>TARA_R110000823_G_scaffold132777_3_pt1 | contig 26859 bp, 23 predicted proteins | sample TARA_R110000823 | Tara Oceans TARA_R110000823 (sample SAMEA4397722) | marine metagenome | biome: Polar Biome; feature: [DCM] deep chlorophyll maximum layer (ENVO:01000326); material: water (ENVO:00002006), including particulate matter (ENVO:01000060) such as... | depth 20 m | reverse complement strand
CTGCAGACGTCTCAGGGTGAGTATCTCAGCCTTCCGAGCCCTGTGACGTCTGCAGCGGCGGGACGCCGGATACAACTCACCGAGCATGCATAAAGTACCTTCCGACTCCGCGAGATTGGCTCCTCGGTCCACGCCGGTAAACCGCACATCGCTCGGAAAGCTGAGATACTCGCTCTGCGCGGCTTCCCGACGCGGACCCCAGCAGTACCGCGCTTGGGAGCAGGACTCAATCCGATTGCCGGGTATATGCCGAAACTGCGGCCCGGCGCTGCAGACGTCTCAGGGTGAGTATCTCAGCCTTCCGAGCCCTGTGGCGTCTGCAGCGGCGGGACGCCGGATGTCAGACAACAGCTACCCGGCCAGCTCAAAACAGGGCACATAATCCCGCGTGTCCAGACGCATCCTGCCCTGGCTCACCAGCTTCTGCAGCAAGGCACCGAGTTGCCCGATGATGTCGGGGTCGCCGCGCAACTGAAAAGGTCCGTGCTCAAGCACCGCGCGCACCCCAAAATCCTTTACATTGCCCGCCGTGATACCCGAGAACGCCCGCCGCAATTCCGCAATCAGTATGTGCAGCGGTTGCTCCCGATACAGGGAGAGCGCCTGCATGCTCGCGTGCGTGGGGTGGAAGGGACGCTGCAGATCCTCCTCAATAAACAGGCCCCAGTTGTAGCTGAACGACTCTCTCGCCTGCACGCGCTGCTCGCGTACCTGTTCTATTTCACGCTTCACCCGCTGTGCCACTTTTGGCGGATCGCCGATCACAATCTGGTAATGCCGGGCTATATCGTCGCCGAGCACGTCACGCAGGAAAGCATCGACATCGTGCAGGTAGCCCGCCTGATCTTCCGCTGCAGCGAGCAACAGGGGCAGCGTCTGGTCGGCGTTGCGCGGGTTGGATTTCACTCCCAGGATATAGAGTATTTCTTCCAGCGTGCCCACGCCGCCGGGGAACACCACCACCGCATGCGCCAGGCGTACAAAGGCCTCCAGCCGCTTCTCGATATCCGGCATGATCACCAGTTCGTTCACCAGCGGGTTCGGGGGCTCCGCCGCGATGATGTCGGGCTCCGTGATTCCCACGAAGCGTCCGGCTTTGTGAAACTGCTTGGCGTGGCCGATCGCAGCGCCCTTCATCGGCCCCTTCATGGCCCCCGGCCCACAACCCGTGGCAATGTCGAATTCCCTCAAGCCGAGCTCATAGCCCACTTCCTTGGTGTACTCGTATTCGTCGCGGGGAATTGAATGGCCACCCCAGCAGACCACCAGGCGCGGCGGCAGATCGCTGCGGAAGATGCTTGCATTGCGCAATATGCGAAACACGGCATCGGTGATGCCCACGCCCGTATCGAGATCGAAACGCTGCTGATTCACCAGCTTGTGGTGCACGTAGACAATGTCACGCAGTGCGGAGAACAGATGGCTGCGAATGGCCTGCAACATGCGCCCGTCCACAAAGGCCTGCGCCGGTGCGTTGAAAACCCTGAGCTGCAGGCCCCAGGGCTCGGGGACCGCGTGAATATCGAAATCCGCGTAGGCGTCGAAGATGGCGTGTGCATCGTCCGTCGCACTGCCGCTATTGAGTATAGCCAGCGCGCAGCGTCGAAACAGGGCGTGCACGCCCTCATCGGTATTCGCCAGGCTGGCCATCTCCAGCTGCGAGAGCATCTCCATGCCCTTCACGGGCGAGATAGTCGAGCTCGGTATCTTATCAGGCATGTGGCGGCTTCAGTCCGAACTGCCCAGCAGGTCGCTGGCATAATCCAGCACCGCGCCTGCCTGCACCCGCTTCTCGTAGCCGTCGATGAATATCTTGCCAACGATGACGCCTTCCGGGTTCACGATGAAAATACCCGGATAGGGAATGCCATAGGCCCGATCCCCCGGCGCATACTCCGTATTCAGGATGCCCAGGGCCCTGACGCTGGATGCCTCGATATCGGAGAGAAACGGATAGTCTATTGCGTGTGCGTCTATAAACTTCTGCTGCAGGGCGGGCGCATCGTAAGTCAGTGCGACAATCTCGATGCCCGCCTCCTGAAACGCCGCGTAGTGCTCGTGCAGTTGCACATACTGGGCCATGCAGTAGGGGCACCAGTCGGCCGAGCGATTGGCCACCAGCACCAGCCCGCTGGGGCCACTCAAACGCGCAATATCGTTGATTTCCCGCCCATCGTAGAGTGCGCGCAAAGGCGGCAGCTCGGCGCCCACGGGAACGCCCGGGTCGAAGGCGTCGGTGTCGGCCTGCACAAACATGTCGGCGGTGAGCGCGCCGACCAGCGTTGCAAACAGCGGCTCGCGAAACAGCCATCCCGCCCCCACTGCGAGCAGGAGCACCGCGAGCGAAGCCAGCAGGAATTTCTTCATTCTTGGATGTCCGGTAGCGTTGGAACAGCGACTTATATCACACCGCCGCGGCCAGCGGCCAGCGCACCGCCGGAGAGCATCGCGCAGCCTGGCTGCTCTCAGGTCAGCGCGAGCGTGCCGCTGCACTGATAGGCGGGGCCGAGTTGGGTATCCACGAACATATCCATATCCACCCGCTTTTCACCGCCCTCTTCCCACTTGCGGGTGATCACTCCGCTCATGCGGTAATCCTCACCCGCGCCGACTGTGCGGCGCATCTGCAGTTGGATACGGCGCACGCTGCTTTCCGGCCCGCCGTAGTCCGTCATGAAGCGCGACAACATGCCGAGATTGAAATGCGTACCCAGAAACATTTCACGCGTGCGGCTTTTATTGTGGCTGTACCAGGTGTTGTGATGCTGCGGGGCGAAATCGCGACTGGCCGAGGCCATGAATACGCAGCGCGTGACGGTAATGGGCATCACCAGTGTCGGCATTTCATCGCCGATTCGTACATCCGCCCAGCGCGTGTGCGCAGGCCGCTGCGGCAGCCAGCCGGTGCGCCATGATTCGAGCATCTCTTCCGTGCCATTGTGCCAGCCCCCTTCCAGCCAGTGGCCGGAAGGGGGTGACTGCGGCGCCTGGTCTTCCAGTGTGCTGGGCGTTGCCTGCCCCGTTTCGCCGAGCCGCGCGTCGGTCGTATTCTCGTCTGCAAGCTCTCCCGCGGGCACTTTGCCGCCGTAGGAAAACAGATTGGTGTACGCCCGGCAAACCAGTTCCTGACGCTGGTTGTAGTAGGCCGTTTCCAGCTTGGTGAAATAACCGGCTCCGAGCCGGGTGCGTTTGAAATCGGAAATCTCTACCAACCGCGCGGTTGTGCTCAGCCTGTCGCCAATTTCCACGTGCCGGTAGAAAAAGGTTTCGTAGTTGGCGAGAATGCCCACCGGCTGCTCCAGCAGGTTCTTCATTTCAAAGTGCAGCAACTGCCGGGTTTTGTGGAATTCCCGCATCGGCCAGCGATAGGGCATTACGAGTGTGCAAATGACCATGCCGGGTTGGGCGACGATGTCACTGAAGCCCCGGCTGCGCGCATAGCCCGCGTCGTTGTACAGCGGGTTGCCGTCTTCCACCGTCTCCAGCCAGTGCCGAATAAGATACTCACTGCAGCACACATCAGACAGCTCTGGCTCGTTGGGCTCGGCCAGCGCCAGAATGCGTGCCCGGTTGGCGGGGGTTACATAGTCGGGAATGCGGCCGAACGCCGGGCCCGCATGATCGGGCGCTGGAGGCCCGCCGGATTCCTCACCTGAGCCAGACAAATCGTTCATCTGCCAACCCCCCTGGTTTCCCAGTAAGTCCGGCGAAGTATGCTGCGCGGCCCCGGTTTAATCAAGATGGCCGGCTTGTGTGCGGGCTCCGCACCTTCTTCACATGACGAGTGCCTTGGGATACCATGAAGCCGGCTTACTGGAGGCACACATGCAGCTCGACTGGACCCGCGAAGAGGCCGCGTTCCGAGAGGAAATTCAGGCTTTTCTGCGACAGGAGCTGACAGACGCGGTGCGTGGCAGCATGTTCGTGAACACCCCCGAACGCGTCGCCTTTGTCGACAAGCTGGCGGCAAAGGGCTGGCTGGGCATGGGGTTCCCCGAGAAGTACGGCGGCTCTCCCAGGCCGTTCCCCCTGGCGCAGTTCATCCTCAATACCGAACTCGAACGGGTGAACGCGCCCACCGTGGGTAAAAACGTGGGCACTATCGCCAACACCATTTTCCACGAAGCCAGTGAAGGCATGAAGCAGGAATTCCTGCCGAAGATCTTTCGCAACGAGGGCCAGTGGTCCATTACCTATACCGAGCCCGGCGCCGGCACCGACATCGGCAGCCTGCAAACGCGCGCCATCGACAGGGGTGATCACTACGAGGTGAGCGGCAACAAGATATTCATCACCTCGGCACACTTTGCGCGTTGGCACTGGATGGCTGTGCGCACCGACCCGGCAGCGCCCAAACACCAGGGCATCAGCCTGCTGATCGTGGATACCGATGCGCCGGGTATCAGCATGCATCCCATGTACTGCGTGGGCAGCACCACCGCAGAGCGCACCAACGTGCTCTTTCTGGACAAGGTGAAAGTCCCCAAGAACAGGCTGGTGGGCGAGGAAAACAAGGGCTTTTACTACCTGATGCAGGCGCTGGACTACGAGCGCTTCGCCATCATCGCCGCCGCGCAACATACACGCCGCTTCAATACGGTGCTCGACTATCTCAAGCAGGCGGAGTTCGATGGCGAGCGCCCGCTGCGCGATGACCCCACGGCACGCCGCAAGGTGGGGCGCCTCGCCGCGCGTATTGAAGTGGGTAACATGCTCGAGCGCCTGTGCATCTGTATTGCGGCGGAGCGCGTGCCCGCCGCCGAGGCGGGCATGAACAAGGCCTGGGGCTCCTGGATGCAGGATGAAGTGTGCCAGGTGGCGCAGGACATCCTGGGCCCATTCGGTTTCGTCACGGGCGGCGAACACTCCGCACTGGAAGGCTATGTGGTTGAGGAGGGCCTGATGGCCGGGCATGGCAAAGTCGCCGCCGGCGGTCACGACGTGGCCAAGAGCATCGTGGCGCGACGTCTGCTCGGCCTGCCGAATGCACTGGGCAAACCAGAGCTACCGCAGCGCTGAAGCGCCGGAAGCGGCGGTCAGTCAATCCCGAGAATGGCGAGGCCGCAGGTTTGCGGGGCGCCTCCAAGGTTGTGGCTCAGCGCGGTGGTGGCGCCGCGCACCTGCCGCCCTTCTGCGCGCCCCTGCAACTGCAGCACATTCTCGTACAGCATGCGCACCCCCGTCGCCCCGGTCGGGTGGCCGAAACTTTTCAGGCCGCCGTCGGTATTCACCGGCAGTTCGCCGTCCAGTGCAAACGTGCCGGCGACAATGTGCTCGCTGGCCGCGCCTTTGTCGATAAAGCCGAGATCCTCGTAGGTGAGCAACTCCGTCATGGTGAAACAGTCGTGCACCTGGGCCAGGTCAATCTGCTGCATGGGGTTGGTAATTCCTGCCTGGGCGTAAACATCCCGCGCGGCGGCGAGCGTTGGTTTCCAGGCGAGGAAATCGAAATCCGGATCCGTCTGGGGGTTGGCGGAGAGTGCGATACTCACACCGCGCACCCACACCGGATCTTGCCGAAAACTGCGTGCGAGCTCACGGCGGGTGACGATCGCAGCGGCGGCGCCGTCTGACTGCGCGGCGCAGTCGTACAACGTGAACGGCCAGGAGATCATGCGCGCATTCAGCGCCTCCTCCACGGTGATTTCCCTTTTCAGCATGCTCTTCGGCGCGAGCGTGCCGTTGTGATGATTCTTGACCGCGATTCTGGCGAGGTCTTCGCGCCCGGCGCCGAAGGTTTCAAAGTATCGCGCGCAGCACAGCGAAAACCAGCCCGCCGGCGTCATCGGCAAACCGCGCGCCGTGTTCATGTGGATGCTGGGGCCGGACACGCCGCGGTCCTTGGGCTTGTCGAAGCCGACCACGAGTACCGTGTCGTGCATGCCCGCGGCGACGGTAGCCACGGCATAGCGAAATGCATCGGTGCCGGTGGCGCAGTAGTTTTGCACCAGCGACACGGGCCGATCAAACAGCTTGAGCGCCTCCGCCACTTCCGCCGTGCCGCGGGAGGGATACACCGAACCGCAGAATACCGCGTCAATCTGTTTTTGCGGCTCATTAATGCCCGCATCCGCATAGGCCTCGAAGGCTGCCTCGACAATCATGTCCTCGGGGCTCTGGTGCCAGTTCTCGCCAAACTTGCAGCAGCCCACGCCGACGATGGCGGTCTTGTCGCGAAGTGAATCGCTCATCGCGCGTCCTCCCCGCTGGCTGCAAGCAGCGGCCGGCTCTTCCAGAAATAATTCGGGCGGTTGCCCGCCTCGTGAATGCGCCGAAAGACAAACTCCACCGGCAGATCAAGGCGCACTTCGTCGGCACTGGCATCAGTCATCTGCAGGTATACCCGCGCGCCGTTATCCACTTCGCAGACACCCACGATCAGCGGCGGCTCCGGGGTGGGGAAAAAATAATCGAAACTGTAACTCAGTACCCGGCCGGGCCTGTCCGAGAGTCTCACCGGCTCGAAAGCGTCCTTCGCATGGCAGCGATAGCACACGCGGCAGGCGGGAAAATGCACCGTGTCGCAGTGGATGCAGCGCATCCCGAGAAAGCCGATATCGGAATTGCGCTCACGATAGTGCACCGTAGCGGGCACGCCCTCCCCGCCCCGCGGATCGTGTTCCACCGCATTCAGGTGCCGGGACTGCAGAAAGCTCTCGTAAGACCTGAGCGGGCGTGCGCGCTGCAGGTGCCAGCTGATATCACGCGCCGGGGCGCAGGTGGCAGACTGCCGCTCGAACACCAGGGCCTCGGCGCCGTCACCATAAAACACCGCGAGCAGGCGATCGCCAGCGCGGGAGGCCTCCAGCGCCGCCACCAGCAACAGGGGCGCAAAGGCCGTGCCACAGTTTCCCACGCGGCCAAACAGCGGGTTCTCCAGTTGTCCGCTCGCAAAACCCAGTTGCCGGCCAACACTTGCATGGCTGCGCGCATCCGGGGCATACAGCGCCACGCGCGCGTAATCGGCGGCGGTTGTGCCGGTTTGCGCAAACAGGCGCTCGCACACCGCGCGAATATTCTCCGTGTAACCGTGCAAAACGTTGAAGCGATCTTCCCAGGCGCGCAGATAGTCGTCGTGCTCGCCGCGCCAGATATCGAAAATCTCATCAGTGATTGCACAGGAAGCGGCCAGGCTCGCCGCCACGTTCACATCGCCGATCAGCAGCGCCACCGCCGCATCGCCAAGATTGGCCTCCAGCGGTGTACGCGGCGGCGCCAGCCGCGTATCTGCGACGACCACCAGAATCTGAGTGCCGGGTGTTGCCCGCACGGCATTCACCGCGGCGAGCATGGCGCCCGCCGAAGCGCGCAGGCTGCCGCCGAAATCCTGCGTGTTGATGTCTGTACGCAAATCCAGCGCTTTGGCGACAAAGGCCGCTGCCTGCTTCTCGCGAAAAGGTGAAGATGTGCTCGCAAAATAAAGGCCGTCAACCCGCTCACGCGGCAACTGCCCCAGGCATTCCATGGCCGCGGCGACGCCCAGCGTAATGGCGTCCTCATCAAAGGCCGCGACCGCCTTTTCAGCGGCGCCACCATCTGGCCTGCCGCCGTGGATCAGCGCGAGCGGCAGGCGCGTGGCGGGAATATAGGCGCCCCAGGCAACGATACCCGCTGCGGAATCAGACATGGGTTAAGCCCTTCACGACGACTGTTTCACGACGACTGTTTCACGACGACTGCGCCGTCGGGGGGCGAATGCCATCGGCGAACGGGTACGGCCGCTTGGTGATGCCGATCGGTTCCAGCCTGTTTCCCAGGTTCGGCGGGAAGTGCTTGCGCACCGCATCCAGCGTCCAGCCGCCCGGCATGAACAGCGTATGGCCGTATTTGGGCTGTTCGAGCAGCGCAATGCGTTCGCCACCGGTGCCGAACACCTGCCCGGAAATAGCGTTCCCTTCATCGGAACACAGATACACCAGCATCGCCCCGTTCAGCTCGGGGTCGATAAAGGGCATGGGATGTTTTTTCCCATCGGGGCCTACGTACGTATCCGACAGGCGCGTGGAACCGGAGGGAGAAATGGCATTCACGCGGATGCCATAGCGCGCGAGTTCCAGCGCCATGCTGTAGGTCATGGAGGCGATTGCGCCTTTTGCACCGGCGTAATTGGTCTGGCCGAAGTTGCCGAAATGCGCCGCCGAAACCGTCGACAGCAGTACACCGCCACTGCCCTGTGCCTGTATCTGCAACGCGGCCGCCTGGTGACACAGAAAGGTACCCTTCACATGCACGTGCATGACCGAGTCGAACTCTTCCTCGCTCATTTTCAGAAAAGTGCGGTCGCGGGCAATGCCGGCATTCGCCAGCATGATGTCGATCTTGCCAAAGGCCTCCACACAGGCTGCTACCATGCTGTGGGCGCCCGCGCGGACGCCCACGCTGTCGCTGTTGGCCAGCGCGCTTCCGCCGAAGGCCTCAATTTCTGCAACCACCTCGGCGGCCACGTCGCCGTCGATATCATTCACCACCACACTCGCGCCGGCCTTTGCCAGTTGCAGTGCATGCCCCCGGCCGATTCCGCGGCCGGCGCCCGTTACCACCGCCGCCTTGCCATCCAGTGCTCCCATCCTGTTCTCCTTGTTTGCTGGCCGCTCTTGAGTGCTGTTCTGCTTATTGCTCACCGGGCAGACCCGGCTTCGCGGCTGCAACAGCAACCGCGCTAACGTCCACTCACCGTGGTGTAGATCATGCGGGCGCAGGTATCGATCAGGTCCTGCCGGTCCGCATCGAAATGCCGCAGGGTGCGGGCATAGGCCGAGAGCTTTTCGAGTATGGATACCAGTGCCGAGGCCGCGAGGTAGGGATGCAGGTCGTCAGCCAGCCTGCCCTGCTTCTGCGACGCTGCAATCAGTTCCTGCAGTTTGTTGATGAGTGGCTCCAGCGCGTTCTTGCGGATCAGCAGAAACTGCCGGTCACCGCGGTCTGCCGCCTGGTTGCGCAGCAGCAGAACGCCGTGATTGCGCTCCCAGTGCGCCAGATAGGCTGCCGAGAGCGCCCTGGCGCGTTGCAATCCTTCATCACCCTCCCAGCTACCGTCAATCAGCTCCACCATCGGCAGTATCTCGTTCGACACGTCGCCCGCCAGGTGCTGTGCGGCATCCTCCACATCGCGAAAATAGTGATAGAAGAGGCTGGATACGCTGTCCACCTCGCGCGCAATTTCCGTCACCGAGATATCCAGTATGCTGCGCTCGGCGAGTAATTTTGCGGTGGCATCGAGAAAACGCTGCCGGGTTTTTTGCGCCCGTGTACCGAGCGTCCGCCCGGCCTTGTCCGTGGGATCGGCATCACCTGGCACGCCGGCGCCCTTCCCTGCCGAGCTCGCGCCGTACCGCATTGCACCCATTCCGTCTCTCCCGCTGATCGCTCGCTGTTATACCATTTTTTGACACTCCATCAAATGCCACTCTGGCCGTCATAAAAACGCGCCGGATGGGGGGTTTGAAAGTTAACCGGAGACATTCGGTGGCGTATAGTTAGCCCCTGATGCCCAACTCGCTCTGGAGAAACAAGCCATGCAGGACGCACTGGAGGTCATGCTCGCGTACGCAACCGCTTTCGAGCAGACCTACGTTGACGATGACTGGAAGCGCCTCGCGCCCTATTTTGCCGACAATGCCATTTACGAGGTGCGCGGCGGGCCGATGGCCTGTCACATCGCTGGACGGGACGCCATATTCAAGGGCATGAAAAAGTCGCTGGACGGCCTCGACCGACGCTGTGACCGGCGCAGTATCGAAATGGTGGATGGCCCGCAGGTTGTGGCAACCGACAGCGGCGGCGAAGTCACGCTGTGCTGGCGCGTGAGTTATCGCTACGGGGATGCGCCGCTGGCGAGTTTTGCCGGGCGCACGGTTACCACCGTTGAGAGCGGTGTCATCACCGAGCTACGAGATGAATACACCGACGATGACCTCGAAGGTTTTGTGCGCTGGATGCGCGACCACGGCGAGGGCCTCGATGGCCGCTACGTGTAAGCGCAGCTAAACCGGCGTGAACACCAGTACCGGGATGGTACGCACACCCTCGGTGCGCGCCCGGTACTCGCGGTAGTCGGGGTACATTTCCTCCAGCCGCGGCCACAGGCGTTCGGCCTCGGCCTCGTCGGCTTCGTGCATGCGATAGCTGCGCTTGCGGTTACCGATCTGGATATCCACCGTGTCGGCAGCGACGACGTTGTAATACCAGATGGGCAATTTGGACATTCCCCCCTTGGACGCCGTCATGATCACATTCTCGCCGTCCATCAGGTACAAAAGCGGCACTTTGCGCACGGCCCCTGATTTGCGCCCGAGCACCGTGAGAATCGCCACCGGCCCGCCGAGAAAGGTGTTCCACAGGCGTCCGCCGGTGAGTTCGTAGACGCGGGTCTGCCAGCGCCCCACCCGGTTGATGATCCAGCTACCGAATTTTTCCTGCTTCGCGGTGTAGGGTTCAATCTTGTCTGGCGTGCTGTCTGTCATGATTTAGCCATCCTCATTGCTGGCGCCCTTGGGCGGCAAAAAGGCGCCAGTATAGTGGTGGCGGGTCGAGAGGTAAAAGCGCGCTGGCGGTCAGCCCGGCATTATTTTTCTGCGTACTGGCCGGCGGAACCAGCCCAGGGCGATCAGCCCGAGTGCGGAGAGCGCGAACGTCGCAGGTTCCGCGACCTGTGCGGCGCGATAAGACACGCGATAACTCAAAGCCTGTGCATTCAGCCCGAGTGAGCAGCAGAGGGTGCCCGACGTTGAACTGGTGGAGTCTCCTGAATTGGAGATCACGATACGTCCAATCTGCCCATTGAGCACAAGGGGGTCTGCAAACCAGCCGGCGGATTGCAGGTTCTGGCCGTCCAGATCGCCCATGAGCGAGGACCAGGCAGGGTCTGTCAGAAGCTGGCCGTCCAGACCCGTGGCGAGCCATTCCGCCTCGAGGGCCCAGGTCCATCCGACATCGAGGGCCGCCTGATTACTCTGTTCCAACCAGCCGCCCAGACGGCCCCGCAATTCCCATTCCTGCCCATTGGGCAGAATGAGGCCCGCCCAGGCAGTCTGCGCAACCATCAACCAGAGCAGTGCGGCCGCCGCCGCGATCCTGTGCGTTTTCATGCGATCACCCTCCAGCTGGAAGCGAGCATGCACAATCAGAGAAAGTCCACGACGCTTGCGGACACTGACACTGCTACAAACATAGACCAGGAATCCAGCCTTCGCCAATCACGCAGCAGTGGCCTCGCAGGCAAACAGAGGAAACGGCGCGCCTCAGCAACCGGGCGGTATTTGTTCGTAATCCAGCGACAGGGTTTCGATGCCCGGAACACCGTTTACCACCCGGAAACGCCCCCGCGTCAGTGCTTCGGCGTTGGGATCCAGCGTATCGATTACGCGAAACTGCACGATGGTCTCCTGCGGGGTGATGTCGACCACGACATAGCCCTGGTTGAGCAGGTCTACATGACGAAGGTAGGGATTATTGGCGCCGAGCATAATCTGCTCCGCCAGCTGCAGGAGCTCCAGGGGCGCGATATCCGTCGCCGGGGGATCGGCGGTGAGTGAGCCGGTAACGAATTCCATCGCGGTAATCGGTGAGCTCGCGTCGTCGAAATCCGGCTGAATATTACTCGCCTTGTAGAAATGCGTGTGTCCCGCGGATACCAGCACATTGGAGACGCCGTTGTCCGCAATGTGGCGCATCAATTGGCGGCGCTCATCCTGGTAGTCGTCCCAGGCCTCGTTGGAGACGTAAATACCGCCATTTTTCTGCAGGTCCGGATCGGCCGCACGCAATTCCGGTGTGTCAAAGTCTTCGAGCTTCCACGGCGCCATATCGTAACTGCTGCCGAGTATCTTCCAGTTGGCCCGGGTATTCACCAGACGGCGTTCCAACCAGCGCCGCTGGGCCTCCCCGAGGACGGTTCGCCCCGGGGCAAACATGTCTTCGCCGGGCGGAATGGTGGTGTCCTGGGCATCCAGCAAACCCGCGAACGTGGTATTCGCCGGCACCTCGGGATCGCGGTACTGGCGGGTATCCAGTAACAGCAGTTCGGCGAGCGCGCCCCAGCGCAGGGAACGGAAAGTGCGATCGTTTGCATTGCGCCTGAGGGGCATCGCCTCAAACCAGGCCTGGCGGGCGTTGGCCAGGCGCTGCGGGTCGCCGGTGCTATCCACGCCGTTGTAGAACTCACCGTCATCCCACACCGCGACCAGCGGCACCTGGGCATGCAGCGCCTGCAGATCCGCGTTGGAATGGAAGCGCCGGTACACGTCGCGGTAGTCATCCACGCTCAGTGTGCCGGTGTCACTCACATACACGTAGTCACCCAGGTGCAACAGGAAATCGACGTTCTCCCTGGCGATTGCGCGATGCGCGACGTAATAGCTTTGCGTGCGTTGCTGGCAACTGGCGAAGGCATAGCGCAGGCGATCAGGCACGGCATATCTTGCCGGTGCGGTGCGCAGGCGGCCGATAACACTGCCGACACCCTGTGTCTCGAAGCGGTAATGATACCAGCGGTCAGGCTGCAAACCGCGCACGTGCACATGCAGATTGTGGCCGGTAGATGCATCGACCGCATGCACGCCGCCGCGCACAACATGCTGCATATCCGCATCCTCGGCGACTGACCAGATTACCGGGGATGTCTCCGGGGCGCTGCCGGCAATTCTCGTCCATATGGTGGCGCTGCGTGGGGCCGGGTCGCCCGATTTGATGCCGTCGGGGAAAACAGCGGCAGTAGCTGTGTTCGCAAACACATGCCGTGCGCCGAACACATGGGACCCCGCGGCGCCTGCGGCGGCCGCCACAGCCAGTGCGCGTAAAAAATCCCTGCGGGGCATGGTACGGCCGGTGCCGGCCGGGGGGGACATCTCTGCAATAAGTTTCAAGGGTATTGACCTCGCATAGCCGGGCTCGTGGGGTTGGGATATCTGGCGCCAGAGTAAAAACCTAGCACACTTTAGCTATCCTCACTGCTCGCGCCCTGCGGCGGCAGAAGGTTACCTGTAGCATCGAACAGCGGCAGCAGTTGCGGTTTGACCACCTTGTTCATGGCATTGCGTGGCAGCGCGCGCACAAACACGATCTGTGCAGGCACCTTGTAGCGCGCAATCTGCTGCGCGCAGTGCGCCTGCAGTGCCGCGGCCAGCTCACGCGCCGCTTCTTCCGCCGCGAACGCAGCGTGTTGCGGATGTAACTGCACGGCGGCAACAACCCGCTGGCCGAGCCGCGCGTCCGGGACGCCGAGCACTGCCGAGTCGGCCACATCCGCATGGGTGGCCAGTGCCCGTTCGATCTCGGCGGGGTAGATATTCGCGCCGCCGCGGATGATCAGTTCCTTGAGTCGGCCGCGAATGAAGAGCTGGCCAGCGGCGTCCAGGTAACCGAGGTCGCCGGAGTGGTAAAGGCCATTGCGCAGTGCCGCGCGGGTTTCCTGCGGCCGGTTCCAGTAGCCGAGCATCGGGGTGTAGACCCCTGCATAGGGGCCTACGCGCGCCGGGCGCACGCAGATTTCTCCCACCTCGCCGGGCGGCAGGCTATGGTCGTTCCCGTCCACGACTTCCAGTGCCACCTGCAGCACGGCCCTGCCGCAGAGTTCCTCCTGGGGCTCGGTATCGCCCTCGGTACGCGCGACAATCGTCGGCGCTTCCGTCATGCCGTAGGCCACCGTCATGCGTTGCCCGAAACGCTCGCGGTAGAGCGCCTGGAAAGAGCGGGCGATACCGGCGCCGCCGATATCGGGCTGGCCCAGCGTGGCGAGATCCCCCGGGTCTACCTCCTCCGCCGTGAGCAGATCCTGGATCACCGTGGGCACGGAGGCGAAATGCCCCACCCGTTCGCTGCGCACCCAGCGCGCGATATCCGCCGGTTTGAGGCTGTGCATGCAGATGCAGGTGCTGGTGTCCTGAAAAGCAGTGAGCGGCGCGAGCACCATCAGGTTGAGAATCGTCAGCGGCAGCATCACCCCCTGCGGGCAATCGGGGCCGAAGCGGCCTTCGTTCACGGCAACCGCACCCGGCAGCAGCAGATTGCGATGGCTGTGCACCGCACCCTTGGGGCGCCCGGTGGTGCCGCTGGTGTAGGCGATCGCGGCGGGCTCGCAGGGGTCGACCGCAGGTGTGGGGCGGTTGCCCGTTTCTGCATCGGCCAACAGAGTCTGCCAGTTCGCCGCCGCTGCTGGCGCGGTATCCCCCACCAGAACGACCTGCTCGAGTGCGCCGAGCGCGGCGCGCTCAGCGGCGAGTTCCACCTCGCCGGCGGCGTCGGTGACGTACAGCCGCGCACCGCTATCAGCCAGCAGGAAGGCTTTTTCCGGCGGCGCCAGCGGGCGATTTACGCCCACCCAGATCGCGCCAAGGCGCGCACAGGCCAGCAGCGCGATCACGATATCCACATCGTTGGGCAGGCAGGCCGCCAGGCGATCATAGCGGCCGAGCCCCAGCGCGTGCAGCGCGCCCGCGGCGCGCTCTACCGCCGCATCCAGTTGCGCATAGGTGAAGCGCCCGCCGCGACCCACCAGCGCTGTTGCCTGCGGCCGCGCGACCAGCGCGCGCTCGAGCACAGCACCCAGCGTTTGCGGGCCGCCCCCGGGAATGTCCTTTGGTGAGTCTGGCGGCAGCAGCCCGTGCGCGGCAAAATCAAACATGCCCGCGCACCCGTGCTACAGCGCCCGCAACAGAATCGCGCTGCCGGGCACGCCACCGCCGGAAGTCGCGATTGATGTTTGCGGATTGTTCGGCACCTGGCGTTCGCCCGCCTCGCCCAGCAGTTGCACGCAGGATTCGTGCAGAAACCCGTAGCCGTGCAGGCGCCCTGCCGAAAGCTGCCCGCCATTGGTATTCAGTGGCAGTTCGCCATCGCGCGCGATGCGCGTACCGCCTTCAAGAAATGCGCCCGCTTCGCCCTCGCCACAAAAGCCGAGCCGTTCCAGCCAGCACAGTGCATTGAAGGTGAAGCCGTCATACAGTTGCAGCATGTCGATATCCTTGTGGCGCAGATCCGTGCGCGACCACAGCATCTCGCACGCCCCCACCAGCCCCGGCTCGTAGCGGATGTCGCCCTGATCCCAGGACACACGCTCGCTGTTGCCCGTGCCCACGGCCTCAAAGCCCACCCCGGTGCCGCGCCGGCTGTCCGCTACCGTATCGATATGCGAGATTACAAACGCCACCGAGGCGTCGCAGGGCACATCGCAGTCGTAGAGACCAAACGGCGTGGAAACAATGCGCGCGTTGAGGTAGTCGTCCAGCGTCATGGGCTCCCTGTAGATCGCATAGTCGGTAAGCGCCGCATTGCGCCGGCCGTTCAGCGCAATCTGCCCGAGCTGTTCGCGCGTTAGCCCGTACTCGTGCATGTAATGATTGCAGTACAGCGCAATCCAGTTGGCCGCGGATGCTGCACCGTAGGGTATGCGCCATTCCATGCCGCCGGATAAACGCCCTCCGCCACCGGAGTAGCGTACCTGGCCGGTACGCTGCAACTGCGTGTAGGTGGCTTCCCATACCGTGCGAAAGCACAGCACGTGGCGACACAGGCCGGTTGCCACCGCCATCATCGCCGCCACCACCGAGCCGAGCTGCCCGGCCTGCTCCAGCCCGCTGTTGAACCAGTTGACCTTCAGGCGCAGGGCATCCATTACATCCCAAGCGGAGGCGCCGCTGATACCCGGCGCGCCGCTCACGCTACCCGGGTAGGTGCATACGCCGTCGATGTCATCACGCGTGAGGCCCGCGTCGGCAATCGCCGCGAGGCAGGCATCCATGGTGAGATCCATCGGATCGCGCATCAGGCGCCGGCCGATCTGCGACATGCCGAGCCCGGTAACCGCGCTCTTGTGCTCAAATTTCTCCATCATGGGGTCTCCAGTGGTTTGAACACCGGCAGGTACACATCCTCGTAATGCTCGAAGGCCACCTGCAGCGGCATGCCGATGACCAGATCATCGTCGGCGCAGCCCACTATATTTGTCGTCAGGCGCAGCCCCGCCTGCTCCTCGATCTCAACCAGCGCAATCACGTAGGGTGGCTCGATCATCGGCAGCCACATCTGGTGATTGATGGTGAACGCGGCGAGTGTCGCGCGCCCCGAAACCGCGACGACGCTCTGCTCTCGCGACAGGCAGCGATCGCAAATCGGTACCGGCGGGTGAATCAGGTTGCGGCAATCGTCGCAGCGCAGAAAACGCAGGCGGCCATCTTCGCCGGAGGTCCAGAAAAACCGGTTGGCCTCATTCAGTTGCGGCAGCGGGCGCTTCATCGGCTTGTTCACTGCTGGTCTCCTATTACCTGTCTTTTAATGGTGCCACACTTCCCCACCGGGTTGGCTCCACAGTCCACCTGATTCGTGCCACGTCCGCGCCGGGAAACCACACAGCGCTCGGAAGGCTGAGATACTCGCTCTGTGCGGTTTCCCGACGCGCACTCACAAGGTACCTTGCTGTGGAGCAGGTCTTTTAGAACCCGACTCTAAGATCAGCCTCAACTTCGCAGCATCGCCGGAATCGGCAGCACGCTACTGCAGACGTCTCAGGGCGAGTATCTCAGCCTTCCGAGCCCTGTGACGTCTGCAGTGGCGGGCTGTCGGGTTAATGCACCCTGCAACTGTCGGCCCCAAACTGTGCGCCGGAAGTGTAGCATTTATTTTCAGACGCCTGCCTTGTTAAGTGTTCCCGTTTCTGACATTCTCAAAAATCGCACACTGCCGCGCGCCTGTCACCCGCTCTTTGCTGGCCGCTCACCGCGAGCGCGTAATGCCAGCCCGGTGCGCCCCTGCGCACAACACCACAGGCCGCGGCCGGCGGGTTTCCGGAGGACGGCATTGGAATTCGACTGGTCACAGGACGACGTGCAACACCGGCGGGAGATTCGCGCATTCCTCGACAGCGAGTTGCCCGACAACTGGGATGAGATCTCGCAACAGGGTCCCGGTGGAGACTCACAGGCAGCTTTCAGCCGGCACTTCTGCGCGCGCATGGCCGAGCGCGGCTGGCTCACGCAACACTGGCCCACCGAGTACGGTGGCAAAGATTGTACCGCCTGGCGACACGCCATCGTCGGCGAAGAGCTCTGGGCCATTGGCGAACCACGCGGCTCCCAGTACATGAACGTGAACTGGATTGGCCCGGCCATCATGCGCTACGGGCGCGAATCGCAAAAGCAGCTTCACCTGCCGCGGATTGCCGCCGGCAATGTGCTCTGGTGCCAGGGTTTCTCCGAGCCGGAAGCAGGTTCCGACCTCGCCGCCCTGCGCACCAGCGCCGAGCGCCATGCTGATCACTACATCGTGAACGGCACGAAGATCTGGACGTCCTACTGTCACCACGCGGATTACATTTTTCTGCTGGTGCGCACCGACCCCGCCAGTAGCGGCACGCGCGGTATTTCTGTACTGCTGGTGCCCATGGACACGCCGGGCATCGAGGTGCGCGAAATTCCATCCGTGGTGGGTGAGCGCTACTTCCATGAAGTGTTCTTCAGCGATGTCACAGTACCCGCCGATGTGCTGCTGGGCGAGGAGCACAAGGGCTGGAGCGTGGTGACCTATGCGCTGCAGTTCGAACGCATTGGCGCAGCGCGCTATGCACGCGCGGCCCTCACGCTGGACACCATCGCCGCCTACGCGCGCGAACAGGGGTTGCTGGACGATCCGATGATAGCCGACAGACTCGGCGAGGCACGCGCACTGTGTGAGGCGGCGCGACTGCTGGTGTACCGCGTGATCGATTTGCGCGCCAAAGGCAGCGCGCCCACCGCCGATACGCAACTGGCGCGTGTGCTCAGCACGCACTGTGACAACGCCGTTGGCCGTCTGGCGCTGGAGATTTTCGGGCCGCATTCACGTCCGCACGCCTCTTTCGCCGATTCCAATTTCCGCCTCGCCATGACGGCGGGCGTGGCGGTTGGCGCCACCGAGGTACAGCTCAATCTCATCGCCTCGCGCTTTCTCGAACTGCCCAGGGAGTAAGCGGCGGCATGGATTTCGAGCCGGATACAGACCAGCAGGCGATACTGGAATCGGTAGAACGCCTACTGGCAAAACAGGCGGGGCCGGCGCGGGCCGCGAAACTCGCGCTTGAAGGTGAATACGACAGCGCACTGGATGAGGCGCTGGCGCTGGCCGGTTTTCACGACATCGCGCGCGATCTCGCCACGCCCCGCGGCCCCGCTCTGCTGGAGGCAGCGCTGATGGTAGAGGCCATCGCGCGAGCCGCCGGGGTGGTAGCGGCAGCGTCGCGCCTGCTGATACTGCCGCTTCTGCCCGACGTCACGCCGAAGGGACCGATAGCACTGTGTACCCTGGAAGAACTGCAACAACGCACGCCGTTGCGCTTCGCCGCGCATGCCAGCCACCTGTTGGTGCTGGAGAAAAACAACGTGCGCTGGCTTGATCTCACACCCGGGGAGATGCAAGCGGTGCGCACCAGCTTCGGCTATCCCATGGGCCGGCCCGCCGCCGATGCAAGCTGCCTGAATGCCGACAGCGGTGAGCCGCTCGGCGCTCAGGCGGTGCATGCCCTGCGGCGTGGCTGGCGCCTGGCGCTGGCGGTAGAAGCCGTAGGCACCATGGACGCCGCCCTCGCGCATACCGTGAGCTACCTGAAACAACGCCGTCAGTTCGGACGCGCCATCGGCTCCTTTCAGGCCATCCAGCACCGGCTCGCGCAATGCGCGATCCAGGTGGAGGGCAGCCGTTGGCTGGCGCGCGAGGCGGCGTGGCACGGCGCGCCGGATGAAGCGGCGGCCGCGGCCGCGGCATTCGCGCTGCATGCGGCAGACCAGTTGTTCAGCGAAACGCACCAGATGTCCGGCGCCATCGGTTTTACCCGTGAGTTCGACCTGCACGTGTGGAGCATGCGTCTGCTGGCGCTGCGTCAGGAACTCGCGGGCGTGGGCGGCGCGCGCCGCGCACTGGTAGCCGCGCGCTGGGGCACGGCGGGTTGATCTGTTGATGAACAGCGCACTGGATTTCAGCTTCGATGAAGAGCAGCGCGCGGTAGCAGAGGCGCTCGAGAGGTTCTGCGCCCGGCATGCGGTTGAAGAACTTGCGCGCCAGAGCAATCAGCCTTTCCCGCGGGAGTTATGGCGCGCGCTCTGCGCTCTCGGCGTGTTCGCCTCCGGCGCCCCCAGCCAGGAAGCAGGCGGCGTGCTCAGCCTGTGCGCTATCTGCGAAACGCTGGGGCACAACGTTTTCCCCGGGCCGGTAGCGGACAGCTTCCTCGCCGTTGCGGTGTTACCCGCGCCGGAGGCCGCGGCCGTCATCGACGGCTCCGCACTGGTTGCCGTCAATCGCTCACACAGCGGCCTGCTGCCGTGGGGGCTGGAGGCGGATATCTTTCTCGCCATCGACGCAAACGGTATCTCGCGCGCAAAACCCGCCTCAAGCATGCTGCCAGTGCAGACCCTCGGTGGAGAAACCTGGGGACGCTGTGAACTTACAACAACCGCGTTGCTGGAGAACTCCCCGCGCGGACTGCTGGTTGGCAATATCGCGACGGCTGCCTACCTCGCCGCACTGGCACTGCGCCTGATTTTTGCCGCCAGCGACCACGCCGCTTTGCGCCGCCAGTTTGGCCGCACGCTGGGCGAGTTCCAGGCGGTCGCGCATCCGCTTGCCGACTGTGCCATTGGCGCAACGGCCGCCCGGCATCTGGCGCGCGCCGCCGCCTGTCATGCAGACCAACAGGCAGCGGACGCCGAGGCGACCAGGCTGGCTGCCGGCGCCGCGCTCTCCGCCAATCGTGCCGCCCTCGCCGCGGTCTATACCTGTCATCAGGTGTTCGCGGCTATCGGCGTCACGCTCGACGGGCCGGTATTTCATCTGTCACGCCGCATCCGGCAACTCGCATCGCAAAGCTGTACTGAAGTGCGCGAGCAGAACCTGCTCCTGGCGCACGCCGGGCTCGCACCGAAGGTGACAGCCTGATGCAACAACAGGGCCGCCGGTGAATACCGCCTTCAGCGGCGAAGAGATCGCCTTCCGCGATGAAGTGCGGGAGTTCCTTGTCGATTATCGGGCCCTCGACGGCTTCTATTGCCAGGGCCATCGCTGGCCACAGGTGCGGAAAATGTTTCAGGCCATGGCGGAAAAAAACTGGCTCGCACTCACCTGGCCCACGCGGTTTGGCGGGCTGGGCAGAAGCCCCGCCTTCGAGTTCATTCTCTGGAACGAAGTGGCCTACGCGCGCGCCGCGCGCAATCCGCTGGCGGCCGGCATCGTCGCCAAGTCGATCATGCGTCACGGTACAACGGCGCAGCAGGAATACTACCTGCCGCGCATTCGCTCGGGCGAGATACATTTTTCGCTGTGCTATTCGGAGCCTGAAGCCGGCTCGGATCTCGCCGCACTGCGCCTGCGCGCCGACTTGAACGCAACGGGCACGCACTACATATTGCAGGGCCAGAAGTGCTGGCAATCCTACGCGCAGGACATGGACTACCTCTGGGTGCTGGCGCGCACCGGCACCCAGGAGAGCCGCGGCCGCGGCCTGAGCCTGTTCATTTGCGAGAAGGCCAGCGCCGGTGTGCGTGTAGCGCCGCTGCCCACGGTAGACGGGGACCAGCTGAATGAGGTGTTTTTCGACCATGTGATGCTGCCGACGGAACAACGCGTCGGCCAGGAGAACGGCGCCTGGCCCATTGTCGGCGAAGCCCTTGCGGATGAACGGCACATACAGTTTCCGCCCGGACGTGTGCGGCGCGACCTCGAGGACATGGCCGCCTGGCTTAATGCGCAGGGCCTCGCGGGAGACCCCGTGGTGCGTTCACGTATGACAACGCTCACCGTACAGGTGATGGAAACGGAAGTTCTCGCCCTGAAAGTGCTCTCGGCGATGATCAACGGCGCCGATGCCACCGTGGACGCCGCGATGAACAAGAACGTACACACCGTCACCTGCCAGGAACTCGCGCGCGCGGTGCTGGATCTCGGCGGGCCCGAAGCACTGCTTGGCGGCGCGCAGCCCGAACTGCTGTGGCGGCAGAGCCTGACAGAAACGATTGGCGGCGGCACATCGGAAATCATGCGCAGCGTGGTAGCCCGTCATCTGCTTGGCCTTGGAGGGTGAACGCGATGGCGTGGAACGCCACGATGGCATCCAGCGATTAGGGCAGGTGGGAATGGAACTGTCAGGTTTTAGGGCGTGACTTTGCTCACTGCCGTTATCCTATCGTTCTCATAAGTCGTCCTTCTTTATCTCTCTGCCGTAGCCTGCACAACAGGCTCAATTATCGCTTGGTACGCAACCCCGCAATCAGCACCCAAAACAAGCCCACCAGACTAAGCAATGCAATGACGATAAAGGGTGAACGTGACCACCCTGACAGCCAGGTACAAAGCCAAAGCGCTGAGGCCATGCTGACTGCGGTAGCGATCGGATTGATCAGCCGATTGAAATCTGTCGTATCACATTTTTTTACGTACGAGCGATGAAGAAAAAATACAAACAGCGCACAACTCACCAGCGTGGCAGTTGCAAGCAAAAAGTCCATCAACTGCAATCCCCTGTCAGGCCGGTAACTTCAGCATCCGGATCGCTGGCAACTGGCGCGTGCCGACTTTCCTGCTGACTCGATTTTTGACGCACCGGTCGCTGCGCCGGAAGATTAAAAGCGGACCAGGCAAGCAATGCACCGGTCGCGAGCACAAACGCATCCACGCCGGCAACAATGAAATCGCCCGACAACAACGAATTAATAATCCAGTCACCGGTGACAACGCCATTAACCGGAATCACCAGCAGCGCAGTAATCGCTGCCAGCAACATTAAATCGCGGGTAGCTAAATAGGCATTGGGTCGCAACATGGCGCCGATGCCGCAAGCAACCCACACGCCGAAAAATACTACACCTAACCAGAAGCCAATGGTGTTGGCCATCATCGGTAACAATAGCTGGGCATGAAACAAGGATAGAGTCGCTACTATCAAACCGCCGCAAACACCGGCAGTGAATTTACTGATTCTGTTGTAAGTTGTGAGTGACAGTTTGCCTTCGGCACCATAGGCACGCCGTTCAATCCAGACCATCATGCCGGTTGCGGCCAACAATGCCGTGCTGAGGCCCAGAAAAAACCATATAAATTTGACGGCAATACCACCAAAGTTACCGAAGTGGAGCGGATACATTGCATCCAGAACGACTTTTACGGAGCCATCGAGCCGACTGAATAACGTGTAATCGCGAATTAATTCACCCGTGGCTGTACTGTATTCGTAGGTACGCGCGTTAAGCCTGTCGCCGAGGGTCGATACAGTCATAACAGAACCTTTATCGCCCCACCCATAGATAACGACATTGCCAACAATCACACCAGGGTTCTTTTCGCTGAATTCCTGCAGGGTACTGGCAAGCTGTGGCTCGGCCGGTTGGCCGGTTAATGCGGGCTCTACTTCTGGCAAAAATGTTTCGAGTAGTTTCTCCTGGTCGCCATTGAAACTGACAAACGCCGCCGCCGGAATCAGCACCACGGTCACCAATCCCAGAATCGCACCGGTGAAGCCAATGGTGCCGTGGAACAGCAAGCCCCACACCCCCAGCACTTTGTGCGTATCGGTAAATAATAAGCGCATGCTGCGCCAGGGCCTGAAGTTGAATAGTTCCTTCAGAATCTTGGGATGAATCAAGATGCCAGTGATAACCGATGCCAGCAGAGTTAAACCCAGCAGACCTGTCAGAATCAAACCGAGAGGCGAACCCAAATGTAAATCGGCATGAAATGTCACCAGAAAATCGGCCATGTCGGAATCACTCTGCGCAAACAGCTGATTGAGGTCTCCCTCCTGACGACTCAGCAATGCCAGTGTTTGCGGATGATGCCTGAACCAGATGGCTCGATGGGTATGGCCACCGGCTTGTGTGACAACTTCATCTTCAAAAATAATGGAGAGTGCTCTACCACCGTGAGGTCCTGGAAAGAAGACCTGCACATGGTCATAAAAGGCGGGGGCGACTGCGGCTGCGTGATCCCTGATGAGATTTTCGATAGCGACAAAATCGTGATCGGTATAGCTGCGAATATCCTGGTTGGCCCAGACTTTCAGTTCTCCGCGGCTGAAAACCGATACGGCCCCGGTAAACGCAATTACAAACAACATCACGGCGGTGACAACGCCAACCCAACTATGCAAGGCGTAATACTGCTTCGTGGTATCCCTTTGCATAATCAGCTTCCTGACAGATGTAGATAAATCAACGCAACGTGTAGCAGTGTCAGCGCCACCAGCGTTGACCAGACAATCCAGATGCGCCGCACCACCGTGCAGAAGCACAATAGAGCCACCCACACAAACGGAAATACCACCGCTGGCGCACCTATGCGGTCGATCTCACTGAACGGCAGGTAGAGCGTGGCGCCGCTGCTAGTGACAACAGCGGTGACCAGCACTCCCAGCACACACGCAAGCAAACGCGATAGCGGAGCCGTAAACAGGGAGGAATTGTCAGGCATAAAAAGCAGGTGTACTCAGGTTGTATATGACATCGAACTGATCGCAAAGCGGCCCTGCACTCGAGCCGGCGAAGTCTTCAGTGGGTTCCAGATGACCTGTTAATCGACGCAGCATTGCAATCTATCTTATTATAAATGATAATCATTTGCATTTCGTTTATTATCTAAATTGTGCTGCTACTTGCCAAGGATTTACCCTATGAAGATCAAATGCCCCCTGGCGCTGGCCGCAGCCAGCCTGAGCCTGTCTGCCTTCCACACACCGGCTTATGCCCAACCCGAGATTGAAGAAATCCTCGTCACTGGCCAAAAGGTTAGCCGATCCTTACAGGACACTACAGACAGCGTCGCGGTCATGAGCAGTGAGATGATGGACGATCAGGTCGTCCTGAGCATGGATGATGTACTGCAGCAAACGGCTAACGTCAGCGTTCAACCCGGTAGAAGCTTCACCATTCGCGGCATTGATGCATTCACGGTTTCCGGAGACGGTGGCGGAAACGGCGGTCTCGCCAGCGTCTATCTGGATAATGCACCCCTGCCCTACCGCATGGTACAAAAGAGCGGCTTTTCAACCTGGGATATCCGTCAAGTAGAAGTCCTGCGTGGTCCACAATCGACTCTGCAGGGGCGCAACTCGCTTGCCGGCGCAATTGTTGCCCAATCACGGGATCCGGATTATGCATGGGATGGCAAAGTCAGAATCCTGGGCGGTGACTATGGCCAGCATAATTTTGCCGGCGCTGTCGGCGGTGGCCTGATCGACGATTTGCTGTCTTTCCGTATCAGTGGCGAGAGCTCGCATCTGGATGGCTTTAACGAGAATTCCAATAACGGCGATAACACCGATTATCAGGAATCTGATACCCACCGTGTCAAATTAAAGCTATCCCCGCTGGATAACCTCGACATTATCTGGGGCTACAACGCCATTGACGAGAAAATAGGCGCAAAATTCACCAACGCCCCGCCCGCCGGACAGGACCAATACGGATACCGTAAACTGGATTTCAATACAGAAACGTTTGAATTTAACAAAGGCGATATCGTTACCCAGGAAATCAATCTCTATATGGGTGACCACTGGCAGTTCTCGTCCATTACCGGATACTCCGACCTGGATTACGGCTATCAATGGGATGGTGACGCAGGCAACACGCCGCCCGATCTGGTACAACTCGATGAGCGCACTGACGAAACATGGACACAGGAATTTCGCGGTGTTTTCAATTACGAGCGTCTCAGTGGTGTCGTAGGAGCTTACTATTCTGATCTGGAAACAACCGATGATGCCTACGGCCAACGCATTCTGTCTTTCACAGACGTCGGTGTGACACCCGCACTCCTGTCCACCGTGTTGGGCATTACACCTGATCAAGCCGATTTACTGCTCGGCTTTTATGCTCCGGTTGACCCGGCAATTATTGGTGTGACCAGTGAAACGTACCAGAAGATAACAACCGCCGCTCTGTTCGGTGATCTTACTTACTCCGCGACAGATAAGCTGAATTTGCTGTTCGGTGCACGCTGGGACAACGAAGATCACGAAAACAGCTCTCTTTCGAATTACACGGTCGATAACTTTTCTCAGTTTCCGAACCCTGCCAATTACCCTGCGCCTATCAACGGCGCGGTCAGCGCATTAAACGGATTTATTCTGGCGCAGGCACAGGACGCTTCAGGAACCGAGCCGGTTGAAGATGCCAGCTTCAATGCGTTCCTGCCCAAAATAGGCATTTCATACCATTGGACAGACGCTTTAACCACCAGCTTTCTAATCAAGCAGGGTTACCGTTCTGGCGGTATCAGTCGCAACGTTGCCCGTAATGAAGTGGTGAAATACGACCCGGAATATCTCACCAACTATGAATTATCATTACGTTCAGTGTGGCTTGAAGGCGATTTGATTGCCAACCTCAACGTTTTTTATTACGACTGGGAAGATCAGCAGGTTACCGTACAATTATCAGGGAACACTTTCGACACGCAAACCGAAAACGCCGGGAAATCAACTGTGAAAGGCGCGGAGATCGACTTGCAATATTACATTGCCCGTGGATTGAAGCTGTATTCCGGCATTGGCTACGCCAAGACAGAGTTCAATGAATTCTTTGTTCAGGGAGAAGACCAAAGAGGCCGGCCATTCCAGGGCGCGCCGGAATGGACAGGCAATATCGGTGCAACCTGGCACAGCGAGCTGGGCATATTCGCCAACATCAACGTCAACTACACCGACTCATCCAACCAGCTTGTCTATCTGGGCGAGAATCCGGCCGCCGGTTTCGACCCTCAAAACGATGAGCACACACTCGTCAATTTCAAAGTAGGTTACGAGTGGCAACAGATGGGCGTGTATTTGATTGGCAGCAACGTGCTCGATGAGGAGTACATTTCCATCGCAGATACCAGCACGGGCACCAGTACCGGCACACAAACATACGGCGCGCCGCGCCAATTGAGCGTCAGCTTCGAGGCACAATTCTAACGATAAGCTCTGCTTCATTTATTGTTTTGCGAAAACTCCCCGACTCATCTCGACAGTCGAGGGCGGCTAAACGAGGCCACGCAAGCATGCGACGCAAGCTCTCGGGCGTGCCCCCGACCGTGTTTCGAACCGGATTTTTATATGACAGATGTCTTTTAATAGACTATATTGCGGGAAAACGCTTCAGGCATCTCTGGCGCTACAGGTGGGAACCCTGCTATGGACTATCGCACGATCGATTGTGACCAGCACGTGATCGAGCCCCCGGATCTCTGGGACACCTACCTGCCGAAAAAATATCACGACAAGGCGCCGAAACTGGTAAAGGACAAGGACGGCGGCGACGCCTGGCAACTTGGCGAAGCGGTGGAATCGCTGGGGCTGGTGGCGGCCATGAACCAGACGCCCAAAACACTCAAGTGGACGGGCGTGAAATACGCGGAGATGCACCCGGGCATCTATCAGCCCGGGCCTCGCCTGGAATTAATGGACGAGGACGGCATCGACGCGGCGGTGTTCTTCCCGCCGCAACGCACCATGATCTATTTCATGGGTCAGGAGCGGGATTTTTCCCTGGCCGGCATGCAGGCCTACAACAATTTCATTTCTGATTTCTGCGCGCACTGCCCGGAACGTCTCGGCGCCATCTGGCAGATGCCCGCCACGACAATCGACGACGCGGTAGAGGAACTCAAACGCGCGCACGCCGCAGGCGCAAAAGGCGTTGGCCTGGCCACCTGGCCGAGCGGCGATTCGGTGCTGTCGGAAGCCGATGAGCCTTTCTGGCAAAGCGCGGAAGAACTGGGCATGCCGATTCACATTCACATCGGCCTCACACCGCCCACGGTAAAAACCCAACGCGTGGCGCAAAAAGGCGGCGTGCCGCAGCTCGTCCAGTTTTCCACCACCATGAGCCGCATGCCGATCCTGTTTGCCGAGTTTATTTTCAATGGCGT
>TARA_R110000823_G_scaffold144958_5_pt1 | contig 27058 bp, 21 predicted proteins | sample TARA_R110000823 | Tara Oceans TARA_R110000823 (sample SAMEA4397722) | marine metagenome | biome: Polar Biome; feature: [DCM] deep chlorophyll maximum layer (ENVO:01000326); material: water (ENVO:00002006), including particulate matter (ENVO:01000060) such as... | depth 20 m | reverse complement strand
GCCAGGGCGATGCAGAGGCCCAGACACTGGCGGGTCAGCGCCCCCGGCATAAGCAGGCCCAGCGGTAGGAGCATCAGCGGTACATAGCCGAACAGATGCCAGCTGTCGTGCAGCCAGATGCTCTTGATGAGGCCCGAGAGCGCGGCCGGGTTGAATGTGGGCGAGAGCTGCTGCAGGGTGTGTCCGGCAATGTACATATCCCGCGGCAGCAACAGGAACAGGAGTACGCCCATAAGGCCCAGCAGCAGTACAAGTTTAGCCGCCTCGCGGCGCTGCATAAAGGCCACCGTGAGCGCCGGCGCCAGCGACAGGGCCCAGAAAAGTCCTTCGTTCTTGATGAGCGGACACAGCGCGGCGAAGAGCAATGCCAGCACCGCAAGCCAGGCCTCCCTGCGTCGCATCCAGTTGTGCAATGCCATCAGCGCACCGCAGTACGCCGCGCCCAAGAACAGATCGGCATACCCGGCGAGCGCCACGTGGGAGTTGATCAGCGGCATGGACAGCAGCAGGTAGCTGAACGCCGTCGCATTGACAACTGTCGCGCCGGCAAGACGCAGCTGACCGTAGAATGCGAGGCCCAGCCCCAACAGACACAACAGCCAGGGCAGGTTCATAAGGCTTGTATTCCACTCGCCGAGGGCCAGGTTCATCCACACTTGCAGCAGCGGAATCATCGCTGGGTAGTGGGGGTGTCGGTCGGTAAACACCCCCTCGCCACCCATCTCCAGCCAGACCGGGTGGGGTACAAAGGGCAGCATGCTGCGATACTCGAACCACACACGCGCCTTGGTGGCCCAGTGCATGGTGGCGTCCCAGGGATACAGTGGGCGCCACAGCAGTTCGAGGGCGAGCGTACCCAGGCGCAGCAGGATGAGCGCGATAAGCACGGTACACAGTATGCGTTGCGCCCTGGACAGGCGCCCGGCTCCAGCGGTCGCGACAGTCGTTGCTTGCACAACCTGGCGAAGGCGCAACAACAGGGCCACGCCCAGCAGCGCTGCAGCAAGACTCGCGCCGCGCATGAAATCCAGCGGCTGGCCCAGGCTGTGCATGAGTTGCAGCAGCAGCGGCATCGCCATGATGCCAAGCAGCACGCCACTACCGTACATCACTGCGGACCTCGCAGGGATATCGCGTGGAAGCAGTAGATTGACCCAGGCTGCACCGAGAGCGACGGGCAGTAGCAGGGCGATGGATATTAGCGTGAATTGCATACTTTATTGCACTCGGAGCAAACGCTTGCCCTGGTCGTCGAGCAGCAGGTCTGCCGCTATCACCCCGCGGTTGCTGCGAATTAGCTCGCGCTTCAGATCCACGCGTGTGTTTGCCGGCTGTATCAGCACCACATAGTCGCCACTGCGCAGCATATTCGGGCGCGGCAATTCCTTGCCGCGAAGCTCCCAGTAAACATTGAACGGGTAAAGATAGTAAGCGCTGCGCAGGCCGCTGTAGTCATCATTGGAACCGACAAATACGCGCGCCGTGGACGGTTCGATGAGTTTGCGCGCCTCACTGATGAACTGGTACAGCTCCGCGTCCGGACCCACGGAGAGCTTTTCGTGCGTGTTCTTGCCGGCGAACTGGCGCTGCGTATCGGCCACCTGCTTGAAGAGTTTGATCTGCCAGACACTGTCGATGCTGATCCAGCAGACAAGAAAAATCAGGCCGACAGCTCGCCAGTCGACCGGGGCCCAGCCGTTGCGCAGCAGGTGCAGCACGCCAAAAGCGAGCAGCGACAGTAGCAGAAGCATTCCCGCCAGCGGTGCCGGATACATCGGAGAAAACTGCGTAACGCCACTGTAGCTGTTGATCGACGCATTGCGCCACGGTGTGCCCGAAGTCCAGTCGCTGTAAAGCGCGAGCAATTGCAAACGGCGCGAGGCCGGATGCAGGGACATATCCGCGATGACAATCGGCTCTTGCAACCGGGTATTGAAAATGAGCTGTAGCGAGGTGACGGGGCCCTGCCAGGCACTGCTCTCTGCAAGGCTCAGCCAGAGCGATTCGCGCGGCAGTGTCTCAAGTTCTTCACGCTGAAATTCGCCGCTGTCGGGCCGTTGCCAGCCGAGTGTTGTCTTGAGATCTGCGGGAAACCGCGTGAATGCCAGATGCAGATAGCGATAGCGTGCTGTGCTGTCGGGCTGCAACGGGAGATTGATCCAGACGATACCCTGTTCATTCGGCATGATGGCAACGCCATCGTTAGTGGGCGTTGCCGACCCCGCCAGCATGTGGCTGCTGTCAATTTGCAAATGATGCGCCGCCTGCTTCGCATCGGCCTGCTTTGCATCCGGTTGGAACAGCCACCCGAGAATACCCACACAGGACGCCAGCCCCAGCAGCAGTGACAGGAAGATCATCCTCAACATGGGCGAGAGTCGGTTGCCGTTCTTCTAATGATCGCAGAATAGTAGCAGGATTTCAGGGCGCTTGTTATGTCTGCGCACAGTAGCTGTGAACAAACTCACGCGCGAAACTGATCGGGCTTCTCGCTACGCCGTGCAACAGGCGCTAGAATCGGGCGATGCGTTTTATGCTTCTCATTACTGTTGCATTACTTCTGTCTGGCTGTACCGGCTACGAAATCAAGAATCTGGTGAAGACCGACATTGATCTTGTGGCGGATGAGTTTATTGACGAAACACGCTCCGCGGTACAGGAGCTGGTGGTGAAACTCTACGCGCGCAACCCCGGAGAGTTGCGCAGGATTCCGGGCATGACACTTGAGGGGCGACTGGCGCAGTTACGTGTGCATCGTTACGAACTGGATTTCCCGGAACTCGGTGGCCTGCAGGATGTCGCGGCGATGGAGCTGGCTTTCGACCCGCACTTTCAGGGAGACCGCGTGTTCGCGCTCACCGTCGGACTGGGGAGCATGTTGCGTCAGGCCTACCAGTACAAACCCGAGATGTTTCTGCCGGACAGGCTCGATCCAGAGGTGCTGCGCACCAGTGCGCGCAATGTTGAAGTGCTGGTATGGAAACTGAAGAATGCGCGGCAGCCGAATGGCGAGCACTACCTGGTGACGCACGAATACCAGGGAGTGATCGACAACCTGAGCTTCGAGCGGTTATTCGGAAAGATTATTGTCTTACAGGAGATGATGGCACGCATCGCGGATGATTCGGACGATCGCGCCCTGACCGGCGCAGTGCACGCCGTCTCCCGGGTGTTTATTCCGCTACCCCTGTAACGCATCGGGCGGTGTCGCCGTGGCCTTGAGTTGACTGGCGATTTGCGCGGCCAGCTGATCCAGCAGTGCGGCCTGCGCCTCGGCCAGAGCTGCGTAGCCATCGCGCTGCAGCGCCTGTGTCCGGGCGAACCTGAAAGCCTTCGCGGGTTTGTCGCCGTCGCTCAACCACCAGTAGGCGACCAGCAACGCCTTGCCGTCGCGGGTTCCGTGCATCTGGTCTATGCGGATGTTGATTCGCGTTGCGTCCTGCTCCCGGGGTGCAAGGTGGAGGTCGGTGCCGAGCTCGGCGGATATCGCCTGGCGCAGAAAATTCGGTATCGCCTCGAATACCGGTTCGGCCCAGAGGTGATTGCGGGCCGCGCGCAATGTGCCGTCCCCGGTTTCAAGGATCAGGCCCGGCTGGTCGAGATAGGCCGCGATATTCACGCTGCCGAGCGCGTAATCGCTGGAAAAATCCAGCGGGCGGCTGTCGAGGGTTGAGGGCGCGCGCAGCAGGTAAAGGCGTGATTCACTGGGCTGGCCCGCGCAGGCGGACAGGCAGAGCAGGCAGACAATCAGGACACTGCGTTTCATTTCTGCGCCTCCGGCAGCGGGTCGGGGACCGTTGAAGGCGGCAGCAACAAAGCGCTGGGCTGGGCCGCCAGCGTACTCGATACCGACTCCAGATTGTCCAGCGTGCGGTTGAGCTTCAACAGGCTGGAATTGATGCTGCGGTAGGTATCCGAATCCGGCGAGAGCGTGCCCAAAGTGGCGCGCAGGGCTTCCAGGGTGCGATCAAGCTCTGCCGGCAACGCGCGTGTATCCGGCTGCTCGAGCAGCGCGTTCACGTTCTCGAGCACCGATTCCAGCGATGCGATCGCTGTGTTGGCCCGGGTGAAGGTGTCATCCAACGGCAGTTTGTCGATGCTGGTCAGTATGGAGCTGATCTTCTGTTGCAGTTGACCGAAGCCGGTATCAATGGTCGGTATGGTTGCGTACTGGAGAAAATCCTCTGACCTGGCGGGCTCCGCGTCTGGGAAGTAGTCGATGTTCACGAACTTCGCCCCGGTGAGTAAACTGCCGCTTTCCAGTGAGGCACGCAGGCCGTTGCCGATGCCATTGGTGATCGCCTCGCCCATCAGCTTGAGGGAGGAGGCGCGATCGGGCAATGCGATGCGTGCGGGCTCAACGTAAATCAGTACCGGAATTTGAGCACCGCCGTTTAAGCCCTCGGACTGCAGGGCCATGGATTCCTCCAGCAGCAGCCGCTCCACGCGCCCGATCTGGATGCCGCGGTACTCGACGGGCGAACCGGGATTCAGGCCCTTTACAGATTGGCTGAAGCTCAGCACATAGTACATACCGTAGCGAAATGGATTTTTCAGAATATCCGCGTAGGAGTTGTAAAGCCGGAACTCCGTGTCGTCCGGCACCGGGTCCCCGTCACGCACGCCCTCCGGCACGCCGAAAGCCATACCGCCAAGCAGCAGGGTTTCGATCGACCCTGTCTGCACCTTGAATCCCTCTGCGCCCGCGCTGAGGGACAGGCCACTCGCGTCCCAGAAGCGCACTGCGCTGTTCACCAACTCGTGGTAGGGCGCGTCGATAAAAATGTCATAGCGTGCGAGGCGGCGCTGCGGGTCGAAGTTTGTGCCTTCTACCCTGCCGACCTTGTAGCCGTTATATAACACCGCGTCGCCGGTACTGAGCGACGATGCAGTCTCACTGACGATACGAAGGCGCAGGCCATCCGCGTCTGTGGGGGTGAGTGGCGGCGCATCGAGGCCCTTGAAGAACCTTGCGCCCTCGGCGCCGCTGCCCGGCGAGAGCTGGATATAGGCACCAGACACCAGCGTGTCGAGGCCAGAGATGTTGTCCACGCCCACGCGCGCGGTGACCACCCAGAACACGGTATCCTCGCGCAGCAGTTCGGTGGCCTGTCTGTCCAGCGTTACCGTGACGATAACCCCGTCGAGATCTTCGTTGAGCTGTACCTTTTCGACAACGCCCATATCGACATCGCGAAATTTGACTCTGGTAGTGCCCTGTTCGATTCCCTTGGCGGTAGGGAAGGCAATCTGTATTTCGGGACCGCGGGTGAGCAGGTTGTGCACCAGCATGTAGAGGCCCAGGCCCAGCGCCAGCACCGGAATAATCCAGACGCCGGAAACCCCGCTGCCGCGTTTTATATCTGCCGTTTCAGTGGTCACGATGTCGGCTGTTCCTTGCGTCCCAAATCAGGCGCGGATCAAAACTCTCTGCTGCGAGCATGGTAATAATGACCACGCCGGCGAAGGACAGGGCAGCGATGCCTGGCCGGATTACCAGCAAACCGCCAAGATGCACCAGCGCGACGAGTATCGCAACCACGAACACGTCCGTCATGGACCATTTACCGATGAACTCGGTGATGCGATAGAGACGCGAGCGCTGGCGCGCATTGAGCACGGAGCGGTTCTTAACTGTCCACACCAGGTAGAACAGTATCATCAGCTTGGCCGATGGTACGACGACACTGAACAGAAAAATTACCAGTGCCACGGGAATCGAGCCGAGTTCGATGAGCAACACCACGCCGCCAACAATGGTGCTGACCTCCGTCGTCCCGAACTGGTCGGTATACATGATGGGATACAGGTTGGCGGGTATGTACAGAATGCTGGCGGTTACCAGAAGCGCCAGCGTGCGTTGCAGGCTTGCAGGCTTGCGTTGGTGCAGCGGCGCGCCACAGCGGGGACAGCGGCTGTAATTCGAAGGCGCCAGTTTATAGCACATATGGCAGGAAGACAGGTCGCGCGAGGCGGCGGTATCGCTGCTCATGCTGGGGCCAGTGTCTCAATGCGTTGCCAGCATTGGTAGCGGTCCAGGTGCGAGATGGTCAGCGTGAAACACACACTGAAAGCCGCATATGCCCAGAATGAAAGACCCAGGGTCACCGTCGCCATTGACGCGATCTTCACCAGGGAAACGATCACGCCAATTATGAAAACCTCCACCATCGCCCAGTTGCGCGCCAGAAAGACGGTGCGAGCTGCGGTTACCAGCCAAGGGTGATAACGCCCGCGCCGCAGCGTCAGGGTCAACACGATGATCAGCGACAGAATCGCCGCCGGGATGGCAATGATGAAGGCCGTCACCATCAATGCCACCAGTGGCATGCCGTAATCCCACAGCGTTCCCGGCGCCTGCCACAGGCGTATTTCACTCTCGAGGCCACCTGCAGACAGCGCCAGAAAGGAATCGCCATTGGCGAGCAGAAGGAGTAGGAGCGCGGCACAGGCGAAGGCCAGCACGCACTCGCTGGCGTCCTGTCGATAGCGGGTGAGAAAACAACCGCAGCGCGGACACTCAGCGTGCTGGCCGTGTTCGAGCTGCCCGATAGACAGCAGCAGGTCACAGGCCGGGCAGGCGATGTCAGCGCTCATGCGTGATACAAATCTCAGGATCAGGGCAATTCTCTGGCGCATTGTGTCCTGCCTGCGGCATCAGGGCAATGCGTCCACCCGGGCTTTCTCCACCTGTGCCCGGCCAGCCTGTAAGACCGGGTGTAGCGACCAGCCGCTGTCCACGCTGGCAGCGCCTTAATGCCGGAACCGGGGATGTACAGCTTTGAGCTGGCCCGTCTACACTGTGCGCGTGAAAGCTGTAAACAACATGTTGCTGGTAGGGGCTGCGTTCATTGCAATGGCGAGTGCTCTTGCCGCGCCGGTCGTGGCATCGACGGCCACGGGAACCTGCGCTCAGCAGCCGGGCCAGGCGGTACTGCGTTGTTCGCTGGAGAGCCCGGTGAAGGCAGCGGCATTGCCGGAAGCACAGTCGGGTGTGCAACTCGCGCTGGAACTGGCGCTCGGTTCCGATACCGACAGCCATGTATTGCTTGATGCGATCGAGGCGGTGCAGCAGCGTTACAGCGAGGGGGTTGTAGACTGGAAACAGGGCATTCGTCTCACCGGTGAGGGCGCCGGCGCCGCCCGTGCCATTGAGCTCAGCGCAGAATTGCCCGATAACTGGTGGCGCGGGGTGGTCAAAATCGTAGACGCGCGCGAGCCGAGCGGTCGCTATAGCGCGGCATTCAGTCGCGCCGCGATGAGCGGGGCAGTGGCGCATGTGTACTACCGGGTGGACGGCGCCACCGGCCCTGGCGCTTCCGGGCTGGACACCGGTTTTTTCCGCCTTTGTGAAAGTTATCGCATCGCCTGTTTCGGCACCTGGCACCAGGCTGGCTCAGGCGGCCGCGAGGCGGGTATCAACCTGCCCCGCGGGCGGTTCTCAGATTCGGCCCAGGCGGTGCGTCACGGTCTGCCGCTGCCGGTATTCACCGCATCCAGCGCCAATGCCTGGGGTGAGCGCGGGCACTACAACCTGGGCCTCGGCTGGCATGCCCAGGGGATCATCGCGGATGACAAGCAGCTCGTGGTTCCCCTGCGTTACCAGCGTCATACCGGCCTGAGCGACAACCCGAATGCCCCGCTGGCGGATCAGCCGGAGCAGGTGAGCTTCACCCTGACGCTGCGCGGTTCAAAGCTGCTGAAGATGCGTCGCGGAGAGCGCGTGCAGTGGGTCCTCGACGGCAGTGAGCAGCGTGGCACAGTCACTGTGGACAGCGACGGCTCGGCTACCATTGAGGATATCAGGCTGGCTTCCGGCGAGGCGTTTCAGGCCTTGCGGGTGACGCCTGCCAAACAGCACTGGCAGTTGGTGTATACCCGTCAGCCACGCGCCAGCAAGCCGGTACCGGGAACGCCGGTAAAAGAGGCTGCAAATTGGCAGCATGCGACGGACGTGGGGCGGATCAATCACGGCCTGGCGGAGGCGGACGTGGTGATTGATGACCTCAGCGGCAAGGTCAAGGTCATCCACAACTGCACCACGTCCAGTGAGATTTGCGTGGCTCACGAGGCGCGCGTGAGCCCCGACGGCACAAAAATAGTGTACTCGGTGGGTTACGGCAATGAGCTTACACCGGTCGTGACGGAAGGGGTCAGGCTCGGGCTGCGCGAGATACCCGGGCTCACCCACGCCGAGTTGTGGATCTACGATCTCACGACCGGCAAGAAATGGCCGATACCGCGGCATCCCGCGCAGGCGATTGATCGCCAGCCAGACTGGCTGAACAACGACCAGATCGTGTTTGTCAGCAACCGCGCCGGGCTGTATCCATTCAAAAACCCCTTCGGCATGCACCAGGGGCAGGACCAGTTTGGCCGCGGGCGCTGCTTTAACGCGCCCTATTGCGTGTCGCAGGAGTACGGCTACGGTAGCGCGGGCAGGGCAATGCAGCTGTGGACGATGAATATAGACGGCAGTGATGCGCGCAATATCAGCCCGCACGAGCAGAATGCACTGGCGCCGGCCGTGATGAGCAACGGCGATATTCTTTACTCGTGCTGGAACGCTCACGAAAACAAGAATTTCGACACCTGGACTGCGCACTCCAACAAGCCGCAAACGAGCAAGAACAAGTGGTGGCTGTGCCGGGTGGACGGCAACGGTGCCGACCAGACGGTTATTCTCAACGGTCACAAGACCACTACCGTGAAAACCCGCGAGTGGTTGCCGCGGGGCATGCAGGGCGGCGAAATGCGTTCGATATTGCGCGCGATCCGTTCGGTGGCGGAAATCTTCCCCGGCAAACTCGCGGTGTCCAACTACTACCGTTCCAACCACGTGGGCAGCATGGGTATCGTGTATGCGATCGATTACAAAGACCCACACGTGGAGGGCTGTTCCACCGCGCGCTGCTATCCCGACGGCGAGAGCAGCAGCGGCAAACCCGGCAGCGGCCGTTATGTGCCCAGTTCCCTGCGGGCGATCACGCCCTACGGCACGGACCAGGATATGGCCGTGCGCCGCGACAGCCGGGGCAGGGCGCTGGGCAAGGCCGGATATGCCGCGCCCCTGCCGAACACCGACAGCGAGTTTCTGCTCACCCACGGCCGCGGGTCCTGTTACGAGGCAACGCCGCTGCACGAGGCCAACCGCCGCGCGATGGGTGGCGAACCGACCTGCCAGAAAGCGATCTACCGGGTGAAGGTCGATATGGTCACCGACCCCTTTGATACGCGCCAGATGGAACTGCTGGCCGGCGGGGAGGCGTGGCAGGCCTGGGACGCGCGGGCCATCGCCCCTTATCGCGAACTGATGGGCCAGGAATTGCCGGCCCAACCAGCACCGCTGGACTCCGACGCCAACTGCTACCTGCAGGTGGTGGATGCGCGCGCCGCGGAACTCCAGCCAGGTGCGGAACGTTTCAACTGGAGAACCAATTTCTTCGAGCACTGCACCTTCCAGGGCTGCGCCGTGAGCGCGGAGAACCCGCGTTTTCACCGCGAGAACATGCACGCGCTGAGTATCTTCCTTCCCGAGATGTGGGATATCACCTATCGCGGGTCTGATGAAGCCGAGTACGCCAGTATTCTCAATAACACCGGCCACAAATCGGTTGCCCTGCTCGGCTCGCAGCCTCTTGAAACCGACGGTTCGGTGAAAATGCAGGTGCCTTGTGAAACGCCGCTGCTGATGGCGGGCACCGATGCCGACGGCATGGCTATCGCGCACGACGCCATGCTGCATTCCCTGCGCGCCGGCGAAACCCGCACCTGTCACGGTTGCCACGACGGGCACTCCGAAGAGCGCGCCGGAAGGCTCAAGCAGCCGGCGGTAGAGCGTTTTGCGACGACGCTGGCGGCCAATACCTATCCACCCATGCCGGTGGCGCAGTCGCCTGTTACGTTCGCAGACGTGCAGCCGATTCTGGAGAAACGCTGTGCCAGCTGTCACAAGGACATGAATAACCGCGACGGACTGCTGTACTCGCGTCTCGCCCAGGATTTTGAGCAACACGACTGGCCCTGGGCGCGTAAACAGCCGGGCATTGGCCAGCGACGATCAGTGGAGCATGTGCTGATCAAGAACGGCGGTCGCGGCTATGCCAAGGGCGAGCAGCTTGTCTTCCCGGCCGGGGGTGCCGCGGGACAGATCAGCAAGGTGGGCAAAAACGGACGGATTCTGGATATCCGCCTGGAGCGCGGCGGAGACGGCTACGAACCGCTGACCACGGTGCGAGTGAACTCGGCGGCCGGGAAAGGCGCGCACCTGGTGGCGATGACCGATTACTTTGACCTGCCCCGGCCTTACAGCAGCAAGTGGGTGGCTAAATTTGCGCGCGATTCCCTGCTGTACTGGAAGTGCGTGGGCGAACGCACGGACGGCCGCACCGACGGCCAGTACCCGAATGATATTGATTTCGGCCCCGCGCACGATTCCGGTGCAACGGCCGAGGAGTGCCGGGTGATCGGCCGCTGGATCGATACGGGGATTCAGCACGTCAAATAATAGTGGTTTGCGCCTCAGCGGTGCAGGCTTTGCAAAAATTCCACCGCGTGTTGCGAGCTGCGCTCAAACCACGGGTTGCGTCCCTCGCTGAAATGGTAGAAGCCGTGACTCTGGCCCTCGTACAGCTTGAGCTCACACTGGCCGCCCGCGGCGCGTACAGCCGCGCAGAACGCCTCAACTGTGGACACGGGCACTTCCGGGTCCTGCGTGCCATTCAGGATCAGCGTGGGCGGAAAGTCCCCGTCGATGTGGTGATAGGGCGACACTGCCTGCCAGTGATCCCGCACCAGATGGTGATCGGGCGTGCCGGGGGAAAGATCCAGCATCGGGTTGTACAGCACCAGTCCCGCCGGTCTGATAGTGTCGGCACCGGTTGCTGCGTTCGCCAGCCCTGCTCCCAGGCCCGCCGCGAGATGGCCGCCGGAGGAACCGCCGCCGGCGAAGATGCGCTGTGCATCGATGCCCAGTTCGCTCGCGTGCTCGTGCAGGTAGGCAAGCGCCGCCGCTGCGTCGCGGAGTGCGCCCGGCACGTCGGGCTGGGCGCGTTGCCCGAGCCGGTATTCAGCGGAGAAGCAGTGGTAGCCTTTGGCCGCAAAATAGCGGCACTGGGGATGCAGCGATTGCGGGCCATCGTAGAGCCAGCGGCCGCCGTGGAAGAGCAGCAGGGCCGGGGCGGCGGGTTGGTGTGTCTTCGCCCGGAATACATGCAGTGAGCGGGGTGTTTCCCCTGGTTGTGAGTAGACGATGCGAGTATCCGGGCGCGGCTCAAACAGCTGCAGTTTTTTCGCCGCGTACAACACCGCCAGCGGCAGTACCACCGCCAGCGCGCCTGCGAGAAAATACCAGTGCTCTTTTGCCATGTCCCTGGGGGTAACGCCTCGCCGCGTGGGCCCGGCGCTAGAAATCCATCGTCAGTGATACACCATAGCGTGTCTTGTATTCGTAGGGCAGTCCCTGCCCGGTAAGAATCCCCACAGCGCTTTGCCCCGATAGGCTGTTGACGTGGAATTTGTCGAACAGGTTCTGCACGAAAAACTGCAGCGTGTAGCTGCCGTCGTCGGCGCTGATGCCCGCGGCGAGATCCAGGGTGCCATAGGACTCCCCCTCGTGCAGCGGATTATTGGTGGTGTCATACATCACCTCGTCCTGCCAGAACCAGGTGCCACTGGCGAAGCCGGTGAATGGCTGTGAGGCGACAGGGATGTAGTAATCGGCGGTAATGTTGTAGGCCCAGTCGGGGGAGATGGGCATGTCCGCGCCGGTCAGATCCTGAAATTCGTTCACGCAGCCCTGTTCGGCGGTTTGCAGGCTGTAGCAGGGCGCGTCTTTCCAATCGGAAAAAATTGCATCGGTGTAGGCAATGGCTGCCTGCACCACGAGGTTGTCGAGTACCTGCGCGGTGAGTTCGATCTCGACACCGGTGGTCTCCAGTTCGCCCGCGTTGGTGAGGAAGAAGATCGGCGGGAAGGCATTCGGTACCTGGGCCGAGGCCTGGAAATCCTTGAACTCGGTGTAGTACACGGCGCCGTTGAAGCGTACACGGTTGTCCAGCCACTGGGATTTGATGCCGATCTCGTAGTTCGTGGGAATTTCTGGGTCGACGAACACGTCGCCGCTGGAGGGGCCGGAGGGCAGTGAGTTGGAGCCGGGCCCCTTGTAGCCCTGTGCGATGCTGGCGTAGAGCATGGAATCCGCGGCGATATCCAGCTCGCCGATCAAGCGCCACGACAGGTCCCGGTTACCGGTTTCGGCCTTGATGCTGCCGGGCGGCGCCTCGGGGATGGTGCCGGGCAGGAAGCCCACGGTCTGGTCGATAGTGATTTCATCGTTGTTGTAGCGGAGTCCGGCAGACAGGCGGGCCCGCTGTGTGAGGTTCCAGGTAAGCTGGCCAAAGGCCGCCATGCTGGTGTTGGTGTTGTTGTGGTCGTTGGTCATGCTAATCGAGCCGCAGTTCGGCACCGGGCATTGATCTACGCCGTAGAGATCAATAATGCGGTCGAAGCTGCGCTCGAGCTCCCAGTCGAAGTAGTACAGGCCGGCCACGTAGCTGATGGTGCGATCTTCCGGCGAGGTGATGCGCAGCTCCTGGGTGAACTGCTCATAGGCGCCGGTGCTGTCGTTCAACGGCAGCGGGGTGCGCGCGTAGAGATCACCGCGCGCGGCGCTGAAGACATCCTCTTCCGAATAAGACGTGATGGAGGTGAGCAGATATTCACCGAGTGAGTAATTCAACTCCAGGCTGACGATATCCGCTTCTGTTTCCCCCTTTGATCTATCCTGGTCAAAGATTTCGTCCACGTCGTCCCCCGCCGGCCCGCCCTCGCGGTCGGCGACGCTGCCGGGAATGACATCGCGCAGCGGTCCGATACAGCATTCCTGCTTGCGCTCGATGTGGGTGTAGTTCAGCTGTGCATCGAAATCCTCGCCTGCGAGCCAGCGCAGCTTGGCGCGCAGGCCGGAGTCGTCGCGATCATTCACGTCGTCCGCGCCCGGGAAAGTATTTTCCAGGATCGCGTCGCGGGTGTTGCTGAAGGCGGAAATACGGCCCAGCAGCTTGTCTTCAATAATCGGGCCCGAGACATAGCCCGTGAGGTTGAGCAGGTTCTCACTGCCGTAGCGCAGGCCGAAACCGGTGCTGAAATCGCGCGTGGGGTTTTTCGTCGTGATGCTGAGCAGGCCGGCGCTCGCATTCTTGCCGAACAGCATGCCCTGCGGGCCGCGCAGCAGCTCAATGCGCGCCACATCGCTGAAATCCAGCAGGGAACCGCCAAGGCTCGCGGCAACCACGCCATCAACGACCGTGCCGACCGATTGTTCCACCGAACGGCTGAAGCTCTGGGTGCCGATGCCGCGCACGAAAATGTTACGGCCCGCGTCGGACGTACCCTGGCCAAAGGTGAATCCCGGAACGATCTTGGTCAGATCGGCGATCTGGGTTTTATTGCGGCGCGCGAGTTCCTCGCCGCTAACCACGGCAACTGAAATCGCCACGTCCTGCAAGCTCTGTTCGCGTTTCTGCGCGGTGACCACAACCTCTTCGAGGCGTTGTTGGGCCATGCCGGGCAGGGGAAAACAGAGCAATGCGGCAAGCATGGATGAGGCGTAGTAGTGACGCGCTGGAATAGTGTGCATGAGAAAACCTTATTATTGTTGGCATGGTTCACCCGCAGGCCTCGCCCGGGTGTCACTTTATTGTGCTATCTGTGTATTGCGGAGTCCAGTTGCTCGTGCACCTGGCGGTGTCCCGGGGCTGCATATCTGGAAAACCCATGAAAGCCGGGCGCATTTGCCCTATCCTGTTACAAAGGATGCGCGCTGGCCGCCGTTCTTTCCCGGGGCGCTCCCGGGAGCCAGATGGAAAAGCCGATGAGTTGCGACTTACTGGTCGTTGGTGGCGAGGGAGACCTTGCCCTGAGAAAACTGTATCCCGCACTGTACTCGCTCTGGGTCAGTGACTGCCTGCCGCGCGACATCCGCGTATTCGGCATGGCGCGTCGGCAAATGTCACAGCAGGAATTTCTCGGCCGTGTGCGCGAGTGGTTTGACAAGCGCCATAAAACCGCGGCTTTTGAAGACTCCGCCTGGACGGCCTTCACTGCGCGCCTCACCTACTGTTCCCTCGACGCGACGTCGGCTGAAGCTCTCGCGGGTTTGCGTGAACGCGAACTGCAGAGCGTCGATCGCGACCTCGTTGTCTACCTGGCAACGCCGCCGGGCATCTTCGGCCCCGTCTGTGAGGCGATACAGCAGGCGGGGCTGGCGCGCGACAACACGCGCATTGTCGTTGAAAAGCCCCTGGGGGATGACCGTGCTTCCTACCTGGAGATAAACGACCGCCTGACTCGCATTTTTCGTGAGGACCAGGTCTATCGCATCGACCATTATCTCGGCAAGGAACCGGTGCAGAATCTGCTCGCGCTGCGCTTTGCCAATATGTTCCTCGAGCCGCTGTGGAGCAACCAGTACGTCGACAACGTGCAGATCACGGTGGCCGAATCAATCGGTGTCGCCGGGCGTTGGGATTTTTACGACAGTGTTGGTGCACTGCGCGACATGGTGCAGAACCACCTGATGCAGCTCCTCTGTCTGGTGGCCATGGAGCCGCCCGCGCACCTGCAGGCCAACGCGGTGCGCAATGAAAAGCACAAGGTGCTGTCGTGCCTGCGGCCGTTGGACGAGCACAGCATTCGCGACGATGTGGTGCTCGGACAGTACACCGCGGGTAACGTGGATGGCGGCGCGGTGGTCGGTTATGGCGAGGAGGAGGGCGCGGAACGCGGCTCGCAGACTGAAACTTTCGTGGCCATCAAGGCGCATATCGATAACTGGCGCTGGGCCGGGGTGCCGTTCTACCTGCGCACCGGTAAGCGCCTGAGCGCGCGCTACTCGGAGATCGTGGTGGAATTTCGCGATGTGCCGCATTCGATATTTCCCGGGCAGCGCCATCTGGATGCCCCGAATCGCCTGATTATCCGGCTGCAGCCGGAGGAAACCATCAGTCTCGAATTGATGAACAAGGTGTCCGGGCTGAATGTGACTGCGCCCTTGCGCAGCGTCCACCTGGATCTCAGCTTCCCCGATGGCAGTGGTCCCGATGTGACGCCCGATGCCTACCAGCGGCTGCTGCTGGATGTCATTCGCAGCAATCCCACACTGTTTGTGCGCTCTGACGAGGTCGAGGCTGCCTGGATCTGGGTGGATCGTATCCGCGCCAGCTGGGAGGCCACCGGCAAGCGGCCGGAGCGCTACAGCGCGGGCTCCTGGGGCCCTACCGAGGCCATTTCCCTGGTCGCCCGCGATGGCAGGCGGTGGCGGGCGTACCGCTGATATGTCTGGGGCGCTGCACAGGTTTAGCGGCAATGCCACTCTGGGTCCGCAACTCGCTGCCCGCGTGGCCGGGGATCTTCGCGCTGCACTTGCGGTGCGTACCCGCGCGACCCTGGCGGTGTCGGGCGGCAGCACGCCGGTGCCTTTTTTCCAGGCCCTGGCGAAAGAACGGCTCGACTGGCAGCGTGTGATCGTCGCCCCGGTGGATGAGCGCTGGGTCAGTGAGACGCACCCGGATTCCAATGCCGGGCTTATCCGCCGTCATTTGCTGCAGGACGCCGCGGCCGCTGCGGTGTTTGTGGGTATGCACACACACGCCGCAACGCCCTTTGAGGCCGAGGCGCTGGTGGCCAGGCGACTCGCGGCCTTCGCCGATGGGATCGACGTGGTGGTACTCGGCATGGGCGAGGATGGGCACACGGCGTCCTTTTTCCCCGACGCGGAGACACTGGCCCGGGCGCTCGATCCACAGGCCGAGGCACTCTGCGTGGCGGTGAGACCGCCGCAGGCGGCGCACGATCGTATGAGCCTGACGCTGTCGGCACTGTTGCGCGCGCGCCACGCCTACCTGCACATAACGGGAGAAGCGAAGTGGGCGGTGCTGGAGGCGGCGCGCGCGGCGTGCGACACCGGTCGGTGGCCCATCTGTGCGCTGCTACAGGCGCCGGGCTTTAATCTGGACATCTACTACGCAAACGGGAACTGAGCGATGCATGCGGTAATTGAGGAAGTCACCAGCGCGCTGCAAAAACGCAGCGAACAGAGTCGCGCGGCGTATCTGGCGCTGTGCCGGCACACGCGAGAGGATTTGCCGCCGCGGCGTACGCTGTCCTGCGGCAATATCGCCCACGGCTACGCGGCCTGCTCCGATACCGAGAAACAGCTGATGGCGGCGCGCGAAGCGCCCAACGTGGGCCTCATCAACGCCTATAACGATGTGCTCTCGGCGCATCAGCCGCTGGCGGAGTATCCGGCGCGCATCAAGACTCAGGCCGAACAACTCGGTATAACCGCGCAGGTTGCCGGCGGTGTGCCCGCCATGTGCGATGGCGTCACCCAGGGCCAGCCGGGCATGGAACTCAGCCTGTTCAGCCGCGACGTGGTGGCCATGGCCACCAGCGTCGGCCTGTGTCACAACCTCTTCGACGCGGTTATCTGCCTGGGTATCTGCGACAAGATCGTGCCCGGCATGTTGATCGGCGCGCTGCATTTCGGCCATCTACCGATAGGCTTTATCGGCTCCGGGCCGATGGCTTCGGGTATCTCCAACAAGGAAAAAGCGGCCGTGCGCCAGCGTTTTGCCGAAGGCAAGGCACAGGAGGCGGAACTGCTGGCGGTGGAATCGGCCTCCTACCACAGCCCGGGAACCTGCACCTTTTACGGCACGGCGAACAGTAACCAGGTGCTGATGGAGATGCTGGGAGTGCAATTGCCCGGCAGTTCGTTCCTGCATCCGGATGACCCGCTGCGCGAAGCGCTGATCCGCCGCACCCTGCAGTGCCTGACGGAAGCAGGTGCAGCGCCGCTGTATGAGGTGGTGACGGAAGCCTCGCTGGTGAACGCGGTTGTGGCGTTGCTGGCCACGGGCGGCTCGACCAACCACACCCTGCACCTGGTGGCGATCGCCCGCGCCGCCGGCATTCACCTCACTCTTGAGGATATGGACAGGCTGTCGACTGCGGTGCCGCTGATGGCGCGCATCTACCCCAATGGCAGCGCCGACATCAACGATTTTCAGGCGGCGGGTGGCATGGCTTTCCTGGTGCGTGAACTGCGCGGCGCGGGCCTGCTGAACGAGGATGTGAGCACCCTGCTGGGCCCCGGCCTTGACCACCACTGCCATGCGCCGACCCCCGATGGCGCAACTGGCGTTGCCTGGCAGACCCCCGTCGCGCGGTCGCGTCGTGCAGATGTCCTGCGCCCCGCGGGTGAACCCTTCGCCAGTCAGGGTGGTCTGCGCCGCCTTGCCGGCAACCTCGGCGAGGGGGTCATCAAGGTATCGGCGGTTGAGGAGAGGCATCTGAAGGTTGCCGCGCCGTGCCGTGTGTTCAGCAGTCAGGACGCCCTGCGCGAGGCCTTTGAAGCCGGTGAACTGGATTGCGATGTGGTGGCGGTAGTGCGCTTCCAGGGCCCGCAGGCCAACGGCATGCCGGAGTTACACAAGATGACGCCCTACCTTGGCGTATTGCAGGATCGCGGGTTCAATGTGGCACTGGTGACCGACGGGCGCATGTCTGGCGCCTCCGGCAAGGTGCCCGCCGCGATCCACCTCAGTCCGGAAGCGATCCAGGGTGGTCCGCTGGCCTACCTGCGTGACGGCGACCGTATTGAGCTGGACGCCCGCGCAGGCACGCTTGAGGTGTGTGTGGACAGCGCTGAATTCGCGGCGCGTGCACCGGCCGCTGCGTCGGCGCAGGACCCGAGCCTCGGGCGACAATTGTTTCAGCTTTTTCGTGACAGGGTGGGAGCGGTCTCCACCGGGGCCGCGGTCTTTGATTCCGTGTCCGCACCCGCCGTGGTGGAGACATGAGTTTCGCCGACACGCTCGCGGCCTGTCGCGTATTGCCGGTGGTGACAGCCCGCGATGAACAGGCAACACTGCGGCTCGCCGATGCCCTGCAGGCGGGCGGCATGCGGGCTATTGAAATTACCCTGCGCACGCCCGCGGCGCTGGCCTGCCTGCGTGCGGTGAAAGCCCAGGTGCCGGGGCTGCAGGTGGCGGCGGGTACGGTAACGGATGCGGAGTCTGTCGCAGCGGCCATCGATGCGGGGGCGGATTTCTGCGTCAGCCCGGGAATTTCAATGCAGATGATCGACGCCTGTACCAGCGCCGGGGTGCCGCTTCTGCCGGGTGTCGCCACGCCTTCGGAGGTACTTTTCGGGCTGTCGCGCGGGCTCTCGCTGTTCAAGCTGTTCCCGGCGGTGCCGATAGGCGGTGTCGCCCTGTTACAAGCCCTGCGCGGCCCCTTCCCGGAGGTGCGCTTTTGTCCCACGGGCGGGCTTACGGCAGATAACTTCCGCGACTTTCTCGCACTGGATAACGTAATCTGTTGCGGTGGATCATGGATGGTGAGTGATGAACTGATCGACAATGAAAGCTGGCAGAAGATTACGCAGCTGGCGCGCGCGGCGCTGGTGGTGGATGCCGGCTGAGGGTAGTTTGATGGCGACAGCAGAGATTACGGCGCGCAGCACAGGCGCCAGGCAGGAGCGAGGATATGCGTAGTTCCCCGTCCATTCGCGTGGGCCTGATGGGTTTTGGCCAGACAGGCCGCCAGATTTACGGGCTGGCATCGCGCAGCGACGATATAGACATTGTGGCGGTTGCTGACATCGGAGCACCGCAGATACTGCACTATCTGCTCTGTTCGGAGGAGTCACAGCCGGAGCGCTTTGAACTGCACGGCAACGTGCTGGTGTGCGGTGCAATGCGCACGCGCATGATGGCGATGGATCTCCCGCGCGAAGTACCGTGGGACGTATTCGGGGTGGATGTGGTGATCGATGCCACCGGCAAGTATCGCGAGCGGCGCTATATGCAGGATCACCTCGACAACGGCGCGCCGCGGGTATTGTTGCGCGGGCTGCCCGATGACCATATCGACCGGCTTGTGTTGCCGGGAATCAACGCCGACGGTATCTGTAAAGATGACAGGATGCTGAGTGCCGGTTCGGCCACTACTTCCGCGCTGGCCCTGCTGCTGCATGTTCTGGGCGCGCGTTTTGAGATCGACTGTGTCAGCATGACCACCATTCACGCGTTTACTTCAGATCAATCGCTACAGGATTACGCCGGCAGCGATTATCGCCGCAGCCGCTCGGCGGCCAAGAACATCATTCCCAACAGTCATCAGGCGGCGGCCTGGATCGGCAGGGTGCTGCCCGCTTTCGAGGGCAGGGTGATGAGTTCGGCACTCAATGTGCCGGTGCAGGAGGGTTGCCTGCTGGATACCAATCTGGTGTTCGCCGACAACAGTGTCAGTGCGGAGGCAGTCAACGACGCCATGCGCGAGGCCGCTGAATCGCTGCCGTCGCTGTTGGCCGTGACAGAGGATCCGATCGTCTCCTCGGATGTGCTCGGCAGCGCGCACTCACTGCTGTTTGACGCGCGCGGCACGATCAAGGCAGGCGACTCCATCGTCAAGACGCTGGGCTGGTACGAGAATCTCGGTCATGCGGCCCGGCTGCTGGATGTCGTGCGCCTGTACGCGGCACTCGATGCGGGGGAGGCAGACCGATGAAAGTTGCAATCAACGGTTTCGGACGCATCGGGCGTTCGGTTTTCAGGATTCTCGAAGGGGTAGAGGGCATCGACATCGTTGCCATCAACGACCTGTTTGACAACGAGGCGCTGCGCTACCTGTTGAACTATGACACTGTCATGGGCAGGTTTGCAGGCAACCTGGTTCTCGAGAATGATCAGATAGTGACGGACAAGGGCCGTGTCCACATGTTGTGCGAACGCGACCCGGGGGCCCTGCCGTGGCGGGACATGGGTATCGATGTGGTGGTGGAAGCCACCGGCGCGTTTCGCAAGCGCGAGCAACTGGAGCAGCATCTCACGGCCGGCGCTCGCAAAGTGATACTCACGGTACCCGCCAAGGACGCCATTGACTACACCGTGGTACTCGGCGTCAACGACCAGGGCCTGAAGGATTCGCACCGCATCATCTCCAACGCGAGTTGCACCACCAACTGCCTTGCACCGATGGCGAAAGTGCTGGACGACAGCTTTGGTATTCGCGAGGGCGTGATCAACACGGTGCATGCTTATACCAACGACCAGCGCCTTGCAGACGTGCCCCATACCGACTGGCGGCGCAGTCGTGCGGCTGCCGAGAACATTATTCCCACCTCTACCGGCGCGGCGAAAGCCGTGGGCGAGGTGCTGCCGCAGCTCAATGGTCGCCTGCACGGTATTGCCGCGCGTGTGCCCGTGCCGGATGGTTCAGTGGTGGATCTGTTCGTGCGCCTGGGGCAGAAGGCCAGTCGCGCCGATGTCGACGAAGTCGTGGCGGCCGCGGCGGCGGGGCCCCTCGCCGGCATCCTTGAATTCAGTGACCGGCCTATTGTCTCATCCGACATCATTGGCAATGCGCACTCATCGATCTACGACGCCGGTTTTACCGAGCTCAGTGGCGGCGAGTTTTTACGCGTACTGAACTGGTACGACAACGAGTGGGGCTATTCCTGTCGGGTATGCGACCTGCTCCAGCGACTCAGCGCCTGGCCCTGAGTCACACCGCTCCAGTGTCGCTTGCAGGTCCGAGCGGCCTGTTGCGCACAGGGCACAGTGCCCTCTGGTTCAATCTATTATAAAAGCGGCGTTGGTTTATGCCCCCGGCTCCACCACAATGCAACGCAAACCAGAAGCAGGCGGGGTGTGGGCATGGCGTGGGATTTCATCACGGAGCCTGAGTTTCAGGAAAAGCTCGACTGGATCCGGCGTTTCGTCGACGAGGAACTGATCCCGCTGGAGCCGATAATGCAGGATTTCAGCGAGGCGCAGTGGCGGGCGGTGCAGCAGCCGCTGAAGCAGCAGGTGAAAGATCAGGGCCTGTGGGCCTGTCATCTCGAAGCCGCGCTGGGAGGGCAGGGTTTCGGCCAGTTGCCTCTGGCGCAGATGAACCTGATCACCGGGCGCTGCATTTTCGCGCAGGAAATATTTGGCAATATGGCGCCCGATTCCGGCAACTCGGAACTGCTGGCCGAAGGGGGTACCGAGGCGCAGAAAGCGAAGTGGCTGTGGCCCAACCTCAACGGCGAGATCCGCTCGGCGTTTGCTATCACGGAACCCTTCGTCGCCTCCACCGATCCCACGCAGATTGAATCCAGCGCGGTGCTCGATGGCGACGAGTGGGTCATCAACGGTCGCAAGTGGATGATCACCAACGCCTCGCGAGCCGATTTCATAATATTCATGCTGGTGACAGACCCCGACGCGCCGCTGTATGAACGCTGCTCCATGATCATCGTGGAAAAGGGTGCCAAGGGCATGGATATATTCCGCGATATTCCCACCATGCATCATCCGTATTCCGAATACGGGGCTATCGGCAATCACGCCGAGATACTGCTGGAGAACGTGCGTGTGCCGCGCGACAACCTGATCGGCAAACGCGGGCAGGGCTTCATGCTCTCGCAAGTACGCCTCGGTCCGGGTCGGATCCATCACGCCACGCGCTGGCTGGGCGAAGCGGAGCGGGCCTTCGACATGCTCTGCGAGCGCACCCGTTCGCGCACTTCCTTCGGCAAGGGTTACGAAAAGCACCAGATAATTCAGGAATACATTGCCGATTCCCGCATCGAGCTGGAGCAGGCGAAGTTGCTGACGCTGCGCGCGGCCTGGACCATGGATCGCGTGGGCCCGCAGGCAGCGCGCACGGATATCGCGATGGTCAAGGTCAACAACGCCAGAGTGTTGTACAACGTCATTGATCGCGCCCTGCAGGTGCACGGCTCCCTGGGCTATAGCTGTGATATGCCACTGGAGTCGATGTACAGGTCCGCGCGCATGGCGCCGCTGGTGGATGGCGCCAACGAAGTGCACAAGGTGACCATCGCGCGCAGCGAGCTGAAGCGCTACCAGGCCGTGGAAGGCTGGCCGAGTGAACATATTCCCACGCGTCGGCAGGCGTCCCTGAAGCGCTTCGCGCAGCTGCTGGATGCGCGCGAATGAGTGAGCAGGAGGTCGATCCCGGGCGTTTCGCCGAGTGGCTGCGCTCGGAGACGGGACGCGCGGGCCCGGTTGCCATTGAACCCCTGCGCGGCGGCGGTTCCTGCGAAATGTTCACGCTGACCCAGGGCGACGAACGTTTCGTGATCCGGCGCGCGCCGCCGGTGGCGGTGTCTGACAGCGCACACAATGTCATCCGCGAATACCGGATCATTGCCGCGCTCACCGGGTCTGCCGTGCGCGTACCCCGTCTGCTGGCAAGCTGTGCGGACCCGGCCGTGCTCGGGGCGCCGTTTTATATCATGGGTTTTGTCGAGGGCGAGGTTATTCGCCGGCGACTGCCCGCAGCCTACTGCGAGCATCCCGAGGTGCAACCGGCGATCGGGGAGGAACTCATCGACGCGCTGGTGGAGCTGCACGCCTTTGACTGGCGCGGCACGGCGATTGAGGATCTGGCGAAACCGGAAAACTTTCTGCAGCGTCAGGTGGCGCGCTGGATGTCGCAGCTCGCGGGCTATCGTCAGCGCGAGCTGCCGGGTGTGGATGCAGTGGCCCACTGGCTCGACGACAACAGACCGAGCGCGGGTGAACTCACCGTGATGCACGGCGACTTCAAGATCGACAACGCCCTGTACAGCGCCGGTCTCCCGCCCAGGTTGCTCTGCCTGCTGGATTTTGAAATGACGACCGTGGGCGACCCCCTGATCGATCTCGCATGGGCGATGATCTTCTGGCCCGAAGAAGGCAACCCCATCGCCATCGCGCCGCCCGGCTCCGAGGGTGGCATGCACGCGCAGTATTGTCAGGCACCCGAAGCGCTTGTGCAGCGTTATGCCGCGCAAACCGGTCGCAACCTCGATGCGTTCCAGTGGTATCAGGCGTTTGCGGCCTGGAAGCTGGGTATTGTGCTGGAGGCGTCCTATAGCCGTTTCCTGAAGGGCGAATCGAGAAATCCGAACCACGAATTCTTTGGCTTTCTGGTCGACCAGCTGATGCAGCGGGCCAACCGCTTTGCGTTTGCGGGAGAACAGCCTTGAGCGGGAAAACAGCCTTGAGCGGGAATACAGCCTTGAGCGGGAATACAGCCTTGAGCGGGAATACAACCATGAACGAACTCTTTGATGTGGCGGGCAAGGTGGTGCTGATTACCGGTGGCAGCCGTGGGCTGGGCAGGGCCATGAGTCTCGCGTTCGCCGCGCGCGCTGCGAAGGTGGTGATCGCCAGCCGCAAACTGGCGCCGTGCGAGGCACTGGCGCAGGAGATCCGCGCGAGCGGCGGCGAGGCGTTGCCGCTCGCCTGCCACGTGGGTGACTGGGACGCGCTCGAGGGGGTTGTCGAGCAGGTGGTCGCAGCCTTCGGTCGCATCGACGTCCTGATCAACAATGCCGGCATGTCACCGTTGGCTCCCTCGCTCCTGGAGACCAGTGAAGCCCTGTTCGACAAGATTATCGACGTCAACCTCAAGGGTCCGACGCGGCTCACCGCGCTGGCCGCGACGCAGATGGCTCGCACGGGCGGCGGCTCAATCATCAACATCAGTTCGTTGGCGTCCCTGCGGCCGTCGCCGGTCACTACGGTGTACAGCGCCGCGAAAGCGGGGCTGAACGCACTGACCGCCGCCTCCGCCCAGGAGTTCGCAGCGGTTGGCGTGCGCGTGAATGCGATAGTCTGCGGCACCTTTGATACGGATGCCACCGAGACGATGCTCGGCAATCCCGAGCTGTTGCCGCATATCGTGGAGCCGATCGCCCTGGGGCGCATCGGCAGGCCCGAAGAAGTTGTCGGCGCGGTACTTTATTTTGCTTCCGATGCCTCCAGCTACACTACCGGTAGCTGCCTGGGCATCGACGGCGGCGTGCGGCCCTAGCCGCTCACACGCAGTTCACAGGAGATCATCTGCATGGCTGAATATCTGTTGGCGGGGAAAACCGCGCTGGTAACCGGCGGCGGTACCGGCATTGGGCGCAGCTCGGCCGCTGCCCTCGCCGACGCCGGCGCGCGGGTGACGATCTGCGGGCCGGAGCAGGCGGTACTGGAGGCCAGCGTGGCTGAACTGACCGCGGCGAACCCGGCACGTCAGATTCTGGCTACCCCCTGTGATGTAACGGTGGAGGCGCAGGTGGCGGCGGCAGTGGCAGCGGCGGCCGGCGATGATGGCCTGGATATCGCGGTGGCGAATGCGGGTACCGGCTGTCCCGGGTCGCTGTTACACATCGGGGAAGAGCACTGGATGATCCCGCTGGGCGTAAACCTTCTCGGCACCGCCTACACCATCAAGCACGCCGGTCTGAACATGAAGGATCACGGCGGCGGCTCCATCATCAGCATGTCGTCGGTGGCCAGTGAGCGGCCGACGAAATTCATGGCCTCCTACGGTGTGAGCAAGGCGGCGATAGACGAGCTCACCCGCAGCGCCGCCGCCGAGTTGGGCTGCTTTGGTATTCGCGTGAACGGCATCCGTCCGGGGTTCATCCAGACGGAGGTGCTGATGTCGACCACCGGTGAACAGAATATCCAGCTTGCCCGTGAGCAGACCGTGCTCGGCCGGCTTGGAGAGCCGGAGGATATTGCCCGCGCGGTGCTCTATTTCGCTTCCAGCCAGTCCGAGTGGGTCACCGGGCAACTGCTGGCCGTGTGCGGCGGATTCACGCTGTACCCGGAATCGATGAACGTGGAGCATCTCGCACGGATGTTGTTCCCGGAAGAAATGCAGCGCGATTTCGGCGCTGCCAGCGAGGAGTAACCGCATGGCCTTTCGCTACGAGATGACCGCGCCCGGCGTGGAGCAGGTGCAGCGCACGGAAGCAGAGCCGGTGGCCCCGGGGCCCGGCGAGGTTCAGCTGCGCCTGCGGGCGTCCAGTCTCAACTATCATGACTACGTGACCCTCGCGGGCCTGATTCCCTGGGTTGAATATCCGCGGGTGCCTCTCTCGGACGGCTGCGGTGAAGTCGTTGCCGTTGGCGCGGGCGTCGAACAATATGTACCCGGCGATCGTGTTGTCACGCTGTTCTATCCGCTGTGGCATAGTGGGCGGCCCGCGGCAGACAGCAAGCAGCGCATACTGGGCGAAACGGTCGATGGCTGCCTGCAGGAGTATCTGACGATCGATGCGCGCAGTGTCGCGCGCGCACCCGCCGGCTTGAGCGATACGCAGGCGGCGTCGCTGGTGTGTGCCGGGCACACCGCCTGGTACGCGCTGATGGAAGAGCACAAGCTGCGGGCGGGCCAGACAGTACTGGTGCAGGGTTCGGGCGGGGTATCACTGTTCGCTCTGCAGATTGCCCGGGCGGTGGGTGCGCAGGTTATCGCGACGTCCTCCTCGGATGAAAAACTCGAACGTATGCGGGCGCTCGGCGCCGGGTATGGGGTGAACTACCGCAGTCATCCGGATTGGGAAGCCGAGGTGCGCAGGCAGGTTGGCGGTGTGGATGTGGCGATCGACGTGGGCGGCGAAACGACGCTCGGCAAGGCGATTACCTGCGCCAATACGGATGCCTTCATTGCCGTGATTGGCGTGCTTGGCGGCTTTGGCGCGGCGCCCGTGTCAATTTTCGAAGTGATGCAGAAAAACCTCTGCCTGCGCGGTGTCACCGTGGGTTGCGGCGAATCACTCGAGCGCTTCTGCCGGTTTGTGGAGCAGCATGCGCTGGAACCGCAGATCAGCCATAGTGTGCCCCCGGCGCAACTCGCGGATGCCATGGCGCTGATGGAGCGGGGGGAGCATTTCGGCAAGATCGGCATCACTGTCGAGTGAACAAGCGTAGTGATGGGCCGGCAGGCGTTGCACTGAACGCGCGGGCAGGCCTGTGATGCGCTGCAGCGATCGGAATATTTTACTTTGAACATTAACTGGAGAGACAGCTATGGCATTTAAGGGAAAGGTTGCATTGATAACGGGCGGCGGCAGCGGCATGGGACAGACGGCCGCACGCCTGCTCGCGCAACAGGGTGCCAGCGTGGCCCTGTTCGATGTGAACGAGGCGGGCATGGCGAAAACCGCCGAGGGTCTGGATAGCGTGCGCGCCTACCGCGTGGACATCAGTAATACCGACGAGGTGCAGGCCGCGGTTGCCCGGGTGACCTCAGAGCTCGGCCCGATAGACCGGGTCGCCAATGCGGCGGCGATCATGCCCTTTGGCAAGCTGCTGGAGCAGGATCCAAAAGTGCAGCTCAAACTCATGCAGATCAACTACGGTGGCCTGGTGAACATCGCGACCGCCACACTGCCCGACATGGTCTCGCGGCGCAGTGGCGACTTCATCAGTTTTTCCTCGATGTCGGGCATTATTCCCGGCCTGCTGATGGGCGGTTACTGCGCCACCAAGGGTGCCGTACAGATGTACACCGAGGTGCTCTATCACGAGAACCGCGGCAGTGGTGTGCGCTTTGTCTGCGTGTGTCCCCCGCCGGTGGCAACGCCGCTGTGGCAGCAGGCCCAGGACACGGTGGTGCCCAAGCTCACAGCATCCGGCGCTACCATAGAGCCGGAGGAAGTGATTGCGGATGTAGAGGATTGCCTCGAGCAGGGCAAATTTTTCTCCTTCCCCGGCAAGGGCACGCGTATGGGATACATCATGCGGCGCCTGTTTCCCAATTACCTGTGGAACTACTCGCACAAGGCCGAGGGCTTCTGAGGCATGCATGCGTGGATATGTAACAGTCTGACCGGGGAAGATGGCCTTGTCTTTGAGTCCTGCCCCGCGCCGGTGTGCGGGCCCTCCCAGGTGCTGGTGCGCACGCATCAGGTGGCACTGAACTTTCCCGACGTGTTGATCACCCGCGGCCAGTACCAGATGAAGCTGGATCCGCCGTTTGTCCCCGGTAGCGAATTAGCGGGGGAGGTGCTGGCCGTCGGCGAAGGGGTCACGGATATCGCGCCCGGACAGCGCGTGCTGGCCATGACCGGGTTTGGTGCATTTGCGGAGCAGGTGCTGGTATCACCGCCGATGCAGCAGCTTATGGTGATTCCCGCTTCGATGAATGATGTCGATGCCGCCGCATTCAACATGGTGTACGGCACCGCGCTGCACGGCCTGGAACAGCGTGG
>TARA_R110000823_G_scaffold30439_16_pt1 | contig 27106 bp, 30 predicted proteins | sample TARA_R110000823 | Tara Oceans TARA_R110000823 (sample SAMEA4397722) | marine metagenome | biome: Polar Biome; feature: [DCM] deep chlorophyll maximum layer (ENVO:01000326); material: water (ENVO:00002006), including particulate matter (ENVO:01000060) such as... | depth 20 m | reverse complement strand
TATTATATATTATAAATATATGGTTGTTTGTTATTGTTTATGTTTGGGTTTCTTTGTTTTGGTTTTACCTTCTCTCATCCAGTTAACATCTTCATCACCAGTATTCCCTAAAGTTTCAAACTCAACATCATATCCATTATACCCATAATCTGACCCATCTGGAGGTGAGGACATGGATACTCTTATAATTAAATCGCTTGAAGGTTCTAAATCCTCTAAGGCATCTTGAATCATATCATTTAATTCATGAGCTTCAACATTTGAAGAATGTTCTTTACCCTCTCTTACATCATTAATGTTAGCTTCTTCTAAATATTGTTTTTTAAACCACTTGTGGGTATCGAAATTTCCTGCCATTTTATTATTTTTTGGTAGTGTTTGTTTTTGCTAATTTTCTTGTTGAGCTTTTTTTAGCATTTACTAAAAGTCTTTCTTCCATTCTGGCTAGTTTTTCTCTTAGTTCAATATTTTCTTTAATTAATTTATCAATTTTAACCTCCAACTCACCAATTTTATTCTTTAACTCTTCAATTACTTTGGCAGTAAGTTGGTCTTTAGTGATTTCATCCTTATTTAATTTTCTATTCCTTTGATCTATCTTTTTCTTCCAGATATTCCAAATTTCTTTGAGACCTAAAGCACTTACAAGAGCTGTTAGGACTGTAATAATAGTAGTATCATCCATTTTATTGGCTATATAATGTTATCTTATTTATAAATATAAGAAAAATGTGGGAAAATGATAAGGAATTATACATTTTTTATTTTTTTAACCCCTTTAAATATTCTATTCCTTCCTGGAGTGCTTTTTCTGCCCTTTTCTCATTAATTCCTCCATGCCATCTTTCAACTTCGCCCGCTTCTGATACAAAACCATTATTAGTTTCATTCATTTTATATTTAATAAAGGCCTTATATTCATCAATGGTTTTATCAACTTCCTTATTGTGGGTATCTTTAGTATGTTGTTCCCATTTACCTTCTATTTTTAGTTTTGTTTCAAAGGCTGTTATACAATTTAGGCATTTATTATGGGCTCTGTAATAATGAGGGTCAAGTTGTTTATTCATGATAGAATTACATGAGGGGCAAAATAAGGGAATTGCTGCTTTTTTAAAATTGTCTAATTTAGTAATATTTTCTTTAACCCCATCTATGATAGTCCATTTACGACCATCTTGCTCCCATATGTCTCCTTCTTTATGGAATTCTTCTGCTTTTGAATAACCTATTCCTTGTCCTGTTCGTTCTTTAGAATCACCTTTAACCAGGTTTCTTAAACGTGTAACATCTTTTTTGTTAAATTCTTTTTTTAATATGTTATCCTTCATTTGACTCGATCTTTTATTTTTTTATAGTAGGTGAGGATTTAGACCCGAAATATTTAGTTTTAAAAGGTATTTCGGATCTTTTCCTCTTTTTGATTAATTATTTATCCTTTTTTTTGGAATAATTGAATCAAGATAATTAAGGCAACTAAACCTACAAATCCACCTTCACCTAGGGAGGTGATAATTCCCATAATGTTGGTTACTACTCCTGTACCAAATACATTAGTTCCAAATATTACTTCGGCTAATATACTTAAAGATACAAATGATAGCATAATTGTAGTTAATCCGCCTAACACGGTTGTAATTTTGTCCATTACTTCTTTCATGATTTTTAAATTTTAAGTTAATAATTTAGTTAATATAACTTCTTATATAAACTTCCTTTAACTTTTAAAAGCTAGTAATAACTCTCTTACACCAATTCCTAAGGCTATGCCCGCATAAAGGATGTTGCCTGTCGTAAATAGTGCGACAGCACAACCACCCGCTAAAGCAGCTCTGAACCATGAGGAATTAATAATCATCTTTAGATTTTCCATAATTGATTTTTTGATTAATACTATAATCCTAGCTGTTTAAGCTGTTCTATTGTAGAAGCAGCCGAGGTATGCAGGATTCCTATACCCCCTCCGGCGTTCCATTCTTCAATGGTTTCCTTGAGATCGTCTATAAGTATTGAATTTTTCTTTGAATATTGTTTTTTATTGGCTCTAAATGCTAAAATTAATTTTGTATCGGGTGTATTTTTTTTAACCCATAGGCGTTTTCCTAACCTAGAACTATTATCCCACGATGGAGATGATAGTAAAGTTGGGTTTAAAGGTCTAATAAATTTCCATAATTGTTTTCCATCTGGCATCCAAGGCATTCCTACCCAAAATCTAACTCCATCTTCGTCTATTACTCTCCAAAATTCATCTAAACCCTTTTTGTTTTTTAATTTTTTAGGAGACATTCCTGTTAGATCTTCAAATCTTTTTTCAAAGTCACATAGTACACCATCCATATCACAATATAATGTATATGGGTTTGGGTGGAGTTGTTCTTTAATTATTTTGTATATTTCTTTTAATTTAACCACAATTACAGTTTTGATTAAATATACGAACTTTCTCTTGGGGAGCCAAGGGTTTTTTATCTTCATTTAAGATTGTATCAGTCCAACCTCTAAATGTTAAATTACCATCTGTGTATGCTTCAGATTCTATATCTTTTAAATGGTCGTCTTCTTGAGTGTTTGTAGTAGTAATATTACCTAACCTACCCTCTAAATTTTGAAGGTGGTGGATCATTTCATGCGCATATGAACGAAGAACATCTTTAGGATGGCGGAGTAATGTGTATAAAACTATTTCGCGTTTATTCGGGTCGTAAAATGCTGTTTTACCCATAACATCTTGGGCGTTTTCTACATCGTCATTAGTAAATGTTACCTCAGGCAAAGGAGTGATTTTCATCCCCTTGTCTAACATATAGTTTGTTAATGAATCTATGGATGAGGAATAATCAAATTCTTCCTCTTTTGATATTTCATTTACTAATTGAATTAAACCAAATGGGTCATTATTTTCATTTAAAGATTGGAAATTTGAAATTTCTTGTTTATTTACCCAATCTCCTATTTCCGGACCTTTTAAACCAGAGGGTACTTCATTACCCCTTACACTTAATTCAAAATTTAAAAATTTAGTAAAATCTTTACCTATTAAATTTCCTATTTTATTTATTTGTTCATCAGTTACATTTGATATTTTTTGTAATTTTTTATAAGGTTGGATTTTGTTTGGGTTAAAGTCATTTAATGAAGATAGGAAGCTAATTTGCTTTGTTTCTTCTCCTGAATATTTTAATTGATTTAATTGTTTCGATATATTAGTTGGTAAATTATCTTTTAAAAGGTAAGCAAGTAAAACAATATAATCCTCCTCATCTATGTAAGGTGATGTAATTGTTAAATTAGGAAGTATTTGACTTAAATAACCTAATTCATCTGCTGTTTCTAAATATTTTTTAGTGGATATAGCTTTTTTAAGTCCTTTAACAAATTCATCTCTAATTCTTTCTCCACTTATTCCCTCAAGTGATGGATTATCCTTTAAAGCTTGTAATGTTTCTTTACCTAATTCACCCCCTGTTTGACCGTGGAATCTTAATGCTCGTAATTTACGTAAGGCATCTTCTTCAAATCTTTCAGAAGCTTTACCCACAGTTCTAATTTTTTTATCCTTTAAGTCTTGAACACCACCTACTAAATCAACAACTTCACCCTTATCTATATCATAAAATAAAGCATTAATAGTTAAATCTCTTCTATTAACATCACCCTCAATGTCAGTGTATTCTACTGAATCTGGTCTTCTACCTTTACCTATATCTTTTCTAAATGTTGCTATCTCATGACCATTTACTATTACAACACCAAACTGTTTTCCTATTTCTAAAGTTTTTAATCCTTCTTTTTCTGCTATTGATAGTACTTCATCAGGGGTAGCATCTGTAGCCAAATCATAGTCTTTAGGATCCTTACCTAAAATAGCATCTCTTACTGCACCCCCAACAACATAAAGTTTTTTTCCATTTTTAATGAATGCTCTATGGAGTTGAAGTATGTCTTCTGGTATGTTAAGATTTAAATTATTTTCGGTGGATTCATTTAAAGATTGTCTTTTTATTAATTTTATATTTTCGGGAGTAAGAGGATATCCCTTACCCTTACCCATGTCATCCCATATAACAATTTCTGATTTATCATTTTTTAATTTATATGCAGCTTTAACCATACTTGGTACCTCCTTATAATTAAATGCTAATGGATTATCATCATGGCTTGTAGTCGATTTTTGAATTCTACCCTCTTTATGTAAAAAGGTAATACCCATAGATTCACCAGGAGTAATTCTTATTTGAAAGTCATAGTATAATGGGTTTTCAATTTCAGTTATGTTTCCTTCATCTAAGTCTTTTTTGCCCAAAATATTTAGTATTTTTTTAAAATCATTATCTGTTAGATTTTCAGGGAACACATTTCTAAAATTATTAATATCATTATTAAATAAGTTTCTAGCTTCAGTTCCACTAATATTTCCTGTGGTTGAGATTTCTAAAGGTACAACATTATCACTATATTTTTTAACAAATTCAGTTCTATGTTTTGCATCAAACTGGTCGTCTTGATTTCCCTCTCTTGACCCCACAAACAAATACGTTTTATCTTTAGAATTTTGGGATAAATATTTTTTATAATAACTAAATGGGGAACCTACAGGTATTATCTCTGTATCGACAGGGATTAAACCTATATCATTGTAAAAATTCCATATTTTTACTGATTGGTCTTGGGTAAAACCATTCCTTTCTTTTTTACCCACTAATATTTTTAGTTTATTTACCTCAGGACTTTGTTGTAAACCTTTGAGTACTACTTCTAAGTGACCTTTTGTAGGTGGTTTAAAACCCCCACCAAATAAAGCTGTGACTTGTTCTACAGTTTCATTTAATATACTATCTACTAAAAATTTACTTAACTCATTCATTTTAGTTTTTTAGGAATTTTTCTATTCTCATTTGTGCCTCTTCTTTAGACATTGTATATTCAATAACATCATATATAAAATCATCATTTAACATGGCTTGAATTTCTTCTTTATCTTTAGCTTTTTGGTCTATGGATTTTTGTATTTGAGCTGGAGTTTTTGGTTTGGTTCCTTTAGGGGAAAATGGTTTAAGATATTTATTTATAATTTTATCTATATCTTGCATTCTATCATCTAATGTATTAGCTACCGCTACAAAATTATTACCAAACAATTCAGCATATTTAGGTAAATTATCTGTTACACTTTTCCAAGTACGCATTACAATAGCAGGTGCTAAACTTCTATCTTCACCTCCAGATTTTTCATATCGGTCTTGGTTTTGAGATAATGAACGTTCTAAATCAGTATAAACATAAAGCATAAACACATCATATCCTGCTTCTTCTAATTCAATTTTCAATTTAGCAGTTTGGTTATAAGAAGCACCTGTACCATCAAGTATAAATGATTCTTTACCCCCAATAGTAGTAGCTACATCACCTTTAAATTCTTTATTAGCCGCAGCCATTGCTTTAGCTTGTCCACTTCTTTCTTCGGGAGTGGCGTTTTTTAAATCTAATGTTATGTTTGATTTTTTTAACATTGGGACGTAAATATCATCTACATTTAGTATTTTAATCCCACCTAAATCTAAACCACGTAAAATATATCCTTTACCCGCACCGGGCGCTCCAGCTAGTATAATTGCTTTAGGATTGTCTTTAGCTTCTTTTAATAATCTACCTTCAGCTAAATATTTTTTAAAGTCAAAATTGTTCATTTATTTATTTTGTTATAAATATCATGGTTTTCTTTTAGCTTGAGTCCTAAATCCAGTAAAAGATGGTTTATGATATGGGTTTTCTAAATCAAATAACTTTTTAACTGTTTTAAATATGTCTATATTTTCTTCTTGTGTGCGTTTAGATTCAGATATTTCCCATCCCTTACCTTGCATTTTTCCTTCTTTAGGACCACGTTTTGAAGATTTTAACCATAAAATACCCTGCCTATCAGGTACTTTACCAAAACACTCTGCATAACATTCAGAATAAATGGCTGTTTGTAATTCATATGTGGTTTGTAGGTTGTTAGAAAATTTGAAATCTATAACCCAAACTTCATCATCTATCTCACAAACTAAATCACAGGTACCTGCTACTTTAATTTTGTCTGAAAATAAATGTACTTCAGTTTCTAATAATGTTGGTTTATATGTTTCCCACCAATCAACAAATCTTAGAAACCCCTGCCAGATGTCTGGGTGGTACATTGGAATTCCATGTTCAAGAAAATTTAATTCCTTTCCATTTAAATAATCTTCAATCATTTCATGGACTTGTGTTCCATCCTCACCTGCTTTTTTTACTATGTAATCAGCGGAGTAACCTACTTTTTTAAGCCAATCGTAGAAAAATTTTCCTTTTGGGTATGCACTTAAGACATAAGTTATAGAGGGGTAATACTCACCATTTCTTTTATAATACCTAGAATCTGGTAGAGTTATTTGTTTAGCATCATCAGATATTTCTAATATCCTATTATACTTTTTTTTTATTTTTTTCATATTAATGAAAGTTTCTTTTCCATTAGTTGGTATTCATTTAATGGTAAAGTATTTTGTATTAGTTTAGTGAAATTTTTAAATCCCATTTCACTTGGATCTTTTCCTCCTAATTCAACAAGGTATACTTCTTTACCTTGATTTATTAAATATTCACAATGTTTTAAAGATTGTTTAATGGCGTCTGTATCTAATGCTATGTAAATTTTCTCAACTGAGGATTTAACTATTTTTTTAAGTAAATTAGATTGAATGTTTTTACCCAGTAAGGGTATAGAATTTCTTTTAATTGCAATAGCATCAAATGCTCCTTCACATAGAATTAAAGGTAATTCAAAATTAATAAATAATTCAAATGGAATAATATTTCTAGAGCAATCAGGGTTTCTGAATTTGATGAAAGCATCCTTCTCAAATGAACGTGAAATAAAATAATTTAATTGACCCTCACTATTATAAGAAGGTATTATAACCATATTTCTATATTTCCCATAATCACAATACCCTATATTATATTTTAAAATATCATCATTGGTTAAATTTCTTTTTAGTAAATATTTATAAGCTTGTTTAGCCGTAAAGTCTTTATTTCCTATTAGAGTTTTAAAATTTTTAGGTAATTCAACACCCTTAGATTCTATTACTTCTTCTATAGCATCTTTTGTTTTAACTAATTTGGATAATTCTAGGAATTTTTCGGAGGATGCTTTTACTTTGTTAAATAATGTTTTTACTGTTTTACCTTTAGTATTACAAACCCAACAATGCCAAGGGTTATAGCCTCCTTTGTTTTCAGTAAAGTTAATTTCTAGTTTGGGTTTAGAATGATTGCAGAAAGGACAATGGTAAGCTTGATTACCTCTTGATGTTCTTTTACCAACCCCTAAAACCGAGTCAACTAGGTTAACTAATAGTTCGTTTGTCATACGGGGTGAATATACGAACCCTCTATCGGGAATCAAAGTCTTTTGTGAAAAACTTTCCTAAAATGTTATAATTAAAAAATTCATCGGGTTTTTCAAGAACTTGATACATGAATTGGTATTGGGTTTCGTAATAAGTAAGTAGTTTTTTATTAGGGGCTAGTTTTATAATACTACGTTTGAAATCCTTAATTGGATTTGTATTTACTAATTCTAATAAAGGTTGGTTGGAACCATAATATTTTAACCAATCTGATTCTTTAACTAAACGTTTATGAGTAGGTTTTCTACCTTTAACACCCTCATATACAAGTAAATCCTTTTTAGTTACTTTTACTTTGCGGTTATGGTAAAGTACTTTTTTACCTATATATGCTTTACCCGATGGGGTATGGGTTATTTTGTAAACAAAACCAAATGTATTTTCTGGGAATTGGGATAATTCTGTTATTTCTTTTCCGTTATAATGCCAAACCATAAATTATAAATCTAAATTAACTAATATTGTTGTATCAGTAGTATTAGAGCTTTGTAGGGGTTGAGCTAACTTCCCTACTGCTACTAATTCATTAGCATTATTATATAACCCTACAGTTGTGATATATGGTTGAAAATAAGAACTAGTTAAAAAATCAGATACTACTCCACTATTTGAACTACCTGATATAGAAGATGGGTTTTGTGTATAATTAAATTCGTTGGCTAATAAAGTACACTTATATTGTGATTCATATATTGTCATTGTACTCTCAAATGAACAGGTTATATCAGAAGTACCAGCTAATTCATTAGGTAAATTAACAACAGAATGAGTTGTTGTTATAGCTATCCCGTGGGGATAGATTATATCTCCTACTTTAATACTAGCGCTAATTAAACCTCCTTGACCATCATCAACTGCCTCAAAACCATACGATAAAGAGGAAATGGAGAAAGAACCAGGTTTAATATTTTCTCCAAATAGATTTGATGGAATTGATGTAATAAAAATTGTTTCATTTGAACCCGTAGGGAAATATCTATTAGCATCTAAGGTATTTGGTAGAAAATTTTCATACATAGGTTGGTAAGAACCACTTCCACCTTGAACTGTTATTGTACCATCAACATTAAATTGGGGTAAGTTAGCAGGTGAACCATCTTGACCATATATAAAATTAGAATAGTAAAGTTGTTGAATAGAAGAAAATAATAAAGCTTGGGATTGGGAAATAATTTGACCTGTTAAGTCAGATCCAGAAATGTATGGTGTGTTTTTTCCTTGGAACCTATCTATGCCAACATTAGAGGCAGTAAATTCACTGGCACCAGTAAAAGTAAAGGATTTATTTACTTTAAATGGAGTTACTACAACATCCGATGTGGTAAATGGTTTGTAAACACTCATTCATCTTAAAAATCTAATTTAACCCTTACTAAACTTTCTTTAGTGAAATCTTTAAGTAATGGTTTTGAAAGTTTTGCTACAGCTACTAACTCGTTAGCATCGTTGTATAATCCTACTGTTGTTACATAAACTTGAGGATTATTAATAAATTGAGTATAAATTACTTCACCTGTTGAACCTGATATAAATGATGGGTTTTCTGAGTAGTTGAATTCTGCATTTCTTGATCTAACAAATATATAATCAGAAGTAATTGTTTCCTCAGCGTTTAATGTAAATGAAGCCCCTCCTGATATTGCAGTATATAAAGTAGCTTGATTATTACCATTTGCCACAGTTGAATTTCTATTAGGAACTACATGAATAGATTGACTAACTGCATCTGGGTTTAATAAAATGGTTCCTATGTCTGGTAAGAATAAACCATATGAACCTGATCCTGCTACATATCCTGTAGTATTATAAGCACTACCATTTGAACCTGATACTATTTGTAATACTCTAGTTGTACCAATAAAAGTTTGAGTTAATACATCATTTGAATTATCTGTTAATTGGATTGTTCCGCCTCCGCCTTGTAATGTTAAATTAAAAGTTCCAGGGAATAATTTCTCTTTGTATCTAGCTCTCTCAATCGATAAAACCCAAAAATCATCTGAAGTAATTGAATTTGTTCCATCACCAAATGTAAATGATGAATTTTCATCTTCCAATACTAATGATCTATATTGACCATATGTTACTGAGGAGGGAGAATAAAGAGGAAGTCCTGAGTTAAAAGGTGTACTTCCACTCCCATTTACATTTCCATAAGCTATATCAAACTGAACAGCAGCTGTTGAATCTGTTGAAGATGTTTGGTAAATGCTTAAATAATAATTTCCTGAGGAGCCTGCTGCTTGTACAGATGAAGTGTAAAATTCAGTTATTGTAGGTGCTCCGGTTGACCAGGCTACTGATTGAACTGCATCTGCGCTTACTACAAAATCTTCAGCGTCTAATCTTTTAAATCCCATTTTTTATATTTTATGATACAGATGCTTGAGATATAGTTACTGGGATTGTTATCCTAGCTCCACTATCTAAACCTGTAAAAGTAATTGTTGTGTTTAATGTACTATTTGAACCAAATAATGTGTTTACTGTTGTTGCTCTTAAATTAATTTGTGACCCTATTACTGTTGAGGAAACATTTGTTCCTAAAGTAGTAGTAGATGTTGAATTTTGACTTGTTGCTGCAGTTGATTGAATTCCAACTCCATTAAATGTAGCCATTGTTCTAACATCTGATATTGTAGCAGTATAACCTGATGTTTCAAATGCCGTAGTATTTCCTAAATAATTTAAAGTTTGAGGAGTTACTGCTAATGAAGCTCCTTGTTGTAATGTTATACCTGCAAAACCAATATCTAATACAGGCATTTTAGCTGTTCCTCTTGGTAGAGTAGCTAATTTGTATTTCATAATTTGTGATTCTTGAGGAAATGCCTCTAATAAAGGCATATTAGCTATAGCTTCGCCATAATAAGCAGAACCTGAAGGGTTGGTTGGATTATACAGAGTATAATCTATTTCATCATCTGCTAAAGCAAATTGTGTGATTCTGAATGAACCATCATTTTGAGCTAACAATTGTCTACCCTTAGTTGTTAAGATAGCATCTACTGTTATTACTTGGTTATTTAAATATCCCATTGGTTTTTTATTATATGTTATAAATATACGTACTAGTTGTTTTTATGTCACGTTACTTTTAAATTATATTATTTTTGCTTAAAAGTTCTCTAGCTAATGAAGGAATTAGTGAAGATGTTGTATTAGATATAAAATTATTATAAACTATTCCGGGTCCACTTGATCCTGAAATTAATGGTGGGTTGCTTCCTGTTGTAAAGAAAAATAAATAATAAGATGAAGTTAAAGGAGGAGAAGCTGAAAATTTTTCTGAGTTGATATAATTACCTTTATAAAGGCCTAATTCGGTAGCAGTTCCAACTCCTGTTTGAGGTGAAAATAAAGACACAATATAATTATAATTATTATCAATATTTCCATAAAAACCACCATCAATAGGGGCAGGTGGAGTAAAATTTAAATCAATTAATCCTTTTATATCTTCATCACTTCCAACTTCAAATACTTCTTGATTAGGAGTTATAATATATGAAGGTACAATAAAAGTTCCCCACTTATTTATACCGTCTGGGACACTTCCAGAATAATTTTGAGTAAAACTACTAGTAAAATATATAGCATATGTTCCTGCTGAAGTTACAGGGGAAGTCTTACCAAAATTACCTTCATTATTTAATGAATTTTTATAAGGATTTCTAACAAAACCTCCACTACCAACTCCTGCTCCTGGGTAAGGATTTGGAGACCATTTATTTATTTGTTGTCCAGTGTTTCTACTTCCATTATATCTTATATTAGTAGAAGATAATTGGGTGTAATTAGATTCAGGTACAGTTGCTCTAGTAGCACTTTCACTTACCACTGCTTGGTAATTAACAGGTATAGTTTGTGATGTTTGATAATCTAAATCTTGTAGAAATGGGTTAGGTCTTTCTGTTGAAACATTATTTAGTAAAGGTTGACAATCCAATGCTAATGAAAAATTAGATGAAAAGTAAGGTTCTAAAATCGTATCAATACTTGAAGTAGCTGTAGCTGCTGAGGAAGTAACAAAAAATGTTGAGGAATTGAATGAAGCTGTTGTGAATATAGAATTAGCAGCGTCTCCATTTAATCCTAGAAAATATATATCACCTGGTCTAGATGATGTTAAATTAAATTCTAAAGTAAAAGGAGTACCAACACCAGGATTAAAAAAAGATGGAAAGGTGTATAGGGTTTCAATTTGAGTAATTGAAGTATTATTAATATTATCTCTATTCAAACTTAAATAAGCTCTTTCTGTTTGAACAACAATATTTCCAGTTGCTTTTAAATATAAATCCTTTTGAACATAAGTATTAAAAATATATCTTCCTGTAGTTAAATCATAAAAACCATAATCTTCTCCAAAACTTGCGGTTATTGGAATTTGGGTTAGGAATTTTTTTGCATTTCTTTCAGAATAATAATTATTACTACCATCAATGGATCCTGTAAAATCATAATTTAATTTACCATATAAATCTGGTGAAGCAGTATTAGGAATTAAATCATATAAATAAAATGTAGGTTTTTCTGTTACTGTTGTAAATTGGTATGTTATATTATTAGGTGTTTGAGGAATAGTAATTTGAGTTAATGATTCTAAACTAACTGATTGATCCTTACCTGTATTATCTATTTTTGGGATTTTTAAATATAAAGAACCTGAGGGGTCTGCTTTAGGACCTGTGATGCTATTATATAAAATAGAAAGGTATCCATCTAAAGGTTGGTTATTATCACTTAACCAAGAACTTTTAACTGCTGAAAATCCATCTGTGTCAGAAACTCCCACATGATAAAATCTAACATAATAAGGAACAGGGGTGGTAGATACATTTTTAAATTCATCACATTCACTATTTAATTCACCATTTGTAATTAACATAGTTGAACCACTAAATTCACCATTGTAAAATTCGGCTTGGTCATCTTGGATTTGAGGAATTGAACCTGAAAGTGTAGAATTTGAATAAGCCCAACTTTGAGTTAAGTTAAAAGCATTATCAGGGCCTACTCCTAATGTTCCTGAAGGTGAAGTAGATACACTATTAAATATATTTAACATCCCACCTGGACCACCTTCTATGTCTCCTATATTAATTGAACCTGTTAGGAGTATTTCTTCTCTTTCTACTTGAGGTTGTGGATATTTATTTCTTTCTAATAAATGTTGTTTTATTACGATTCCAGATGCTAAACTTGTTCTTGCAGGGATAAAATCCTTAATCATTTTGAATAATGAATTATCAAAGAATTTTATTAGTCTAACAAAATCTACTAAATCGTAATTTTTAATATATTTTTCAAAATAAGCTTCACTTAAATTATTTAATTCAGGATAGTAATCTAATGATGAAGATCTTTGTCTTGGATCCCCTATGTAATCTCCTAAGTTAAAATAACCAAGTTGTGATACTATGTCATCATTAATTTCATTTTGAGGTGAAAATGCTACTTCTAAGTAATTAATGTTATCTGTATATGAAGCACTAGCTTCTGTTTGTTGGGTTACTCTCCTGAAAGTAGATAATGTATCTCCAGTTGGTACCACATTATTCTCATATCGTACTTTATCAGTAATCCTATTTTTTATGCCTGCGGGAAATTGGTCTAAGAAATAGTATTCCGTATTTGGTGTAAAGGAAGGTGATTGTGAGAATGTGTAATCTGAATTCCCAGTAGCAAATGATTGAGATATAACCCATGAACCCGTTATTTTAGGGTGTGTTGATTCTTGGGTAGTAGATGTTGAAGTATCTAATTCACTACCTAAAGATGCTCTAAAAGCTAATTCATTAGGTGATGAATTTATTGAATTACCTTCTATAGATAAAGGATTCATTATATAATCCTTAAATATACTTTCACTTGTAGTAGGAACGTAATATCTTATTTCTTGTAATGAACCTGAAAAGTTTGAATAACCTGTATAAGCATTAGCAAAAGATGAAGTAGCTGGTGCTTGAGTCCATCCTGTTGATACAACTTTTGATCCTGAGGCGTAGTATCCTAATGATGTACCATCATTCCCATTATATATTTTATTTCCCGAATATAGGGAAGCAGAATCATTTGAATCTACAGTTGCCATTACTGACCACCACCCACCATCAAAAAATGGTAAATAAACACTAGAAGATTCACCTATGGAATTTATATATTTTAAGGTACCATATTGATAATAAGGATCTTTTATTGAGCCACTATACGAACCACTTGTTAAACCCGAACCTGTATATTCTAAAACAATAGAGGATTGAGTTGAAACACCATTATCTAAATTCCATAAAGATTGAGAATAGTTGGTAGGGGGTGAATTTTCAGCTTTAAATCTAAGTTGGATAGTTCTAGGATTTTTTGTAATTCCTCCTGAAAAATCACTGCCGTTAACTGCCCAACGGGTGCTTAAATAATTTGTTCCTTGTGTATTAAAAGCATAATTAAATTTATTAAAATAGTAATCATAATCGTTTTCATTTGCCTTATCTTTACCGCCGAATTCAGATATTCTAAGGATAGTATCAGGTATACCATATGAAGTTATCAACGCTCGTAACCCTGCTATAGTTCCCTTTGATTTGAGCAGGTAAGGAATATTATGGTAAATTCTTTTATATAATGATTTATTAACATCATCCATAGGGATAATATCATTTGAAGCAGATATTAATGTATCTACAAATTCAAACCCAGTTGGAGCAGGTAATGAACTTGTTATTTCAGGGAATGGAAATAAAGAACCCTCAGGTGTTAATCCTAAAAAGGCTGTGTATAAATCACTATTTGAAAAATTATTTTGGTATAGTTTAACACCGAAATCCTTTATAGCATCTGAAACTAAATCTTTAGACACACCAAAATCTAACCTGTTATCTGCATTATATTTTTGTGTAACATCTTTAGTATACAACCAAACATTATCATAATATTGGGCTACCATATCAACAAATAATTCGTATGGTTGATTGGATGAATCTTCTCTTAAATACTCAGGTATTGCCTTTAGTAGTTGGTCTTTATTAGCGTTGTCATAATTTGAAGCAGATAAAAGTAAATGACCATAGTTTGAACTAGCTTCATTTACACTTCCAAACCAGTTTAAAACTTCAGTACTACCTGTTGTAGCTAATAAGTATGGAGGTGAAGTTGTGGTTTTAGGCCATGAATAAGATGAACCACTATTATAATATAAAAAATATTCATACCTATCAAAGTTTTTAGTTATGTCACTAATTTTGCTTTGAAGTATTGTAGTACTAGTTGCAGAGCTAGTTACATCTGTTAGGTTCGCTATTGAAGATGAAAATCCTTCTATTAGTCCAACTTTATAGGAAAAATTTTCTAAACGAGTTTGTGCTGAACTGAAATGGATAAAATCTGAAAAATCAGTATAATCAACACTAATTGATAATGAACTGGAGTCCATTAAACTATTTAATTGATCTAAAGATGAGGTTGGAGATCCTGAAATTAAATCTGTATAAGATAGATTTAAAGTTGAATTGTTAACTTGATCCTTAATTGGAATATTATAATTAGGACCTGATAGTTGGGTAAAATCTATAAATTCAATTGGTTGGGGTGGAAAATTTACATTAAATGCCTCTGGTTCATTTAAAGTAGTAACAACCCATAATTCGTCTTTTAAATTAAATTGAGTTGGTAATGGCTCGTATAATTTAATTAATATAGTAGGATCATTAGTAGTAGCATTTTTTAATTGGATATTGTTGGCTATAATTAAATCATTAGAACCAAAATTCAAATAAAAATCTACAAAATAAGTGCTTTCATCTCTAAATTGAATGAAATTATTTGTTTGTTCAACTATGTCTAAATTAGATAAAATATTACTATCTAATCTTATTTCAGTTCTATCTGAAGATATTTCTTGAATGAAAAGATTAGTATTAGGATCACCTACTTGTTTTGTTAAAAAATTATAAAATGAGATATATTCACCTTGATCAAACCCTTGATTCTCGGTATCTTCTCCTGGTGATATGTTGAATTGGGAGATTTCATTATTTAGGGCAGCTTGCCCATCTGCTAAAACCGTGTATGAGTTATAATTTAGAGTAGAATATAATAAAGTTTGATTATTATCATAAATAAAAAATTCAACATAGCTTGAACCTGTTAAAGCAGTAGTAACATCAAATTGAGAAATTAAATTTTCATCTTGAGGTTCGTAAGACTGTAGGGTTAGATTTGTTGGATCTATTCTAGTTACTGTTGCCATTATGTTGATGGATTTTTAGTTTTTACCCCAGCTAATTGTTGTTGGGATTCTAATAGTTCTTCTCTTAATTGAGCTATTTCTTTTTGTAATGCTTCTACTAACCCATTTACCTCATCAAATGCTATATATTCAGTGCTTGATTTTATTAAAAATTCATGAGAATTAGTCTCACCTAACTCATTTATTTGATAAAATAAAGTATTATACATATCAAAAAACTCTTGAACTGTGGGTTGTTCATCTATTTGTTCTTGAATAGTTTGAACCCCCAATTGGGTAAAAGAGGTGGAAATAGTTTTCTCATAATCTCTTTTATTAAAAACTTCTTTATTTAAATCTATATTTTCAGCCATTAAAATCCATTTACTATTTTAAAGTAATAATTATCATCTAAAATTAAAGTTGAACCATTTATATTGGTTTTAACCATTATTTTATAATATCTTTCAGGTTCTAAACCATTCATATATACATCAAAATAATTCCCTTCACTATCAGAACTCATTTGTGTATATGTTGTATCGAAATTTACAACAAATTCGTTGGTATCCAAATCTTTTATAGCATAATATGAAGATGTTGGTAAATAATTTGTTCCTGTGAATAAAGAAGATGTGGTCCATACTGGAATTGGGTACTTAGGTGCTGAATTAAATCTAAACCTATTTACACTTTGTGGAGTAAAGATTCCTGGGTTTTCAGCTAAAGCGGTTACTAAATTTGTTGTTGTAACAATACTTGCAGTTGCGGAACCTGTTAACACCGTGCTATAATCCTGCCATTTAAATTGTAATTCTGGTGGGTAAATGGTGTTTGTATCAACACTATAAAACTGCATTACAGGTTGTATTTGGGTATTGGAATTAAATTCAACTCCATTTTCCCATTTAGTTATAAATCCATAGTTAGGTAAAGAAGAAGAAGGATCAACTCCTAAAGAACTACTATACCAATTTTCAACTATAGTTTTAACTCCTATCTTTAAATCTTTTTCACTTCTAGTATCAAATGATTGGGTTAAAGCATATAAAGTACCATCAGATCCACTATGATACCAACTTCCACCCCCTGCAGCTACATAAGTAGGGTTATATGAACTTGTAACATAATGATTAGTAGAATCAGAACCACTACCTGACCAAGCAATTGAATTTAAAAAATTAGGTGAATACCAAGAGGCCCCATCTGTAGTTAGGGGTTGGTTTAAATAAGTACCAGTTCCATTATACCAAGATTGGGCTATAGGGTGTACAGATAAATCTGTTGATTCAACTATACCCTGGGCTGTTGCTATGTAAGATCTAAAATCAACATCCCATTGTTTTGTTCCAATTTTATTGTTGATGACATCCTCAATTTCAGATTGTACAAATTCTGTTAAAAATCTAGCTGCTTGAGGATTAGTGTCTACAGCAAAATTTAAATTTGAAATTTGTGAGATAGCATCTATCCCTGTATTCATATTTGGGTAGAATGAATATAAGGTTGTGTCTTTATAAGGGAATAATTTATATATAGCCATGTTTTAATTTTATAATGGTACTACTCTACCTTTAATATCAGAATCTGGATATTTAATTTCAAATATGCTTGGGTCTAATGAGGGGTATATTACTTGGTTTTGTGTAGCAGAACTTATATCATAAGCGTATTGTGAATACCCTGAAGATGTTCCTGCTTTGTTTGTTATTTTAATATCTTTTACGGTTTGAACTCCTGGAATTTTATCTAGTCGTACAAATAAATCTCTAACTAAAATAGGTTGATTAATTTGCCAATTATCTCTAGCAAAATAAGATTTTAATGAATTAATACATGATAATATAACATCATTATTGTTATAATTAGGTAGTACTATGATTTCAAAATCTAAGGCGATGTTTATAATAAATCCATTTCTTACTTCAATATTATCTCCTATTATTCTATATTGGGATAAATATGTTCTTAAATTTTTCTTTAAGGTTTGGGTTGGAACCGAAAACTGACCTAATGAATTTTGAGATAAAGCCCATAGATTTAAAGTTTCAATAGTAGAAACTTGTTCATCTGTTAGTTTAGGTTTTTCAATATATGCCTTAGCTATAGTTCCATATTCAGGAGGCATACTTAAGGCTCTAACTATATAATCATCCAAAGTTACTGATCTTTGTTGGGCAGAAATAGTTGATATAGTATTTTGTCTAATTTCTTCAGTTGTGTCTCCTGCCTGGCCTCCATCTGCCGCTCCTGGGTTGTTAACTGCTATTGAGCCAAATATATAGTTAGCTGTTGTAGAGTTTAGATTTGGGTTGTTAAATTTTAAATTAGTTGTATTTAAATTAGATAAATCACCACTAGGAACATTAGCTCCAACTCCTCCACCTATTAGGTATCTAACAGTTAATGTAATACTTGAGGGAGAAATTCCATAAGTATTTGTAAATAGAAAATTTGTAGGTGAGTAAGCAGTTGTTAATTTATTTTTTTCGAATGGTAAACCTATACCCACATTGTTAGAGTTAGGGGTTATGGTTTCATCAACGTCATTTGGGTTTCCTGCTCCAAATTGGATTTGGAGGTTAGTATTTGATGTAAAACGGGTTGCAAAACGTCTTTGTACTTTTTTAAGTTGGAGTAAATAAGGAACATCACCCACATCAACCACATTATTAGGATCATTTGTGTTGGTGTTTTTGATGTTATCATAAATCATTTCTTGTGCTAAATAATCTACTTCATACCAAGTGTTACCATCTGAATCTATTATATCTAAAATACCTATTATATTGTTAGCTGTTATGTCAATTGTTTGGAATTGTTCAGGGGCTCCGAATGTAAAGGTTTGGGATGTTATTGTAGCAGAAATAGCATTTCTGGTTTTCTTTAAAAGATAATATTGAGGTGTGTCTCCTGATATTTGGTAAATAGATATTTCTGTAGGATCATTTGAACTTGAAACTGCAAAATTACATTGGTCTTCCATTAAAAAGTTAACTGTTGAGTTCAAAGAGGATGCAACGGTACTATTTTCCCCAATAGTAAGAGCATAGTCATAATCAGGAAGATAAGTAGAACCTGATAATTTAGCAGGAACTTGTTGAAATAGTTCAATAGTTGCTTGGGCCGCTCCTGTTGTTTTTGGTTTATAACCGAACATATAAGCTAACTCATATTGGTTATTAGTTTGTCTTGCAAATTGGGTAAATGTTTCTTGTAATTGATTATCTAAATAAAAAGACATTACATCACTTACATAGGAAGCTTGTTCCATAAACATCATACCAGGTGATGTAGGAGAAAAATCGTTGTAAGTATTTGGGAAATAAGTTTTAGAAAACTCAATTAACCTCGCTCTAACATCGGAAAAGTCTCTATTTAAATATTTTACGTCTCTGTCTACTATGGCCATTATTTAAAGTCTATTTCTAAAGTATCACTAATGTTAGTGTTTACAACACTATATGTTAATGATACTGTTATTGTATTTGTATCTTCTTGTCTTAATATTTCTAAATTTCCTATAGTAACATTGGGGAAAAATATACCCAAATCACTAGATATTCTTTCTTCTAAAAAATCTAAATTATCGGTTGTAATTTGTTCAAATATAAATGATCTTAAACCCCCACCAAAACTTGGATTAAGTGGTCTTTCTCCTGAATTGGTCAGGAAATAGTTAATTAAATTGTTTTTAATAGCAGCGGCTGTAGTATAATTGGGTCTAAATACAGCAGGACCACTAAAAGGAATATCTACTCCTACAGCGGCACTTTTATTAAAGTCAATTGGATATATTTGTTGGGCATCAAAGGGCATTATCTAAACTTTCATTAAATTCATTATTTGATCCATTCCTACTTCTCCACCAGGTAATTGCCCATTTGCAGATGTTGTATCTCCTGCGCCTTGGGGGTTGAATTTTTGTACATCCTTGCTTGTGTAATTTAAAGCGGTTTCATCTAATACATCCATATACTTTTGTCTTGTTTCCATTGAAGACAATTGAGGAGTTGTAGATATAGGTGGTGGTGTATTTGTTTTAGGTATTCCTAACTTACTCTCATTTATAACTTGCTTAGGAGATTTAAGTGCTTCTAATAGAATTTCCTTTAATTCATCTTGGATAGCTTCTTTAACCGCATCCTTAATCATTTTTTTCAATTCGTTTGCTTTCATGTTGTGTTTTTTATAAATATTATACTTTTATGCTTTTAAATCGTTTTGTTGGATATAAAATACTAATTCGTCAATTAAAATTTGATCATTAGAACTATATGAGGGTTCACCTTGCAGCATTATAATTCCTTGGGAATTTCGAGCTACTGCTCTTCTCCTTTTTAATTCTTCATTAACATCACCCTCTACAGCTATAACACTCATTTCAAAATCATTTACATTAGTTACTACTGGGGATAATTGTTGTGATTGTTCTTTAGTAGATAATAATAAGTCATCTGTTAATTGTTCTTGTGGTAATGCTCCTTCTATAGCACATTTCCCTATAGCTTGGTCTAATAGAGCCAAATAAGCTAAAACTTGTTGTAAAACAACTATTAATATACTTAAAACTATTAAAGTGGTTGAAGTAATTGATTTGTATTTTTTCAATTGTATCTTTATAGCTTCAATAGGGGTAGCAGTACTACCAGGAGCGCCAGGAATTGAAGAAGCTGCTATTAATATTGGTAAAAGTGCTTCAGCTACTGTTAATAAACCATCTACAGATGCAACTCCAATCCTAACACCTCTTAAAAAATTATAGATATTATTTAAAGTTTTAACTAATTTATTTTTTTTAGCTATTTGTGCATTTAATTCATCTAAGTTAGTAGGGCAAGTTACATTTACATCCCCGAATTTTTTTGTTAATGCTTCGGATGCTTTAGTTATACCAAAAGCGGCTAATTGGGTTAAAACTGCAGGTAGTAAAACTGTTTTAATGTTTGTTATTACCTGATTCATAGCTTGTTGTTTAGCCATTTCAAAATCAGTTTTGGATAATTTTATAATATCAACTTGAGGTTTAGGTAAAGGAAGTTCTTTGGCAATATCATCTTTTAAATCTGCTTTGGTCGATTGTAATTGTATGGGACCTAAATTATTTTTAATTGTATTATCCCCATTAAAGGGTTTTATTCCTGATTTGGTTCCATATCCTTTAGAAGATACACTTATATCAAATAAACTACCACTAATATAATCTCCATCTAAAATAAAATCTCCTGTGGTTTGGGATGTTGTATTATTTCCTAAGGTATCTTGTATAGTAGCTCCTGGTATGGGTGAATTTTCATTATCTATAACTGTTCCTTGAGTTTTATATCCAAGAAATCTAGTTGCAGACTCATCTGCAGAAGATACTATTTTAAGAGTACCAAAATCTATAGTATCTGTTTTTAAAGTATCTAAATATTCTTGTCCTAATTTTAAGGCTTCTACTTTTAAAGTTTCATAATTAGCTTCTATAATATTAGAAGTACCTAAAGTATAAGTTTTTACATATCCTTCAGGGAAATTAATTAATACTATTTCTCCATAATAACCATCATTTCTAGCAGAAAAAGATATGGTACCTCTTATTTCACTACTATCAGCAGCTACTTGATATGTTGGGGTATTATCCATTATATAGTTTTACTTACTTTTGATTTAATATTTACTAAATCTTTTTGAACATTATTTAATATGTCTCTAGTAGTTCTAGCGGTTATTGCAGTAGCACCATCAGGAGTAGCAACACCCCCGGGCCATAATTGTTGTACTTCCATTACATTTACTAAAGTAATTAAAGCGTCTATTACTTGGGTTAAATTTTTATATAAAGTTTCTCCTTTAACTAAAGGTTCAGTAGCATCTTTACTACCTAATTTAATATTACCCGCAGCCACAATGTAATTTTTTGAGTTAAAATTTACTGAATCATTTGAAGATAATCCAATTGATTTTTCAGCACTTAATAAGACACTATCAGTTTTAGCATTAAAAACTAATCTATCAGAATTAATTATAACTTGGGGTTTAGTATATTGTGAAGGTACTTCTGGTGGAGATTTATATGAATTATAATTTTCACTAGCTACTTGAATAGGAATTTTTTGGGTAGATGTTTGGTAAATAGAAGATAAATCTGTATTAATATTTTCTGTTATTGGAATCCAACCTTGAGGAGATACATTTGTAGGTTGACCATTTCTAATAATAGTAATAGGGTCACCATTTTCTCCAGTTGAAGACCAATCATTTAAAGCATCTGAATCAGTAGGTTTAGCAGTGCTTCCAAATCTTAGACTATTACCCCATCTACCTTGATACATAATATCTCCTGCAAAGGGTAGTAAGGGGTGAATATTAACAATTTCTTTTTGATTATCTGGAAATGTGTTTTGTGAAGGGTTTAAAGGACTATTTAAATTAATTTCGGTGGATTCATCTGTTACTCTTCTAACTGAGCCTGCTTCGGTTTGCTGGTAATCTTTTTGTTGATATGAAGGGAGGTTATTAGTAGGAATAGGATTAGGAAGAGCATTTTGGTGAGGGTGATTCCAAATACTTAGTGGAGATAAATAATAATAATTAAAGGAAGGTTGTTTTTCATCTAAATTATTACTGGGTCCTCTTAATATAGTTATAATTTCATTTATTAAAGGGAAATTTGACAATTGAGGGAAGAATGAAGTAGCTAATTGGGATTGAGATTGACCTCCAATACTGAGTGGGATGTTGGTATTATCTTTAGATGTTGTAAGAGGTTCAAATATTACAGTTCCTATTCCATTCCACCCCCCATAATTATTAAATTGGGGATGGTCTTGGTTTAAAATTATATCTGTTACTCTACCATAAAAAATTATTTGGTCATTTTGGGGGGTGTTTTTTGAATCACCAACCGCCCCAATAACACTAGATATTCCAAATTGATTTATCATTATAGTTGGTCGTCTTTTTTAGGAGGAAGTTGTAGATTTTTTATATCTTTTAAAAGTTGATCTTTCTCATCATCACTTATCCCAAACCCATCTTGCTCATTTCCTTCATTAGCAAATATTCTTTGGAATATTGTAGCAACCTTAATAAGTGCCTCATCATTTTTAATACCTAATTCCATATATTCTTTAATTAAGGGTACTATCATAGTAGCATCACCTATATCTTCAATCAGAGGTTTTAATTCTGATATAAGGGATGAGATTTGTTTTTCCTTCTTGTGCTGATTATCGTATATTTCTTTTAGTAAGTTTGAGTAGGTTTTTTTCCCAAATACTTTTTTATCTAAATGGCTCATATTTATAAAGTTATTGTTGACTATAAATATGAGGAGTTAGTTTCTTTCAAAAACTATACACCCTGTTTCTAGGAAATATATGTAGCTTTCTTTAAATAAGTCATATAACCTATTTGCTATTTTTGTTATTTTTGGGGTTTTTGGTTCTAAACCACTTTGGGCCATTATTTCTCTGATGTAAATATATAATGCTTTTTTATTGAAAATTTCAATGTTTTCCCTTTTTCTAAATAATTCTAGTATGGCATCCGCTATTTGAGCATCATTTCCTTTAGGGAAGAATTGGGTAAATCTATCCTCAACGTAAATAATATACTCATCTATAAAATTTGAAAGATTATCTACAACCCTTTCATCATCTAAATTATAGGTATATGTTTCGTCTTTATACAAATCATCTACGGGAGCCATTTTTACCTTTTTAGCGTAATTTTTATTGTTGTATATTATTAACCAATTTTTAACTATAGTACCAAAATATGAATACGCCTTTGCCCCATTTTCAGGGTTAAATAGATGCATCTTAGTTAGAAGAAAAGTTATAACCTCATGTTGAAGGTGTTCTATCTCATCTACTTCAGTATAATAAAATTTAAAGGTATGAATTATATTTTCTGTTAATTTGAAAAATGGATAATGGATTTCATCCCTATAGATGTCACTTCTAATTTTAGGGTTAGGTTCATTATTATACCTAACTATAGCTGCCTCAGTATCTGAAGTGAAGTAGTTTTTAGATTTTGCTCTTCGTTTTTTTGCCACAATCACTTTAGTCTTTTTACTTTAAAATCGTTTAAAATATCTTGAATTTCTTGTATTGATTTGAAAAACTGTCCTACTTCGTCATCTGCTTTAAACACTCCGCTATGGTCAATTTCTTTTAATTTTTTATCTGATGCTTCTATTACTTTTGAAATCTTATCTAAATATTCAAGATAACCAACAAGAAAATCTTCTTGTTTTTCATTCTTTTTTAGGAGATTAATAGTCGTAAATAAAAGAATTATGACTATAACTGATATTATGGTAATTATTATTCCTTCGATCATAATTTATTTAATATATTTTTTAAACTTTCACTTTTAATTGAACCTAAAGCTTTGGCCTTGGCAGTTACCTTGTTTGTAACTTTAAAATTGGTTTTTGGTTTAACATCTTTGTCAAACTTTGGTAACCATTCTTTTTCAAATTCTATTCTTGCTGCCATCATATCCGCCTGATGTAGTATAAAGGGTAAAGAAGTACGAGGTTTTTGCTCAGGCATCCATCCTTTTAAATATTTATCATTTGCTGGATCATATAAACCGTCATGAGTTTGGATAGCTACCATTTCATTAAAATTGTATTTAATGTCGTGGGATTGTAATAAAAACAACCCTCTATCTGGTACGGAAGCAAATGGTACTTTAGTATTAAACATATAATCTTCACCTAACTTATCCTTTCTCCATTTATCTGTTTGAGGGATATATGAATCTTGTTCTTCATCACCCATTTTCCCTAAGTCATGGTTAATAGCGGAAAACACTAATTCTTCCTCAGTAAAGGTAGACATATCACATCCTTCTGATTTCCAAAGTTCTGATTGTTTAAGTGCACATCTAACTACTCTATTAACATGGTCAATGTATCCACCTGGGAATGAGTTATGGTACTCCTTTTTATGAGCAGCGGGCATTAATACAAGACGATCCTGATATTTGTTATAGAATTCCAATAACTTATCTTTCCTTTCTCCTGTAATATGTACTTTAATATTATCAAGGAAAACATCCCAATTAGCTTTAATATTTTCTGCTGTCAATTCCATATTATCCTTCTCTTTCTATTATATCAGTTAAATCCTGGAGGACTATGGTTATTTCTCTTTGGGTACTATTAATTGCATCCCTTGTACCTCCTCTGTGAATATTCATATCCAGTTTCTTTAATAAACCTTGTATTTTTTGAAGGCGGTTTTGGGCTAATTTCTTATTTCTCATTTTGTATTGTTATTGTTATTATTAATATTAGACGGAGTATTATTGACCAATTTTATCACCTGTTACCAGGTCACGTTTTTTATTTCTTATGTTTTAAGGTTTCTAACAAACCCGTATTACCAATATACGAGGTTAGGATTTGGGAGCCAAATTATCTTCAAGGAAAAGTTGAATTGTTTTTAAGAGTGCGCATTTTTCATATTCTTCATAACCTTCAAAGTAATTAATCGCTAATTTTATAGCAGTAATAAAATATTCACTATTTCTAAGTAATAAACTTTCACTCCAAAGTAAATCATTTAAATCACAATTTTTAATATAATCCCAAGCTCTATTATAAGCCATAAATTCGCCAGCTTCTTCAATTTCTTCTATATTAAATTCCTCATTGGATTTTTTAAATAGATTTACAACTTGGTTTTTTACATTATTATGGTTTAAAATCATTTTCTCAAACATTCCTATATAATATGGAGGTGTATCTTTAAATTCATTAAAATCTAAGGTATCACCCATTATCTCCCTGATTGGGGATTTAAATTCATCATCATCACTATTATTGAATAAATTAAATATGCGGTTAATATCCATACCAATAAATATCAGAACTCCCTTCTAATATGGCAAATTATTTTAAGGAAAAAAAAAGCCCCCATTTGGGAGCTTATAACATTTGATGATATAGTAACTTAGGAAACGTATTCTAACGCCAAATCAAACAATTCTTCATTAACTTTGATGTCTTGTTTGAAATTCTTAATTTCTCTAGCTTTTCTAGTTTTACCAGCTGCTTGGTATTCGAAATCACCTTCAATTATTTTTTCTTGAACTACATTAAATATTGACCATAAATCAGAACCTCTATCTTCTTCACGAACTGGATTTAGTAATTCAACAACATCAATTTTAATTCTTTTTAACTCATCCTCTGTGAATCTTGTATTTAAAGCTTTTTTAGCAAAATCAACCGCTTTTTCTTGGTTTAACTCTGTGGCTTTCATGTTATTCATTGATTCAACAGTTAATGGTAATTGCTCAACAATTTCTTTAATTGTAGCTTGAACTTTACTAAAATCATATCCCATATGTCTAACTCTAACTGAACCAAACTCTTTAGTGCTAATTACTAACCCATTTTCACAAATCATTCTAAACAATCCAGCAGTAAATGTAAATGCATTTTTAGCATCATGACTGTTTGTTAATAATATTTGAGGAAAAACTGTATCACCATCAGCTCCATTAATAACCACCTCTTCATTCCTAAAAACTAATAGGTGTTTTTGGAAACCCTTAGTCCCATCTGTTCTTGCAGCAACCTCTTTTGCATCCGCAACTTTCCAACCTAAAATCTCCATGTCATCAATTACACGTTCAGTTGGAATATGAACATAATGTTTTGACACCTCTTTTGATGGTTTTTCTGAAAAAACACTAGGTGCTAAACTTTTAATATTCTCTTTACTTAAATACTTGTTATTTTCTAACTCTAACATAATTTATATTATTTATTTATTTTTTAATTGCTCGAACCATTCGAACGCCGTAAATATACGAACAGTTCCTGTGGACTCCAAGTCTCCTGCGCAGGAAAGATGGGGGAATGTGAATTACTTTTAATTGAGAATAAACGCATACTACTTATTACCCACGATTTACGCGGGAATTACGTAGTAATGTTGTAAACGCGCGTAAAATGCGTTTTAATGCGTATCTTTTTTGGTGTTTGTAGCAATGGTATTGATAGAGTTGAGACAATGTTCCTTATCCATTTTATCTAACATATATCTTAATATCTTCCCCGCAATTGATAATGTCTTATCTCTTTGATTTTTTCCAATTACGGAAGAAATGGTTTCTTTTGGATTTCCAAATTTGTATCCTCCATTAATTATAAAAATTCCATCAAAAAATTCGGAACCATTTACATTAGCAAAAATATCTATTTCTCTGGCTGTTCTATAAAACCACACCACAAGCATTCTTTTATTACCTGTAAATAGGTATTTTATAATCATAAATAAGGCAACAAGGGGGAGGAGGAGGTATAAAAGGGTTATAGAAATAATTAAAATAACTAACTCAATCATATTGTCTTTATATCTTTTACTTGATGTAAATTAAATTGGATTTTAGGGAATGATTCTTTAAAAACATCTCCTTCTTCTTCCAT
>TARA_R110000823_G_scaffold130015_13_pt1 | contig 27819 bp, 25 predicted proteins | sample TARA_R110000823 | Tara Oceans TARA_R110000823 (sample SAMEA4397722) | marine metagenome | biome: Polar Biome; feature: [DCM] deep chlorophyll maximum layer (ENVO:01000326); material: water (ENVO:00002006), including particulate matter (ENVO:01000060) such as... | depth 20 m | reverse complement strand
CCAGGGGCCCACCTCCTCAAGACAGGCTCGCCGGAGCATGACGGAGCCACCGGACACATAATCTCGTTCGGCAGGCTTCGCGTAGCGTTTGGAATCCTCCTTCTGCCAGCCAATATCCGCGAAATAAAACTGCTCTATTTCCTCAACGCCCACGCTGTTGATGGTGGTCGTGCCGGCAAGCAGAATTTTGCTCTGCACCGCGCCGATGCGATCACCCTGCGTGATTATTGCGAGCAGCCCCTGTAGCCACTGGGGTTCAACTGTCGCATCGTTGTTGCTGATAACGACGAAATCGCCGCATGATCGGGCAATTGCGAGATTCAGGGCACGCGCGTAATTATTCTCATCGTTCTCAAAAAACTGGATGTCTGCTATCTGTTGCAGCTTCTCGATGCTGCCGTCGGTGGAGCCGTTGTCCACCACAACGATCTCCAACGCTATACCGGCAGTATCAAGGGCGCGCAAGGAGGCAAGAAACGGCTCCAGGAACTTACCTGGATTGTAGGTTACCGTGACAATCGAGACGCTGATCTGATTGCTCACGACACACGGCTCTCGGCAATAACCAGCGTGGAGCGCAGCGCGGCGAGCTCACTTTCCAGCGTATCGACATCCACAGTGAACTCTGGCGCTTCGGCATGCCTCAACCGCGTGGGTCTGGGACTGGGGGGAATAACGCGAGTTGGATCCTGATAAGCGGACTGCGGCACATGTACCAGCTTCTTTGGCTTGACTCTCACCCACCAGATGCGCACGTCATTTACGCGATGACCGATCTCAACGAAGATCGCGGAAACGAAACTGCGAAACTCGCCATTCCGGATCATCCAGGCAGCGTTCACTATCCGTTCCCTGATGTATCGCAGTTGCTTGATCATTTGCGGGTATCCGCTCCATCGAAGGTAAAACACGCGTGCCTGGACGCATCGGAACCACACAGAAGGCCACAGCGCTGCTGCGTCTGCGACGCGCCCCTGGCATATTTTTATCGTGCGATCCATTCTAACCGAAAGCCAATAACTGACAAGCCTGAGTCCCGGCGGCTGGAGCGGCTTTTGCATTGCCAGGCCATAAACTGTCAAGTAATGTGATCCACTACGCTTTTATGCCGCGCAAGACCGCCCGGCAGCATGACGGAAACAGCAGTCCGTGCAAATCATCCTGCATATCGGCACAGACAAAACCGGCAGCACGGCCATTCAAACCTGTCTGCCCGCCAACCGGGATTGGCTGCTGTCCCGCTCCGTCTACCTGCCCACCACCGGGCTCGGCGCAGACAACGGGCACGCCAGAGTGCTCGAGGAACTGGATACCGGGCTTTTGCAAGAGTTGGCACGCGAGCTGGGACAGGCCCGGACCGCCGGCTATGCCAGGGCGATTGTGTCCTGGGAAGGCATGGTGCGCTTCAATCGCGGGCAGATTCGGAGGCTGGCTGATACCCTGGCAGGCTTTGAAGTGCGGGTACTGATCTACGTTCGCGATCAGGCGGAGATTATACAGTCGGCGCATCTGCAGTGGATCAAGATGCATGCGAATGCGCGTTCGCTGGGTACTCTCGCGGAACCGGCAACGCTGCGCGAACGCATCTTTGCCTACGCATTTTTACGCGACCCGAGGCGCAACTACTACCGTACCCTGCGGCGTTGGCAGCGCGGTCTTCAGCGGCCGACATTTTCCGTCAGAGCCTTCAGCAAAGAGAGCCTGACCGGCGCAGACGTAATCAGCGACTTCATTGCGCAACTGGATATCGACGATAACGCGGGATTCGTGCGCACACCTGAGCGTACCAATCCCAGCCTGGATGTTGAAAGCGCGCTCCTCGTGCAGGGCTGGCAGCGCAGCCCGGAACTGCGCGACGAGCTCGACACGCTGATCGACGTGACGCACTCCCTGGTGCGCCACGAAGGTGCCCGCACACGGTATTTCCTCGACAGGCGCGCGGTTGCCGCCGTGCGCAAGCATTTCCAGCGCTCCAATCGAAAACTGGCGGAGCGCTTCATGCACGGTGAAACCCTGCCATTTCCGAACAGCTCGAAATGCTGGCGCGAAGAGTCATTCGCAGCCATTGAGGCGCGCTCTCACGTGCTGGCCATGCGCGTCCGGGAAGTCAACGACGTGCCCACCCTGGGGGGCGCCGCCTCCGGTACACAGCTGTCCGGGAAAGTTCAGCTGTATGCGGGCTGGAGTGCACCCGAAGACTGGGGCGTGTGGAGCATCGGGCCGCGCTCGTGTCTCCGTTTCCGTTTACATCACAGGCTATTGGCCGGGGGACACACGCGGATCAGGCTCGGCCTGCGCGGGCGCTACCACGAAGGGATCAGCAGTTCAGGAGTACAGATCAACGGCATTGATATCGGGCCTGTGGATCTGTCGGATGCACAGCAGAGCATCAGCATTGCTGTATCCGAGCTGCTGCCATTCGAAGTGGTTGAACTGTGTTTGACGCATACACTGCCACCGGCGAGCACCCACCCGGCAGCGGGTGAAGACCGCCGGCCGCTGGCATTCGCCCTCTCGGAAATTATTCCCTTGCCGGAGAGAGAGCCTGCTGGAGCAACTACGGCTCCCTGATCGATAGCGCCCGGTTGGGACAGGCCTTCACCGCGGCCTCGGCTTTCTCGCGGAGCGCGTTGTCCGGGCGCGCCTGCAAAACCCGAACCTGCGGATACAGCGGTGTGTCGTAGTCCACTTCGAAAATCTCTGGCGCCTCTTCCATACACTCACCGTGCCCCTGGCACAGTTGCATGTCTGCGCGGATACAGAAGTGCCCGGCCATTAGGCGCTCCGCCGCCGGTAGCGCAACAGGCAGGGATCGGAGGGCCGCAGAATCAGCGACGGCATGGTATCCCGGTACGTCTCGGGGGGCGCCACGAGGCTAAACTCGTAGTGTCGCAATAGGGCGCAGAAAATCGCTTTCACCTGCAGGATGGCAAACGCATTGCCAACACATTTGCGATGCCCTCCCCCAAAGGGAATGAAGGCAAACACATTGTCGGGCTCGGGCCTGTCGGGGTCGAAGTTTTCCGGATCGGCAAAGATATCCGGCATGCGATGAGCCACATAGGGCGACACCATCACGTTGTACCCCGCCGGGATGCGATAGCTGCCGTAGGTAAAATCCTGCAACACACGCCGGGTCAGAGTTACCAGCGGCGGATGCAGGCGCAATACCTCCATGATGAAATTCTGCAGGGAGGGTATCTCTTTCAACGCGTGCCGGCTGAGCTCGCTGTTGTGCCGGTAGAGCTCCCGTACCTGTGTTGCAATGTCGGCAGCATGCCGGGGGTGTCGAGCCAGCTCCACCGCGGTCCAGGCGGAGGTATTGCCGCTGGTGTGGTGCCCGGCAAACATGAACCAGATCACCATACCGGCGATCTCGTCGCCACTCAGCGGCTCGCCGTTGTCGTAGCGCGCATCCATGTACACCTGCAGCATGTCGGGATGCTCTTCATCCGAATCACGGCGCATTTCCACCCGCTGGTTTATCAGCTCCGCCAGACGCGAGCGCGCCCGGTCCCTGCGAACGGCTACCTCGCCGAGCGCCGAGGGGTCGCGCAGAGCGGCGGGGCTCACCGAGCTTTCCAGCTCGTGATACAGATCGGCGAACTCGTCTGTCAGCGTATCGCGGAACTGCGAACCCATCAGGCAATGGGTGGACGTTTTCAGTGTGAGCTGCGTGAAGGCCTGATACATATCGAGCTCACCCTCCTCGCCCCAGCCCTGCAACCACTGCTCGACCTCGCGGGCGATAACGTTCGCGTACAGGCGCATTCTGTCCTGGCGCAGACCGCGCGCCTGAATCTTGAGCTGCTGGCGCTCCAGCTCAGGAGGCGCGCCGTACTGCACACCTTCGCCAAATACCGGCACCATCATCTGGTAGGCGGCCGCCGCGTTCAGTTGCTCGTCCGGCGCACGAAATACCGCCTCGTGCGCCTGTGTGGAAGCAAGCAGCACATAGGGCATGCCATTCAGATCGAACTCGCTCACCTCTCCGTTCTCGCGCCAGGCGCGCAGGAGAAACTCCGCCGGATTATCGCAGAACTCGGAAAAGTGTCCGCCGGTTGGCTGCGCCCCGCTTACACAGGGTATGGCTGCGCCGTGGGATGGTTCAGTGTTTGCCGTCATAGGCCATTTTCCTCTTCAGAAACCGCCGTACTCGTCGCCGCCTTCGGGGTGGAGCCGCCTGCCGGTACGCCGGAAATCGCAACCGCCGGCTGCTCCAGCGCGGCCACCGCCTGTGCCGCCGCCGCGGTCGCCCCGGCGATCAGGCCGAGGCCCGTACAGTCACCGATCGCCTGCACCTGCAGGCCGGCAGCGCCGAGCGCCTCCGCGAGGCGCTTGTCCGCTGTCGGCTCTCCAGCCACTATAATGCTATCCGCGCGGATGCAACGCTCGCTACCCGCCGCCGCGATCACTACCGCTGTGCGCCCGATGCGGCGAATCTCCACCCCGGTGTTGACCGTCACGCGCAAGGCGTCGAGGCGGTCCATGTGCTCGTGTCGCCGCTTCTTGCCAACTTCCGGCGCAATTTTTTTGCCGCTGTCCAGCAGGTGCACCCGGCGGCCGCGCGCCGCCAGGAATTCGGCCAGTTCCACCGCCGCGAGATCGGCGCCGATTATCACCACCTCGCGCCCAAGCGGCAGCCAGAGCCGGCTAAGGCGCCGCAAAACCCGCGGCGACAGCCATTGCTGGCAACGCGCGGGCAGTGCACGGAGCAAATACCGCTGCCAGCTACTCAGGCGGTAAGCGTTCTCCGCTGTCAGCTCGCCCGCCGCGACCTCACGCAGCAGCGCACCGGTCAGCACATGCGGCTGTTCCGCACCGGGAATATCCGGCGTGCTCACCGCTGCACCCGTGGCAACAATCACAGCATCCGGATGTTCCGCGCGCACCGATTCGAGTGTTGCCTCGATACCGGTGCGAACCTCGATGTCGAGCCGCGCAACCTCCGCCAGCAGCCAGTCGAGAAAACGTTGGTTGTCGGCGTGCACCGTCGAGGCGAGCGTCAATGACCCCCCCAGGCGATGCTGCCGCTCCAGCAGAACCACACGATGCCCGGCCTCTGCAGCCAGCCGCGCCGCCTCCAGGCCCGCAGCACCAGCGCCCACCACCAGCACCTTCATTCTGCCGGACGAAATGACAAGCTCCGCCTCGCGCCCCGAGAACGGATTGACCGCGCAGCCCAGGTTGTCACGGGTCTGCATGGAATCGATACAGTGTTCACAGGAGATACAGCGACGAATACGCTGCGGTTTGCCCATCATCACCTTGTTGGGCAACTCCGGGTCGGCAAGCAGTGGCCGCGCCATGGCGATGAGATCCGCCTTGCCCTCGGCCAGTATGCGCTCGCCCACTTCCGGGTCGTGGATACGCCCCACCAGCATCACCGGCACGTCCACCACGTTCCTGATCGCCTCCGCCTGCGCCACGTTGTGGGCATCGCCGTATTCCGAGCGGCCAACCATCATGGTGACCAGTGAATCGGAGATACCGCCGCTCACCCGAAAGCAGCTCACGCCTGCGGCAACCAGTTCAGGCGCCAGACGCTGGGTGTCATCCAGCGCCCGCCCGCCCGGCGAACGCTCGTAGCCCGATATGCTCAGGGTAACCGGGAAATCATCGCCGGCGCGGGCGCGAATCTCGCCAAGCACCTCGTTGATCAGGCGGGTACGCGTTTCAGCGCGAAACGCGGAGTACTCGTCAGTGCGTTTGTTGCGCAGGGGCGAGAGGAAAGAACCGAGCAGGTTGTAACAGTGGGCGGCGTGGAGTTCTATACCGTCATAACCTGCTTCCCGCGCGCGTCTTGCCGCTTCGCCGTACTGTATGGCGATGGCGGGCAATTCGCTGATATCCAGTTCCCGGCTGGGCCAGCCCCACACCGGCGCCACGTTCACCGACGGGCCAAGGGTTTGCGGCCCACCAAACATCGGCGCCACACTCTCCGGGCCGGTATGGCTGATTTGCGGCTGCACTTTGGCACCGTGCGCATGAATGCGCTCGGTGATACGCCGGTGCGCGTCGATATAGCGATCGTGACTGAGTGTCATGGAGCGATGCATGTACCGATGAACTTCATCAACGGTGATGAGTTCCATGGTAATCAGCCCAACGCCCCCTTTGGCGCGCTCTTCAAAATAGCGGATGAGGCGCTCGCTGGGGGTCTGGTCGTCATTGCAGTAGGCGGTGGTCATGGGCGACATGACCATGCGGTTTTTCAGCCGCATATTGCCGATGCGGGCGGGAGAGGTTAACAGCGGGAAACGTGTATTGACCTGCATGTGCGGCATCGACTCTAATTTCATTGTATGCTGTGTGGCGGCGTCCCGGCGCCTGATTCGCCGGCACGGTGGTGTAAACATTTTATAGAGTAAACTATAATTTGTTCCGAGCAAACTCCGCTGCCCGGCAGCCACAGGCCCATCCAGACGGCCCTGCCCGGGCAGCCCTGCCCGGGCGGCCCGAACCAGCAGCGCTGGTGGCATTCAGCGACAACCAACAACATGAAAAGGCCAGCATGAACGTAGTAGACCTCTCCGACACAAAAAACCGCCATCTTGGCAAGATTCTCGAACTGCAGGCCGCCAGCAATGGCGACACAGACTTCCTCATCACCGATGAGCAGCGCATCAGCTTTGCCGATGCCGAAGTGCTCAGTAATCGCCTGGCGGCGGGCTTTGCCAGCCTGGGCGTGACCCGCGGCGACCGCGTCTCATTCTACGTAGGCAATGTACCGGAACTGGTGCTGATGTGCCTGGCACTGAACAAGATTGGCGCCATCTGGGTGCCCGTGTGCACGGACTACAAGGGCGAATGGCTCAGCGATACCCTGAAACGCAGCCGTGCCCGCGTGCTGGTTAGCGACCGGGAGCATCTGGCGCGCATCAGCGAGATCGAGGATCAGCTCGACCACGAACACCTGGTAGTGATAGAGGCCGACACTGCCGCCGACAAAGGGGCTGTGAGCCTGCAGCAACTCGCCGACCACCCTCCCCTGCGTCCCGACTACGCCAGCATGGATTACTGTGACACCAACGCCATCCTCTGGACCTCCGGCACCACCGGCAAATCCAAGGGCGTGATGGTGGCGCACAACAACTGGATCCGCTCCACGCTGCTCGGTACGGCGCTGCAGTATGAGACCCGCGCGGGCGATATCGCCTACTGCGCCATGCCCCTGTACAACGCCGGCGCGTGGCTGACCAGTATCGTGCGCGCACTGATGATGGGCATTGGCGTGGTGATCGAACCGAAATTCTCCGTGAGTCATTTCATGGAGAGGATCAAGCACTTTGGCGCGACACAAACCTTCGCCGTGGGCTCCATGGGCGTTTTTCTCATGGGCACCCCCGAACGCGAGGACGATGCGGATACCCCCCTGCGCGAAGCGGGTATCGTGCCGCTGCCACCGGCCATGTGGGATGCCTTTGCAAAACGTTTCGACGTGAAGCTGGTGCGCTCCGGGCTGGGACAAAGCGAATGCCTGCTCACGCTGAACCAGGAGCACAGCGATGCCGAGGCGCCGGTGTATGCGCTGGGCTGGCCTCCTCCGGATGCGGATGTGCGCCTGTTCGATGACGACGGCAACGAAGTGCCCGACGGCGAGGCCGGCGAAATCTGCGTGCGGCCGCTGGAGCCCTGCATTCTGTTCAACGGCTACTTCGACAACCCCGAGGCCACCGCGGAGGCCTTTCGCGGCGACTGGTTCCTGACTGGCGACATGGCGCGCAAGGATCCTGAAAACGGCGCCTTTTTCTTCGTCGACCGGAAAAAGGACGCGGTGCGTTTTGCCGGCAGAAATATTTCGACCGTGGAGGTCGAAAGCGTGGTCATGCGGCATCCAGACGTGGCCCAGGCCGCCGCCTTTGGCATTCCCAGCGAGGCACTCGACAGCGAGGACGAACTCAAGATCAACGTAGTGCTTAAAGAGAATGCCCGTCCCAGCCACGAGGATATCGCCGGGTTCATTAACGACAACGCGCCCTATTACTTCGTACCCCGCTACATGGAATTCGTGGACGCCCTGCCCTACACCCCCACCAACAAGGTACAGAAATACCAGCTGCGCAAGATTGGCGTGACTGACGACACCTGGGATCTGAAAAGTTCTCCCTACACGCCACGACGCTAGCGTGTTAGTGTACTTTCCGGTTCACACGCGGGCGGTTGCCCGGGCGCGCAGGCGTTGTGTCGGGCGCGCCGAAAGGGCGCTGTACGCGCAGGGGTTCATCCGGCTATGTGGTGGTGGCTGTCGGAAAAATGGTGGATTCTCGCGCCGGGAACGCATCGTCAGCAATGGGCGAGAATCGGCAAGGGCGGGAAGGTAAGAATTTACGATGCCCGTGGGCGCATCATTATCAAAACCCAGTACCCAAGCCGCTGGCAAGCCTACACTGCATTGCGTCGACGCGGGTTCCGCAGGTTTCGCAGGCGCGACGCAATCCGTCCGCCAGAACCACGCTGAACACCACCCCGTTGAAGTGCTGTACACGCCGGGCGACTCACCGCAACGCCGGCCTCACCCGGGATATTTCTCCGCTGAACGAAGAACTCCGCCATGACCACAGCCGTAACACAACTTTTCCGCTACCCCGTCAAGAGCCTGCAGGGCGAAGCGCATACAACCCTGGCGTTTGGCGAACGCGGCGCCGCGGGCGACCGCGCCTGGGCGGTGCGGGACGAAGTGCGCGGCGGCATTCGCGGCGCCAAGAAAATACCGTCATTGATGACGCTCGCGGCACGCTACACGGGTGAGGTTGCAGCGGAGGGTTCGAGCCCCGCGCTGATTACGGCAGCGGACGGCAGTACGCGCGAGACGGGCAGCACCGACATCAACGCCTGGCTCAGCGAACAACTCGAGCACCCGGTGACCCTGTGGCCGCTGCTGCCGGCCGACGCACTGGAACACTACCGCCGCGGCGCACCCGACAACGAAGACTTCGAACAGGAAATGCGCGACATGTTTGCGCGTACCGCCGACGAACCCCTGCCAGACCTCGAGATATTTTCGGAAGTCTTTGAATACGAATCGCCACCGGGCACCTACTTCGACGCCTTCCCGGTGCTGCTACTGACACAACAATCACTGGCGAGCATGGCGCGGCATCGCCCGCAGTCAGAGTTCCACGTGGACAGGTTCCGCCCGAATATCCTGCTCGATGCGTCCGACAGCGATCACCCGTTCCCGGAAAGCGAATGGCTGGGGGGCCGCATACAGATAGGTGAAGTGGTGCTCGAGCCGGTGGGCGAATGCCCGCGTTGCGCCATGACCACACACGCCTTTGGCGACCTGCCGAAAGACCCGGGGATCATGCGCGCCCTGGTGCAGGCCAATAACGGCAATATCGGCGTGTACGCCAAAGTGGTGCAGGCAGGAACCATCCATACCGGTGATTCGCTAACCTGGTCCCCAAACGGCTAGACAGCCAATTCATCGCTGATGCAGGTTTGCACCTCAACGGCGACATGCACCAGGCCGAGGGTCCGGGGCAGCCTGGCCTTGTACTGCGCCGGCGCCAGCGGTGCATGCGTCACCACAGCGATCTGGGCCGCGTATATCGCCGGGCCGATGGACCAGACATGCAGATCGGTCACCCGCGTATCACCGTCGTTTTCCAGCGCGTTTTGCACCTGTTCCAGCACGCGCCGGGGTGCCTGCCGGTCGAGCAATACCGCGCCGCTGGCACGCATCAAGCCGTAGGACCAGCGCGCGACGAGTAGCGCACCGACAATACCCACGACGGGATCCATCCAGATGAGCCCGAAATACTTGGCCGCGAGCAACGCCAGAATTGCCAGCACCGAAGTCAGGGCATCCGCAATGACGTGAAGGTAGGCCGAGCGAAGGTTATGGTCATGCGCATGCCCGTGATCCTTGTCATGCGCGTCCGCCGCGTGATGATGATGCTCGTGCCCGTGTCCCTTCGCGTCCAGAATAATCACGCTGACGCCATTCACAATCAGCCCGAGGATCGCCACGAAGATCGCCTGGTTGAATACAATCTCAACCGGGTTGAGCAGCCGCGCGATACTTTCAAAGGCCATGAACAACGCGAAGATCGCGAGCAATACCGCACCCGTAAAACCTCCGAGCGCGTTCACCTTGCCGGTGCCAAAGCTGTAGCTACGGTTGCGCGCGTTGCGGCGAGCATAGGCATAGGCAAAGGCGGTGATGCCCAGCGCCGCCGTGTGCGATGCCATATGCAGGCCGTCTGCCAGCAAAGCCATGGAGCCAAAGACAACGCCGGCGATCAGTTCGATCACCATCATAATCGCTGTTATGGCAATAACGAGAAGCGTTCTGCTTTCGCCGGGCCGGCGCTGATCCTGCGCAAAGGTATGCTCATGCTGGTAACGTTCAAGATCGTGTTTGTGCATGCTGTTTATTCACCTGGGAACCGGAAGTTTTACAAAGCCTTGTCATGGATCACTTGTTGCCGACCGCACAGGCCCTTAGGATAAACGATCCTTGCGGAGAGCTGATGATGGATCGAAAACTTCTGATCACCCTGCACCTGTATCTTGCCGCCTTCCTGGCGCCGGCTGTATTGCTGGTGGCCATTTCCGGAGGCCTGTACCTCGCGGGGGTGAAAGGCAATGTCGAGGAAACAAGTATCTATCGCGGCAGCGCGGTTACTCTCGACCCCGAAGCGTCCACACTGAAAGCCGATGTTGCGCGCGTACTGGCTGAGGCAGGCGTGCAGGATTACAGTTTCGAGTATGTGAAGGTCAGCGGCAACACCCTCACCACCCGCCCGACATCCAAACATCACTATATTCTAAAACTGCATGCCGACGCTGTGGAGGTTATCGCCGCGCGCCCCAGCCTGCAAAGCCGCATGATCGAACTGCACAAGGGGCATGGCCCCACACTGTTCAAAACCTATCAGAAAGCCTTCGCGATTGGTCTTGCCCTGATTCTTCTCAGCGGCCTCTGGCTGGGGATTACTGCCAAAAGACTGCGGCGCCCCACGCTGGTTACCGCGGGTATTGGGACACTGCTGTTCGCGCTGTTGATATTCTGATCCCGCCGCCGCTTTCCGCGTTGTTGAAGCCAGGCGGGATTGAGCGTTTGGCCATCCGGCGCTGACCGCGGGGCAGGAGACCAGGACCGCGGCTCGAGCTATTGTAAAGTCACCCTGACGTAGCGTTATACTATCTCGACATAAGCATAAAAAGTTCGAGGAAAGCATCACGATGTCTGACGCGGTAGGCTCCTCGGAGCTCAGTCACCTGCTGGACCTGCTTTACAGAGGCGTGGAGGAGTATGCCCTCTGGCAGGAATTCCTGGAGCGATTCAATGAACTCTGCGAGTCGCGCGATGCCTCCCTTATGATGGTCAATCCGGGGCTGGATACTGTGTTGTATATTCTTTACACGGATTCCCGGCCTGAAATCTCCTCCCAGTACATCGATGGATCACTCAGGGCTGCCGCCTTTATCAATGAAGTTCCCTGTCCGGTACCGTCCACTATCACAGAACTTATTTCCGAGGAGCGTTACCTCAATAGCGTGCTGTATCGGGAGTATTTCCAGCCTGTCGGTGTGCGACACATGCTGGTACAGGACATCAGGCGAACCGGAGATTTCGTGATGCGCCTGACGGTGAAGCGTTCTGATGACCAGCCACCATTCAGCGAGCGGGAAAAGCGTATTTTCGACCTCATAGTACCCCATCTGCGCAGGGCGCTGACTCTCAGATCGCATCACTACGAGAACCAGTACAGGCGGACGCTGTTCGAGGACACCATCAACCGCATGCAGGTCGGCTACATCCTGCTGGACAGTAAACGACGTATCGTCGAGCTCAATGAAGTTGCCCAGGCTTTTCTTGAGGACCGTGTAGGACTCGCATCCAGCCGTGGATTCCTTAGGCTCGCGGATGATGCCCGAAGCGAAGAGTTCGACTCCCTGCTTGCGGCACTGATCAACGAGGAGGACACGTGTTTGCCCGTCGACCGCACACTGGGATGCCGTATCGACAATGAGCTCGGCGAGCCCCTGCTGAACTTGGCGATGCGGCCCATACGGAAAATACAGCAGATCGTACACGGACCGGTGGTTCTCCTCTATCTGTGCGATTTCAGCCCGGAACCTCGCCTTATTGAGGCTGATCTGCTGCGCGAAATCTTCGGCTTCACCCGTAGCGAAGCAAAGCTGGCCGCACTGCTGGCGATGGGAGAGAGCTCCGCGGACGCAGCCGAAAAGCTATACGTTTCGATCAACACCGTGAGAACCCACCTGCGGGGTATCTACCAGAAGGTGGGCACGCACAAGCAATACAAGCTGGTCTCCATCCTCAACCGAAGCGTCGCCAGATTTCTTTGACATAACCCCCACGCCTCGCGTCCAGCATCGACAGACCGCGAGTCAATATCATCAAAAGTAATGAAGACGGTCGCATCGCGCGCGACAAGAATAGGCTGTATCCCAGTTTTCTTCACGTGGAGGCAGCACATGATTCAATTCCTGAAAGTGATCGATATCGCGGTCAAACTCGAGAACCTCGACAAAGCAACCCGGACGTGGGAGAAGCTCCTACAGGTAGAACATATACCGATGAAGGAGGAGTACAACCCCGATGGCGGAGTGCGGGCAAATCACCTACCGCTGCCTGCGGGCGAGCTGGCCTGCCACGCCATTGGCCTGATGGCCCCTAAAGACGATGGCAGCGCCGGCGGGCAAGTGCTGCGGGAGCATATAGAGCGATACGGCGAAAGCGTCTACCTCCTGGGCTTTATGGTGGATGACGTCCACAAAACGCAGCAGGAACTCATTGAGAAGGGCTTCGAATTCCGGTGGCCCGAACCCACTCGCTATGCAGCCGGAATCCACAACATTACCAAGCCCCATGAAGGTCTTCAGGGGTTGAGCATACAGATCGCCTGTCACGACAAGGGCGCGCTGGACCGCTGGCGTGACGGAGAGTAACGGGGCTTCCAGAGGAAATCACTTATGAGACACCTTCAGTTCATCAAGACCATCGATGTCGCGGTCCGTGACAAGGCTTCGCTTGATTTTTCAGTTGCGACTTGGGAAAAGCTACTCGGCGCTGACGCCATCGAGATGAAGCCTGAGTACAGTCCGGCCGGCGGCGTTTCGGCCTTCCACGTGCCAATGCCCACGGGCGAACTGGCTTGTCACTCCATCGGAGTGTTCCTGCCGACGAATGATGAGGACGTCAATCCCGTGGGCGGCAGTAATCTCAAGGACTTCATGGAAAAACATGGCGAATCGACATTCCTGCTGTCGTTCATGGTGGAAAATGTTGAGGAAGCCCAAACCTACTTCGAAGGACTCGGCTTCAAGTTTTTCTACGATGAGCCTGTGCGCTACGCCGCGGGGGCACACAACTTCATGCAGGGTCCCGAAGAACTGCAGGATCTCTGGATCCACATCTGCCGCCATGACGAGGGCGGACTCGAGAGGTGGCTGAAGGGAGAAGAAGAAAGCGGCCCTTATGCCGGGCAGAAGATGGGCAAGAAGGCTCGCGACTACAGCTGAGGTCGCATCATGCATAGGCCCGCAGTGACGAATGATTGATCTGGGGATCGACGGCTGTGTCGCTCTGGTCACCGGTGCCGCTTCCGGTATCGGCCGGGCGACCGCCATCGAGCTTGCGCAGCATGGCGCGAGCCTGGCCCTCGCCGACAGGAACGAAGCGGGGCTTCATCACACTGTGGGACTTCTTCCTGACGGATCCAGCTCCGGACACCATGTGTTCGTCTATGACGCCGAGCAGCCAGATTCCTGCCGGGCGCTCGTCGAGAACGTGATCAGGCATTTCGCTGGCCTGCATGTGGTGTGCAACATCGCCGGTATCGCAGGCTCCTGGCGCGCGCACGAGATGCCGCAAGATGCCTGGCAGCGCATGATCGCCATCAACCTCACCAGCACGTTTGTCATCTGCCAGGCGGCAATCCCATACATGCAACAAGGCGGTGTGATCGTCAACGTCGCGTCTGCCTCGGGTCTGATGGGACAGGCCTACCACGCTGGGTACTGCGCGAGCAAAGCCGGCGTCATCGGATTGAGTAAATCCCTTGCGGTGGAGTATGCAGAGCAGGACATCAGGGTCAACGCGGTCTGCCCGGGCGGCACGACGACGCCGCTGCTGGAGAACTACGGCTTCCCCGAAGGTTACAACGAATCCCTGATCTCGCGGCTTATGCCCAAGCTGCCCCAGGCGGAACCCTGCGAGATCGCAGGCCTGATCCTGTTTCTTTGTAGTCCCGCCGGGCGATACTTCACTGGCGCAGCGATCTCAATGGACGGGGGACAGACCGCGGGCTGAACCCCTGGTCTAGCGCAGGTGCAGGTGGGCTCAACCTCTTGGTCTAGCGCAAGTCTGCGATGACTTCGTCCGCGAAGCGTGCAATCGCATCAACCTTGGCCACTACAGGAGGATTGATTTCCCCGCAGTACGACAACCACGGCATTAGCGTTACCGTGTCGATCCCCATATCAAACATCGACCGGTAACCGCTGGCACCCACGGCATCCGTGCAACCGAAGGCAAATCGGCGGAATGGTTGTGACTGGGTGCCCTCGGCAACGCGACACTTCTCCAGTGCCCCCACCAGCTCTTCCAGCTCCGCGAGAGAATGCAGATCAGCGATCCACCCATCGTGCCGGGCAGCCCGCTTCAGCGCGGGCGAGGAGAAGCCACCCACATATATCGGAATATCTGCATACGGCCGCGGCAACATACGCATCGGCGCGAGCGTGTAATGCTCACCTTGGAAGCGCACGTACTCTCCTGTCCAGAGCGCTTGCATGATGTGCAGCATCTCGTCCGCACGCTTGCCCCGTCTCGCGAAGTCCTGGCCTGCGGCCTCGAATTCCTCCGGCATCCAACCCATTCCGATGCCAAGGCCGATCCGGCCGTGACTGTAGATGCTTGCAGTGGAAAGGATCTTTGCCACCTGCACAGGATTCCTCGCCGGCAGTACGAACACGTTGGTGAGGAATTCCAGAGTACGGGTGACTCCCGCCATCGCAGTGATAGCGATCCACGGGTCGGGGAAGTCATCCTCATCACCAAACCGCGGAACACCGTCTTCGGTATAGGGATAAGGCACCGAAAAGGACTTGGGGAAAATCAGGTGGTCGGCAACGGAGACGGCGCTGAAACCGTTGCTCTCTGCCGCCCGTGCCAGGGTAATGTAGTCTTCCGGGGAAGAAAACGCGATAGAAAGACAGAACTTGCGCAAGGGGCTGCCTCCGGCGGGTTTGAATCTAGGATACGGCTGGCAAAAAAGGGAACGCCGGCGGGGTTACCCGCGGGCGTTCCAAGGTCGCCCGCTAGAATTCCTTCAGTAGTTGAAGAGAGTAGGTACGAGGTGTCTGGATGGCACCGATCACCAGCTCGCCCACGAGATTCGTGGGCTGGCGATGCACGATCGCGTCCTCATCCGTAATGTTGTCGACCCGTGCTGCCACAGTCCAGCCGTTCGCGGAACTCAGCAGAGCGACCCTGGCGAAAACACTGTGCATGTCCTCCGCGTAAAAGTCGTCAGAGGCGGACACCGAGAATTCGTCCGTGTAGGTGGCGCCCAGGGTGGTCTCCAGGGAAAGGGCATTCCCCAGCGGCCGGTTGTAGTCGAAGATCAGCGTCGCCTGATTGTCGGGCGCTCGCTGCAGCGGTTTACCGCTCAAATCCTGCGTACAGCCACTGCCCACGTTGGGATCGAACACCGAACAGGGCGCCGTGTCGAAATCATCGTACTCGGCGTCGAGGTAGGTGTAGGCAAAATAGGCGGTCAATCCATCAGTCAGGCGCCATGTCGACTCCAGCTCCACGCCCTGGGACGTGGCGTTGGCAGCGTTCTGGAAGCTGAAGGTTCCGGTTTCGTTGACTGCGGCCAGTTGCAGATCGTCGAACTCGGTACGAAACACGGCGAGGTTGAGCTGTGCTGCCCCGTCCAATAATCCGAGCTTCGCGCCCAGCTCATAACTGATTGCCTTTTCACTGTCGAACTCGGTCACTCCAGTGGGACCGGTGGGTACGACCGCGTCCAGATTGTATCCGCCCCCCTTGAAACCCGTGGACACCGCTGCGTAATACATCGAGTCGCCGCTGAAATACTGCAATTTGACACTGGGAGTGACGGCATCCTCGTTACGGCTGTCATCGAACTCGCCGTCCGGGAGCTGAATATAACCGTATGCCAGCCCGACCGTATCGGCGACCGCGGTATAAAAGTCGTCGGAAAGATCGCTCACCGGGAAACCAGGCGCCAGCGATCCCGCATCAAGGCCGCCAGGGTAGAGGGCAGCGGCGGCCTGAACGGCGGGATCCGAGCTGATCTGTGTCATGTAGTTGTCGATCCATGCATAGGAGCTCAGCGGGTCACCGCTGGAATTCCTGTTGATAAAGGGCTTCTTCGCTTCGAGCTCGTCGTAGTTGTATCGCACACCCGCGATCAGCTGCCAGCTGTCATTGAACTGGTAGCGGCCCTCGAAATAAAGGGACCAGATATCACGTTCCAGCTCCTGCACCCCTGGACCGAGATCCACCGTCAAGTGGGCTCCACTGATCAGGGCGTCCTGGATCGCGCGAATTCCCGGCTGCGCGGCATCCACACTGCCGGGCGCCATGACCTGATAGGGAGCGAGCAGCGTGGGAACAACCAGCGAGTCCGAGATTCCGCCGTTGGCATCGAAATCAAGCGCCGCCGGGCCCCAGCGCTCGATCTGGTTGTTCTCGATGTAGGCACCGGCGATAAAGGAGAATGGACCGTCGGTGGGAGAGCGGATCTGGATCTCCTGCGACAAGGTCTCGTATTCCTGGTTATTCCAGGTGGGCAGGGACCCCAACATCAGAAAGTCCGAATCGATACGGCGAACATTGGTGTAGTCAACCCAGTTGGTCGTCGCGGTGAGGTCGTACCCGGAAGCGAAAGTGTAAGTGAATTTCAGCAGGCCAAGATCGCCTTCCTGCCCCTGGCCTTTGGTGTCCCGATCGAGAATCGTGCCCGCCACGAAGTCCGCCGGCCCGACGGCCTGGTTCCTGTCGGCCCGGGTTTCCAATTGTTCGGGAGGCAATAGCTGGAACCTGCGAGTCTGGAAGATCGACGGGTCGAGCACCTCCACCAACTGATAGAGTGTACCCACGTTCTGGTGGTCGATATTCTCGTATTTCATGTCGACGCTCAGTGCTTCCGTGGCCTCCCAGCGCAAACGAAGCCGGAAGTTCTCGTCCTCTATGCCGCCACCATCCGGACCCGCCGAGTTGTCCATCCAACCATCGCTTTCCGCTTTCAGGGCAGATACACGCCCGTAAAGACCCTCGGCCAACTGCCCGGAAACCGCCAGTTCCCCGCGGTAGAGGCCGTAGTTTCCCGCCTCGAGCTTGACATAGCCTTCGAATTCCTCGGTGGGCTGGGCGGTGGTTATCTGCAGTACGCCGCCGAGCGCGTTCTTACCGAACAGAGTACCCTGAGGGCCGCGCAGAATCTCGATGCGGTCAAGATCATAGAAGCCGGATGCGATCAGACGATTGTTACTGATAAACGCGCCGTCGATCAGCGTAACGATCGGGCTTTCGATGATGTCGGAGCCAGTTCCGGCAAAACCACGAATGGCGACCTTGGTAACCGACTCCGCGCCCCCCACATGGAATCCCGGCGTGAATGTGGCAAGATCGTTCAGATTGTTGATCCCGCGAACTTCGAGATCCTCCCTCGTAGTCACCGACACAGAAATGGGCACATCCTGCAGACTCTCGGTGCGCTTCTGCGCAGTCACCAGAACCTCTTCGAGTTTCCGATCCGAAGCATCCTGCGCCAGTGCGACGCCGGACGCCAGTGCGATGACTGCGGAACAGCTGTGAACAGACCAATTGCGTGACTTCATATTATTTTCTCCCAGCTCAGGTGGAATAGGCACGAATCAAGCTTTGTTCGAAAAGCATCTTCTACGATCCGGGGCGGCGTCTGCCTCACCATAATTGATGAATTCGCACTATCCCTTTTCAGAACGACTGAGGACGCAGCGTGGCGTCGTGTCCGCCATCGACAAATAGTACGGATCCACATACATAGCTCGCTTCCCGACGCAGCAGAAAGCAGATCGCTGCGGAGATATCATTGGGCTTGCCTTCGAACCCAACCGGGATGGTGGTGATGAATTGCTCGATCATGGGGCCGTACTCCGGATTTTTCCTGCCCGCATCGGTCAGTGCGGTCCTGGTAAAACCCGGGGCGACCGCGTTCAGCCGGACGCCTTCACTCGCGTATTCCCGCACATGCCCACGCATCCAGGTAGCCACACAAAATTTCGAGGTGGCGTAGGCAGACTGGCCGTCGATAGTCGCACTGTAGGCGCGCGCAGCGTGTTCATCGAGCGATTCCAGCAGAGCGGTAAGTTGCTGGTCCTTCTCATAGACGGCCGTATTGGATGAAACGAGCACAGCCGCGCCCTTGCGCTGCGCAAGACGACCCCGGATGCCCTGCAGCAGTTCAATCGTGCCAAAATAATTCAGGCTGGCTATGTCCTCGACGGGCTGAAAGTGCGGCCCTACACCCGCACAAGATACGAAGCCGTCGAGACCTCCCTCCACTGACTCCTCCAGCTTCAAGATAGCCGCGGCTCTGCCCTCGGGGGTGGCCAGGTCGGCGTTGATATCGCCTCCCTGGATATCCACCACTACGACAGTGTGACCCTCTCCCCGCAACGTGTCCACGACGGCGCCACCAATACCCGCCGCGCCGCCCGTCACCACATACTTGCCCATGTGCAATCCCCCAAGGATTCTTCGGATAGATTATCGATCGCACCGAGGCACACATACCTCATCAAAAACTATGAATTCTCAGTTCGCTCAAACCGTTTTCCCCAATTTCATTGAATGTGATGAGGTGATTAAATGTTTCTCGATTAGACTTTGTAATTATCATCCTGACTTCGGAGCGGCCGCGTATGCGTTCTCCCTGGCCTAGAGTTCAATTCGATTTCTCCGGCTTAACCGTGCTGGTCACCGGGGGCACTGCAGGTATCGGGTCTGGCATCGCGGCGGCTTTTCACGATGCAGGCGCCACCGTCGTCATCACGGGCACGCGGGAGAGTCCTGATCGCTATCCGGACGATCTTTCGAACTATCGCTACCTCCGGTACCGCGCTGACCAGCGCGGTGATATCGACCAAATCGGTTCGTCCCTGTCTTCGCTCGACGTGCTTGTCAACAATGCCGGAGGCACCGGAAAACAACCCGAGGATTTCACTGCGTCGCTGCATAACAATCTCATCGGAACGTACTATCTATCTGACCGGCTGCACCCGCTGCTCGCCAGATCCGGGCTGGAGGGCGGAGCCAGTATCGTCAATGTCAGCTCGTTTTACTCCGTTTTCGCCTCCGTCTACTACCCGGGTTACGGCGCAGCCAAGGCCGGCCTGATCAACCTGACAAAAACACACGCAGCCAACTGGGCGCGCATCGGGATCAGGGTCAACAGCCTCATTGTTGGCTCGGTCGAGAGCCGCATGACCGCCGACTACGTCACCGAAGAGGAGGTCACTGCGAAGCTGATGGAGCGAACCCCGATCGCGCGCTGGGGTACCCCTGCAGACGTCGCTGGCGCCGCACTGTTCCTCTCCTCGCCCGCGGCAGCCTATATCACCGGCGAATCGGTGGCGGTCGATGGCGGTTACTGCGCCATTGACAGGGATTGGGGAACCATGGCGGACGTAAGCCGAGAATAACCTCCAAACTGGCACCAAAGGAGCACCGCGAAATTATGACGGACATCGATGTCACTCCAGTTCAACTATGTGAAATAGAGGCAATCAAATCTCTGAAGCACCGCTACATTCGCGCGATGATCACCGCTGACTGGGGACTCTTTGAGGACTGCCTCACGGCTGACGTGAAGACCAGCTACTCCGACGGCGCCTACACGTTCTCCGATCGGGAGCAAGTCGTTGCCTTCCTGCGCAGCACACATGATCCGGCAGGGACGAGCGCACTCGGCTACTGGCATGTCACCATGCCAGAAATCACTCTGGCCGGTGACGAAGAAGCCAGCGGTATCTGGGCCATGTATCACTTCTTTCTCGACCGCGCCGGCAACCGCCAACTCGAGATGTTCGCCTATTACCATGACAGATACCGGCGCGAAAACGGCCGTTGGAAAATCTGCGAAACGGGTTACACCCGTGTGATAGAGCAAGAGCTGGATCGCAACACCGTACCGGGCTACCAGGTGCTTGTGCCGTGAGAGCGAAGCTTGGCACAGAGGTATTCTCCCTGGCCCATTCCGAAGGCGAACGATGACAGAGATCAGCCTGTCACTGTATGGCCTGGACAGGTTGTGCGGCAACCACATGGAGCCGGTAATGGACATCGTCCGGCTGATCGACGCTTCCACGGTGGACACCCTGATCGTGACGGATCACGTGGTCATGGGAGAGCACACGGAAGCCTACCCCTACGGTGACTTTCCCACACCGCCCGACACCGACTGGTGGGAACCGATAACCCTGCTGGCGCACATCGCCGCGATCACGCGAAGGGTCCAGCTGGGCACAGGGATACTGATCGCGCCGCTGCGACCCGCGGGCTTGCTGGCCAAGCAGTGCACGACCCTCGATCAACTGTCCGGGGGAAGACTGGTACTGGGCGTTGGCTCGGGCTGGCAGCGGGAAGAGTTTGAGGCCTGCAATGTGTCGTTCGACGGAAGGTTTCAGGTGTTGCGTGAACAGATGCGCGCCTGCCGCGCCTTGTGGAGCCAGGTGCCGGCCTCGCACCACTCGGAGCTCCTTGGTTTCGACAGGATCTACTGCCGACCTGGCCCCTACCTGGAGCGGCGCATACCGCTCTGGTTCGGCCTCAAGGTCACCCCGCGTAACGCCGCATTTATCGCCGAGGTTGGAGACGGCTGGCTGCCGATCATCAATACGCCGGAACAGGAGTTGGAGCGTTCGATCGGCCTGCTGCGTCGCAGCTACGAAGAATTCGGCCGCGACCCATCGACGCTGCGGGTAAAAGTGAGCATGATTCCCCACTGGCGCGATGATGAGACGCCCGACCTACCCGCTACGCTGGACAGCATGCGCCTTCTGCAGGCCCGCGGCGTGACAGACTTCGAGTTCAACTCGTCGTTTTTCGTGCGGGCGCCCGACGATGTACCGGCGCTCCTTGCCTGGCTGGACGAACTACGCAGCGCCGTAAATGCCTGAAGCAACGCTCAGGCGCCAAGATGCACCTCGATCCAGCCCGCGATCTGCCTGTACACCGCCAGCATGACCTCACGCGATTCCGCCGGCGTGGCGCCCTGCGGACGGAACGTACCATGCCAGGTCGCGCGGCAGCCCGTATCGCCATCTTCAGCCAGACTTACCTGGGCGCGATAATCCGCGATCGGGTACGGCAGCTCGCCGCTGACGGTATAACCGTAACAGTGTTCGCCGGGCCTGCTGAAAGCAAGTTCCTCTTGCACGACACCGACCTCCGGTAGATGGATCGTCCTCACCATCCCGACACCCTCACCCTGGACCGTCACCCGGAGATCACCGGGGATCCAGCCCAGATTGCCGAAATCCTCCAGCAGGTGCCACACCGCGTCGAGTGGTAAATCAAAGCGGTGGCTGTAGATGGCGTGTACTGTCGCACCGTCCGTCATCGCAGGTGGGCCGGAATCCAGCCACCCTCGATTCGGTAGTCGGTGATCACCTCGATTAGCTGCCCGTCCGGATCCCGGATATAGGTGCCGTGGCTGAAGGCCGCGCGGGCGCCAGTCAACTCGGGGAGAATTGTTTCTTCCAGTACCGTTCCGCCAAACTGCACGACGCGCCTGCGTACTTCCGCCACGTCTTCCACGCGCATATTTAAATGCGTGAGCCCTGGCTCGTTGAGAGCCCGCTCCCGAAAAGGCTTCATGCCGGGATCGAGGTTTTGCATCAGCTCCAGTGTGAAGCCACTCTTTACCAGCATCATGACCCTGACACGACAGGGTAGCGGGAGCCGCATAAGCGTTGCCGTGTCCTCCCCCTCCACGTCGATCGTGGTATCGTGCTCGAAGCCAAACACTTCCTCGTAAAACCGCCGGGACCGCTCGAGGTCGGTCACCGACAGACCGACATGACTCCAGTGAATGTCCACTTCAGCCTCCTAATGCGGCAGATAGTCGCCGCCGTTCACATCCAGGTTGGCACCTGTCACCGCGCTCGCATAGTCGGATGCCATGAAAAGCGCCGCGCCCGCGCACTCCTCGTCCGTGGGAATTCTACGCAACGAGATTCGCTGCGCAATTTCGGCCTCTACATCCTTCCGGGAAATCCCGCGCTCTGCTGCCTGGTGGTCCAGAAAAGCAACAACATTGGGCCCATGCATCCAGCCCATGAACAAGGAGTTCACCCTTATGCCGTACTGCCCCAATTCCAGGGCAAGATGCGAGGAAGCACTTCCGAGAGCGGCCTTGGACGCCGCATAGCCCGCGTTGTACATCATGGGTTTGTGCACCACCATCGTGTTGATCATGACGATGGAACCCGAACCCTGTGCCTTCATCTTGGGGACCACGCATTGCGTGATGTGCATACTGCCGATCAGGTTGGTATTAACCGTATCCAGCCAATCGTCCATGTCGGCATGCTCTATGGGACCCATGCTACCACCGCTGTAGGCGTTGTTGATCAGCACATCGACGCGACCGAACTCGTCGACGGTTTGTTGCGCAAGCCGCTCGCACTGGCCGCGGTCACGTATGTCGGTTTGCACCATCAGCAGACGGGCGGCGGGAGCTATTTCCATAACATGTTCTCGCGCTTCCTCAAGCCCTTTCTGCCCGCGGGCAGCCAGCACCACCGCGGCACCCTCCGCCGCCGACCGCGCCGCCAGGTGTTGCCCGAGCCCCGGCCCGATCCCAGAAACTATGACGACCTTATCTTCAAGCAGCATGTTCTCTCTCCCTGTGCTTTATGGGTAATGGCCTAGACGGTACGTCCAGCCTCGAATCCCTCTAGCATGGCGCCGGGGATATAGCCGATTTCATTACAGTCCCCCGCCAGGCTAACCTCAAAGCCTGCGCTGCGAATCTGCTCTGCGAGCTGCGAGCGGGCGGTTACGCCAACACACAGGATCACTGTGTCGACGGGGATCGTCCGCTCCTGACCGCCGTTGACGGAGTGCGTGAGGCGTCCCTCGGCGATCCTCAGAACCTCGGTATTCCCGATCAGTGTGACCCCGAGTGCTCGAATGTCGTGGAGATTGCGCCATCGGCGAACGAGCGAGAGCTCTTTGCCGAATACCGACCCGGACTCCAGGATAGTAACGTTGCGCCCGCGCAGCGCCAGGAATTCCGCGAGTTCCACGGCAACGAGACCGCCGCCGACCAGTACCACGTTCCGACCCAGTGGCATCCAGATGCGTGTGAAAAGCCGCAGAAAGCCACTGTTATTCGTCAGGCGGCTCCACCGCCCCAGACGCATCATGAGCCGAACCAGGGGCGCTGTCCGCTGCATCAGACGCGGGGTGACATTGCCGGTCATCATGTCGCGGATATCGTCGCCATCGAGCACATGGGGTAAATCCACTCCAGGAATTTGCGGCAGCTCCCGTCCGGCACCAGTGGCAACGATCACGGATTGCGCGGAAACCCGGCGCAGCATGTCTGGCGTTACCTCCTCGCCATGCCGCACAACTACTGACAGCTTGCGCAATTGCGCCGAAAGGTACTTCACCAGTGGACCATTCTCGGGATAGGAAACCGCCGAAAAGCCGGTGGTTCCACCGAGCCTTGCGTTTTTCTCGTAAAGCGTGACGCTATGTCCCCGCGTAGCGGCCACACGCGCAGCCTCCATCCCCGCCGGCCCGCCACCAACGACCACCACCCGCTTCGGCTCTTCGGTGCTTGTTACTGCCACCGCGTGCTCGTTGCCGGTGAGCGGGTTCACTGCGCAGCAGATACTCTCGCGCCGAAAGATCCTCGAAATACAGGTGTAGCAGTAGATACAGGGGCGGATGTCCTGGTGACGGCCTTCCTTAAGTTTGTTTGGAAGCTCTGGATCCGCCAGCAGTTTGCGTGCCATTGCGACAAAATCGATACTGCCCGACTCAATTAAAGCGCTCGCCCTTTCCGGTTCCAGGCGTCCCACACCAATCACGGGGATTTCCAGCGCAGACTTGATCCTGGCGGCGTAGGGAATGAACTTTTCCGGCGTGTGAGTGGCGTGGGCTGTGGAATAGCTGAGGCCCCGGCTGGCATCCGCGTAGGCAGAGCAGTGGATGGCATCCGCACCGGCTTCCTGAGCAAGTCTCGCGGTCACGCAGGCGTCTTCCACGGAAATACCGCCCAGGGTGAGAAATTCCGTAGAGTCCAGGCGACACCAGACTGGATAGTCCCGCCCCACTCTCTCCTTGATAGCCTGGATGATTTCCACCAGCAACCGTGAACGGTTCTCGATGCTACCCCCATACCCGTCGCTCCGGCGGTTCACCGAAGGATTGAGAAAATTGGACACGAGATAGCCATGCCCGGCGTGTATCTCCACGCCGTCTATTCCGGCCTGTCGCGCACGTTCCGCAGCGGATGCGAAGCGTGCAATAACCCATTCGATGTCACTTGCCTCCGCGACGCGGTAGGAAACAGACGCGCCGGCCCGCAGGTAGGGCTCTGACATGAGTGCTATTTCCTCGGGCAGGCAATCCGCCCCCATATCAGCATCCTTTGGCGCCGGTTCGGAAGGGCATAACAGGGGACGACCGTCTCCGCAGTCGTCCACCGCGCCAAGGCCCGCATGCTGGAGTTGCAGCGCAACGCGGCAGTCGTGCTTGTGAACGCGGCGCGCGAGCGCCTGCAATCCGGGAATAAAATGGTCTTCGGAGACCGCAACATGCCTTGGATTCGCCGCCCCCGAAGGCCAGGCCACCGCCACCGAGCCCAGCGTAACCATGGCCGCTCCTCCAGCGGCCCGCGCCTCGTAGTAGGCCTGAATACGATCGCCGCAAAAACCGCCCTCGTCCGCCAGATTGGACCCCATGGGGCTCATGATGATCCGGTTGCGCAGCGTCATCTCGCCGATCCGACCGGGCTGGAACAGACTTTCAACACGCCGCCGCATGTTCTCTCCTCTCATCGGTGATACCTCACATGATGGAGAAGCTCGATGCCGGCATCCTCATTCAATTAAATGAATTTTTGTGCGCCGGAGCCGGCGCGAGAAGCACCCGCGACCGGGAAAGACTGGAACGTGAGTTGAGCACAGAACAACCCGCTGGAAGCTCTAGTTTTGAATTGTCCACTTGACGGGGACAATTACAGCGTCAGTCCCGAGGCCTTTGAGGCTGCCTCATTTTGAGGCTCCGTAGTGTCAACAATAGCGGGGGAAGTCCAATCATAGCCCGGAAGTGTCTACTGTAGTGGGGGAAGTCCAATGGACAGATATTTCTGTCCACTAAAGTGGTTACAGATCAGCGGCGGTACTCCGTCCGTAACCCTGACTTTTTACATGCTGCCGGAACGCCATGATTGCAATTCACTTGCCTCAGGATCAGGAATGGGTTCCCAGCTTACAACCTCTCCTTCCTGAATGTGGATAGTCTCACCTGATTCAATGCTGCTCATGAAAGCAATTACAGTGTTTTCGTCTACCGACCGGCCGTCCAGATCAAGTTCATGTGTGGGTCTATAACAAATTCCTCCCACATGCTCCCAAAGAGTTCTGTTAATGTTTTCTGTATAAAATGCCCCTAGGGGGTAAGCGCCATCTTGGGATCTCGCTCCATAAATGCGGCGAATAGCTTCCGTAAGCGCATATATGACATTCCGTCTCCGTCGAAAATGTTGCTCCGGTCTGAACGGCACTATTTCTCTCCCTGAGATTCGAGCAATGCTCTAGCCTGCATGTAACGCCCTTCTTAATGGGGCGGCTGCGAAGCAGGCGTCCCAGCCCGTAGGGCGATATTCAAGGGCTTGTTAGGTGACAAAACCTTCACAGGGTTGGCCACAGGGCATCTATAACTTTCGCATTTTGTTGCAATGCATCCATAGTTTTTGCTCTACGCTTCTTAAAAGAAATTTCAATATTCTTGGCTAAATCTAAATAGATAAAATTTCGAAGAGGCAATTGTTGTCTATTCTGCTCTAAAACCCAATGAGCAATTTCCAATGTATATCTTGCTATTTCTTCATCAATTGGATGAGTTCGGCAATTAACATATACAACGATTGATTGCTTGTTATCCACAAGCCTTAAATCCGGAGATAATTTAAGCTCTACCGAACCTAAAGAGGCGTAAATTTTTGGTGATTTAGCTAGCTGAAAAGGCATTTTGCTAAATGCTGATTTTTCGAAGGCTTTCAAAACTCGAAAATTATTCTCTCGTCTCGACTCTTGTGAAAGTGATTGAATTTTACTTTTTGCTTCAAAAAGTGACGATTTTGACTTGCCCGACTTAAAGTATGCTCTTATTCCGCTCAATGCGGTGGCGTAGTATGGAGTTCGAAATACCTGTTGCCCACTTTTTGGGTACTTTTGCTCCGTAAGAATACGTACCTGAGAATAGGCAGGCACACGAAGTAATTCTGCTGCAGATTTTACCGAGATTTTTGGCATTTCACTTTCCTCGATTCACCTAACGCCCTTTTTAAGGGTGTGACGCCAAAGTCGGAGTTCCCGCCCCAAGCACGTTATTCAGGGGACTGTTAAGTCGCATATTCTCTATGTCGAGATTTTTACAATTCCAAAACCAATAAGTTCCCTTATTACTTCCATTGACTGGGCAGCAAGTTGATCTTTGTCGAATGAAATATACCCAAGATCCTTAAAATTAGTAGGAAACTCCACGGTATCTTCTTTCAGAATTACTACTCTATTACCATACAAATAACCCGCAGCACCTAACTCATAAACGACATTTTCGCTAGGCCTCCAGATGGTTTCGCCGTCTTTAGTTTGAAATTCCTCATCAGCTGTGAAAATCAAAATCGCGCAATTACAATCTTGCATTATGGTTCGTACTTTTTCGCCGATGGGTCGACCGAGATTGGGTTCTTCGACTGCTACTTTGTAGGGAATTTTGAACTGATCAAGAATTCTTTTTAGCTGTTCTAGAGGCTTTTTATTTTTTCCGTGTGCTACAAAAATTGCCTGACCTAGTTCTTTGCTCCCTACTTTATTTGAGGAGTCAACACTTGAATCACTTGGTGGCTTTGCGGGAGGATCATCATCTTCTACTTCATCTTCAGATTCTTCATGAGTGGTAATCTTGCCATCAACGAACGACGATAATGCCGATTTATCGAATTCAAAACGTGTTGGCGATCCTCGACGGCCTATAACGAGCTCGCCCAAACCCGCACCAGCAGCGACTTGAAAGAAACAAACTGCTTGGTCGTTTAGTATCTTGTCGTTCTCCGAAACCTCACTAAGAAAATGATCATGCCAATGAGCTGCCACATCAAGTGCTGAAAGTGACTCCTCGCTACGGTGAGCCGCTCTTTCAATTATCGCTCGATATGGATTAATTCCCAGAATTACTGAGGCTAAGACATGATGCTGTTTAGCACCTTGATCGCGAACTGCCTCACGACCTTTTGTAGTAAGTTTCAATCTTTCTTGATTTTCGATAAGTCCCCAAAACTTTAATGCTGAAAGTTTACGACCATCCAAAACCTTTGAGTCGAGGACTGCCTTTGCTTCCTTCAAATCTGCACCGGTAGGCTTTTTTGCAAGGTAGCCGCAGACAGCCTGGATGTCTTCAACTGTTGTACGAATAGGTAGCGCCATATCTGCCTCCATAAATATGAGGCATATAATAAGGCGCGGAAATAAGAGCGTCAACTAAAAATGTTGATTTCTTAGCGGATGCTAATTCTTGTCACC
>TARA_R110000823_G_scaffold224315_2_pt1 | contig 27909 bp, 34 predicted proteins | sample TARA_R110000823 | Tara Oceans TARA_R110000823 (sample SAMEA4397722) | marine metagenome | biome: Polar Biome; feature: [DCM] deep chlorophyll maximum layer (ENVO:01000326); material: water (ENVO:00002006), including particulate matter (ENVO:01000060) such as... | depth 20 m | reverse complement strand
GGGGGGGGGTGGGGTTATTGCCACTCGCCAAAGCTACAAATTTGTCCGCTGTCATTTTTGGGAAAAGCGTCATGGAAAACTTGACCGCCACGTATCTCTGCGCCGTTGCTAACCATGCGGTCTTTTTTAACCAGAGAACCCATCGCGCCCTTTACGGTTTTGACATCAAGGCCGGCCTGGGCGGCAAGGTCTTTGGCATCAACTGAATAGTCGCCGCCTAAACAAATCTCGACAGCGGCTGTGTAGACAGTAGTTTCTAATTTAGTAAGCATTTTCTCTCTCCTTGTTATGGTGTGATCTCCCTGACCACAATTAAACATTACGACAAAATAGTGTGCATTACAACAATAAAATGACCTAAAGATCATTTTGTTAGTGATTTATTTTACCGGCACTTGTTAGTAATTTGTTAATTAGCCCCTAAAACGCAAAAAAAGCCGCCCCCGAAGGAGCGGCTAACAAAAATATCTTTAGGTCAGTTTTGCAGAGCATCAGTTTCCTAAACTGAGGGTCACAGGTTCAAATCCTGTCGGGGCCGCCATTCCACCATAGAGACCTTTCATCCATATCAGATAGACAAAAAATAAAGTCGCAAGAAACATGCAAACTACAAGCGTGGCTTTACTTTCCATTAGCTGGCGAAGGCGGTGGTATGTTTTGGGTTTCATGGTAATCCAGGGCAGCGTTGGCCTGTTTCATCCAAAATGAAATCTCTTTATTAAAGACACGCAAGCTCACATAGTCATTGCTTCGGACGCACAGTAGTTTCCCCGCCGCTACCTTTTTTTGGCTCCAATACTGTAGGGGTCCGAACTCTACTTTGGGGGGGATTATTGGGTTTGGCCTTGGGGGATTTAGGTAGTTTGATTTTACAATCGGCGGAGGTGCCTCCACCAGCGCGGCAAATGTCCCGCATCCCTCTAAGATAAAGGTAAGTGGCAGCACGGCCAGCGCGAACCGGCTCCCTTTCCAATGCCTTCTGCAACGTGGTCGTTGTCGATCTAATGGCATTGGACTGCTTTCTAAGCGCGACCATTTCACGGTTGCGGTCCTTTAGCTGGTTGTCCATCGCGTGGATTTGTTGCTGATGCTCCAGCTTGAGATCGCTGATCTGCTTGATGGCCTTCTGGATTTCGGCTTGCTGCTGCGCGTACTTGGCCTCTAGCTCTGCCACGTCTTTCCACGATGCTTTTAGAAGCGCCCCAGAAGCTGTCAGAGCGGCTAACGCTACTACCAGCAATATTCCAAGGATAACCGCCGGAGAGGGCATTCATTACTTCCCCGTGTTTTTCATATTCATCGCCACCGCACCGCCCATATAAACTATAACAACGCCAATCAGAGCGCCCACTACAGAAATGATGATAGCGTTGACCTGGCTTGCCCGTTCCGGCATTGCCATAGCGGCAACGCCGTACCCAATGACGCAGCCAATAGATAGCCACGCCATGCGGCGGCGGTTGGTCATTTTAATTTCCGGCACTGGTGCTTTTTCAGCCATCGCCCATGTCCTCGTCAATATATTCTATGGTGAGATCCTCATCTTTGGCTGCTTCAACTACAGCTTGATACAAGTCTGAATAAGCAGTACGAGAATTACCGATAGTAAAAGTATCTTTGTTGCGAGAGTGGCCCACAAGAAGACAACCGCTTGTATGGTCGTCAGTGTTGCCAGTGTGGATATAAATCCAGCTAAACCCCGGAACATCTTGGACATGCAGCATCCCTTCGTGAAAGTCATACCGTTCTGCATAACGCTTGGTCATGCCGCCCTCATCGCGCAGCTTGATGTCATAAGTTCCGGCAGGGATGCGCGTCTCGTCTTGCACCTTCACCTCTTGCGGCTGGTCTTCAAGACCAAAGCAGAACTCCTCGTCGTCAAGATACACGCGAGAAAGGGTCGCCTCGTCGTTGTGGGCGAAGCGTCGAACAGTAATCTTCATTTAAATAAATCCTATTTCGTTAGTTCTTTTTTTTGTTGAACCAAATCCTCGTGCGTCATCATCATCTTGTTAAGATCAACGGGTATCTCCATCCGGCACGCGCCCAAGATCAGCCCAAGAATCAACATTGTTAATCCAACCATAATTGCCCCACAATTTTAGATTTTAGTTTCGTTGTCCAAGAGTTGGCTTGGATCGAGCACGACCCCTTGTAGCCACGCTTCAGCTTGAAACATGGTTAACGTTCCCGCTTGGGATACACATTCCCGCACAGTCATCACCATGAAAACTTGTCGAGCGCCCAGCTTGTAATAAAAGCGAATGCGGTCTGCTTTAATGTCGCTCGGCGGTGGCGTTTTATTATAAGAATTGAGAAAAACAAGATGATCTATTTCACTAAGATCTCTATACGAAATGTCTTCATTTGACTTCATAAGAATGGTGTGCATTCCATCCTTGTGCATTTCGGGGTTGGGGCCGCAATATTCGTCAGGATTTTCTTTTGTCGCGGTTTCCGGCATCTGGCACGCGCTTAACATCAACGTGAGTATGAGCGCAACTAGAGCAATCATATTATGCCTTCGCCTTCATCGCTTTTCGCCAACGCCAGATAAGAAACGCAAGCGAAGCAGACAAAAGAGTTATGCTCAAGAGCGTGTCTAATAGTCCCAGCCAGCTTGCGGCCACAGCAACGCCCCCAGGCGCAACCGTAGCTATATCTTTAACGTCAAGCATTCTTATCTCCGTTTATTTTGTGGTCGAGCATTCTGTCATCACCGACGACTCTGCGAAGGTCATGCCCAGCGATTTTGGATGACGGTATGTATTGCCACGTTCGTCCATACTTCTCTTGCCGCTCAAAGATGGTTTCTTTCAACCCTATGTGGATGATTGTCACCTTGTCGCCGTCCAGGATACAGGTATCCATCGGCTCGAAGCCGGGCGTCAGCGCCCATTTGATTGAGGCGATTAAGTCAGAGGCCCAATCTCGAATGGCAAGACCGATTATCACAGTGACAATAAATCCCGCCCAGACCAACCAGCTTTGGGGAAGGTTGATTTCTGGTATCATCGGATTGGACCGGTTTGGTAAGCATAAATCAAAAAGAAGGCCAGCCCAATCACAAACGAAATAATTAACATGACTTTACCGCCTTCGATTAAGATTCGACGCATCAACTCTCGATCTTGTTGCCGTTTAATTTCAGCGCGTTTCTCACGTTCCTTTCGTTGTTTTATTTGGGCTGCGCGAATATTAGATTGCTCTTTTAGGATCGTTGCCCACAGGGTTGGCTCACCTTCTGGGCTGGGCCATCTGTAATTTAAACTTATTTCAAGCTCTTTGATCATCGCGGCAAGTTCTTTTCTATGGATAACTAGATCTATAGCGGCCTGTAGTGTTTCAGATGGAGCGACCTCACCATTTTCCTCCTTTTCTTTTGCTACCTGTTGAGCTTTATACGCTCTATCTGCTTCCCGGCTATGTGTGAAAATATCTGAGATATGTTGTGAAATTTCGGAGATATCTTCACACGTATCCAATGTATCTTTGACTATCGCAATGGATTTCTTAGCTGCCGAAAATGCGGCTATTCCTATACTTATGGTTAAGGGATCGATTTCTCACCACCTTGCGGATTTCCGTAATCCGCGCATAGTTTTTCCAGTAAGCAGCAACTGCCGCAGCCCTTCGTCCTTTTGGTGTGGCCGGATAATGAACAGAACCGACTCGAATAAACGGACCCAAAGCATTCCGGCCATCAGCTTGGCTCAGTCGGCCAAGTGATTGTACCGACAACACTACTATTATCATACTGTGCAGGTAGCTTTCTAAGCTTATCACGATATGTTACCCACTCTGCTTTCTTGCTATCTGTCAATGCTGTGTCAGCGGCTTGTGTCCAATCGCTATCCGAAAGGAGTTGATTTCTTTTTTCGCGCAGTTCAGCAAAATAAGACGGCGCTTCGTTGTCCGCCGAAGCAGCTTCTTTTGTATCGCGTGCAGCTTCTTCATCAGATGTAAAGGCGACACGTTCTGACCCACCTGAAGTAATAATCTGTTTATACCTTGTCATGATAATACCCATTTATAGAGAGTGAACCTTGCTTGGTGATCCCCGGCACTTTGGGAGAATGAAATTCCTGTAACTGCTTCGTCAACTTCTCGTCTTCCCATTCCCCAACTCGGAACAGATTGCGCGTGGTTGTCGTTGCCTCCCGTCATTCGCCACCAAATATCAGTCATCTGACTAGTGGCCGGGTCAAAAATATCAACGATAATATGAATTGTGTTTTCAGGCCCCGACCTATACGACGACGCTGCGGTCAGAGGGATTTCGGTGGCGCTCCCGGCATTATTTGATGTTCCTGTCGTCCCTTGGTTGTTGGACGAAGTTGCGTGTGTGTAATTAGAATTTTGAGTGCCACCGCTTGTGATGAATTGAATCTCTGGCTGGCTAATTGCACTCAGAGTGCAGCCACTTATTATTAATTGCCACCAGTCAGACGAACTGTCTAATCCTGTAATTGTCGTTGTCGTAGTATTTGAAGTAACATCCGATGTCGAAACTAGACTCGTGCCGCCGCCAGCCGATTCGGCCCATTTTAAACCTGAAGTTTCTCCGCTATCTGCGGTCAAAACGTAATTATTTGTGCCAACCGCTAACGCCACTGGGTCTGTTGCACCGTCGCCAGCAACAATACTGCCTTTTGCAAGTGCACTCATTGCTGTGATTGCACTTGTGCCAGATCCCAGCAAAATGCCGCCATCTGTTAAACTCGACGCACCCGTGCCGCCGTCTGCAACAGGCACATCAGTGCCGCCTGCCCGATAAACTGCGTTACCCTCAATCGTCAGATCACCCGCGCCAGACCGTGCAAGCGTTGTGTCGCTAGCCGCTCCGATATTAACCGCCGTGAATTGTGGGCTGTCGCCGGTTCCTAATCCCAAACTAGTGCGAAGCGTTGCGCCGGTCTCAAGCACAAAGTTGGAACCGTCGCCAACGATTACTCCACTATTTGTAACGGCTAACCCAGCAACGTCTGCAAGCCGACCGGCTGCGGCAATGGTGCCGGTGCTGGTTATAGTCCCGCCAGATAATCCCGTGCCAGCCGTGATACTTGTCACCGTGCCAGCCGTTTGCGGAGTCACCTTTGTCCAAGTGATTGCGGTACTGTCCAAAGTGCCGGATTTGTCACTGGTGCAGAGATACATATGGTCGGCGTTTGTGGTTCCTTCAGAAATAGCAATTAATGCGCCAACGTGTTCGATGAATGTGTCGTAGAGGTCATCACGGGCAGGGCTGGCTTGGACGACATAGATGCCGTTGTCTGCTGCGTCACCGCTGTCGCCCTGGTCTTTCACCAGCACCAGATCATTGGTCGCCAGCGTTACACCGTCAAGCGTATCACCGTTGTTGAGTGCGGTAGCGATTGTAATGGTTGCCGTGGTCGCCGCCCTGACCACGCCGCGTTTGCCCATGCCCAGCAGGGCATTATCAACGTATTGTTTGGAAGCCGGATGTAAATTTGACGAGGGATCTCCGCTTAACGTCAACGCGCCGGTCAAGGTTCCCCCAGCAAGCGGTAATGCGCCCAACGTGGTCAGCATATCGCCGGTGCTGGCATCGTCCAGAACAGTGCGTGCTGCTGCGGTAAAATCAGCAACTGCCGCTGATCCGCTGCCGGTGAAATAGGGCAGCTTGTTTGCTGCTGATGTCAAACCAGCCAATGCCGCAAGTTCTGCGTCATACGCCTGCACGTGCGTGCCGATAGTCAAGCCTAACGATGCCCTAGCCGTGGCACCGCTTTCGGCAACAAAGTTGGAACCGTCGCCGACGATGAAATTGCCGTCAGTTACTGCAAGCCCGGCAACGTCTTGCACTTGCTGATCAAGCCGCGCATTGGGCAGCGTGCCGCTGGTAATCTTGCTGGCATCAACATGGCCGTTGGCGTCAAGCTTGCTGACAGAGATCGCCAAAGTCTCTGATGACAGGCTGCCGGAATCCCACACGATGGTAACGGTCGTATTGGTGCTGAACGCGCTAGCGGTAATGACGCCGTAGATTGTGCCAGTGCTTGAGCCAACCGCCCTAATGCGTCGGCCTACCGTATAGATCGCCGTGACGTTGGTGGACGCGACGGTGAACGTGGTCGAGCTTGCATAGACTGTGGAGTTACCGTAGTTGAACCAATTTCCATCTTCTAGGTCGGTTCTCAGGTCGGCAAGCACTTGCCGCATCGAGTTATTGACTGTTGACGGCAACTGTGATTCCTGAAAATTGACCGATCCCGGCGCGGTGTTATTTCCCGCCGTGGTGCTCCAATCTTTAACTGCCATGATTAAGGGTTCCTATCTTCTACTATTGCCCGTGGTGATTGCTGGGCGAGTACGTTACCTAAGATGGCTGGCGTCCGCGTTGCCCCTCGCCGCACCATCGGGCTACCTTTAGCCATCAGTTTCAGGGCTTCTTCCTGATTATCTGGGTCTAACAACAAGCGGCCCAGCTCTGCCGCCACTGCATCAGACGGTGCGCCTTCTTTCATTCCCTGCATGATTAGACGCGCGATTGCACCGCCGCCGCCGGATGCCAAATCTCCTGCATCACTAAAGTTTTGCGCAGCATCAGCGTCCGCCATCATAGGCGCTGTCCGTGATCCAGTGGTTGCCCGCGAACTTGTCAGCGACATTTGCCTTTCGTTTTCCATAGCCTGCGCAAACGCCGCAAAATCCTCATCGGACGCAAACGCGGTACGCAGCCGATCTCTCTTAGCGGGATTGTTGAATATCTTGGCAACCGCATCGCCGCCGTCGGACGTGTTATTGATCTGGAAACGCAGCGCGTCGGCAACGCCAACTTGGAAACTTTCCATTTCATGGTCGCCAAACTTTGCGAGCATACCCTGGTCGAATGTGCCAGGGCGAAGCACAAACTTTTTGCCTTCCTCTGCCGCTTCCATTGCCGCAGAGTGTCCCGCGTAGACTGAACGCGCTTCCTTGTAAGCTGGATTGACCGAATCTAAATAGTCACGCAGATCGTCACGCAGGTTCTTGGCTCGGCCTGCCTTGGTAGATTGCCCCGCCGAATATAGAGAATTGACTTGATCATCAAGGCTTTGCTTGATGTAGTCCATGATCCCCAAGGTTGGCCTTCTGAATATTGTCTGGCCGTCTTTGACTTGGACCAGATTGCGGAAGGCCCGCGAATCCAAACCGTCATATTCCATGATATCTACGGCACCCGCCCAAGCCTCTTGAATCTTTTTGTTTCTTAGAAAAACCTTCAGTTCTTCTGTCATTTCTAGGTCTTGTTTATACGCAGAGCCGTAATCGCGGTTTGCGCTTACTCTCCGCGTAAGTCTTGTTTCTTCCAAGTAATCATTGAGGCTCTGAGTCGGCAAGAATTTATCAACCGATTCTAAGGCGCGACGCGCTTGATCTTCGTTCCGCTCTGTGAGGAATCTGTGCGCGGCTTTACCGCCGGATGTCGTTGCCGCGTGGCGAGCCAAGTCACGCAACCCAATGGAAAACCGATCTGGCGCGTCTGGAATCCGTGCGACTGACGGCATTCGACTGAGCGCATCGCGGATGGCAGGCACGGTGATCTCGTCGTCGTCTATGCCGCGTCTTAGCAAGCCCCCAGCCTGCCGCTTGACTTGCGACCCTGGCGCTAGTTTGCCAGCAAGATTCATCGCGCCTCGCGAAAGGGTGCCAACTACTGGCACACCGCCGCCGACCGCTGCGCCGGTGACCATGCCTGTTCCCGCGCTTATCCCACGGCTCTCCAAACCCGGCAGATCAATTCCACCCTCGCCACGGCCTGCGCCGCTAAAACCGCCGTGAATAGCCCCCTGCTTCGCGCCTTCAATCACACGCGGCAAAAGCCCAGCGCCACGCATGGCAAGCGCACGCCCCGAACCAGCCAAGCCAGTTAAAAGACCGCCGCCAACTTGCAAGGCTGTTGATTTGTAGGGCCGCGCTCTCTGATAAAGCTCGACCTCTGCCCGTGCCTGATCGATGCCCTTATCCCGTGCCGCAGAGAAATCAAAATCTGCCCAAGGCGTGTCACCTTGAAGATAACTCATCGCCCCGCGCCCAAGACCTTCAATCTCATCACCAAAGCCAAATGCTGTACCTTGGCCTATAGCCTGCCGTGCGACATTTGCATCAGTATCAATGAAGGCTTTCCGAAACTCAGGGTGGTCGTATATCTTTTGCGCCGTTTCCTTTGAAACCTTTCTGTCGGCAAGATAATCAAGCGCCCCCTCTGCGCCCAAGCCAGCCACTTTGACTTTGGTTAAATTTCGGACATGAGTTTCAATTGTTTTTTTGCTTACCATTAACCTGGCTCCGTAGATTCAAGATTAGGGACTTTACTACCAATGCTGTTGCTGTTTGGTCTGGGATTGAGGGTTGCATTGTTGCCGTTGCCTGTGGTTTTAGCCTTATCCTTAAACACGCCTTTCATCGTCCAGATGTTGTTCCAATCCAACTGACGGCGGTCAGCTATGCCTTTGTAACCCATAACACTGCGCTCATGCGCACTGTGCATACTAGCCAAAAGGTCTTTGGCGGTTGCACGCATATTAGTACGCAATGCGTCTTTTTCTGAATCTAACAGCCTGCCGCCTTTAAACTGCGCAATTGTACCTTGGATTCTTGAAATAATAGATTGAGCCTCGCGCTGCAGGTCAACTTCACCAACCGTTACCATGCCTGCGTCAATCATTTTAATCATGGCATTGAGGCCAGCAATATCAGCCGTTCCGGTTTTCTTTTGAAGCTGGCCCTCAACAATATTAAAGAACCTTTGAGAATTTCCAAACGCTGTCACAACCGGCTTTAATTCGCCGCGCAGTTTGTCCTCTTGCTTTACCTTGCCAAACCCCGTTAATTGACCATCTATATATTCCAGTTTTGGATCACTGCGTTGCATCAACACTTTTTGCAAGGCACCAGGGCCGTCGTCTGACGCAACGATGGTCGCCAACATTTCTGGCGATAATCCTAACTTACTAATTGGTGGCTGTTGCGCCTGCACTGGTGATGTTGTTGTTGATTGCCAAACACCAGGCTTAACCACAGATGACGGGAGGTTAATTGCTTTAGCTATGTTAGCGCCCAACGGCGATTGTGCTGATGACGCTAATCGTTGCGTCGGCACTTGAGCAGATGTCGGTATTAGAAGCTTACTAAAAGCAGCGTGCTTCTGCATCTGGATATCATGCAACTGCTTCTCCCTGGCCGCTTTAGCAGCCGCTACCGCCATAGTAATTTTCTGAACATTCTCCGCACGCACGCGGTCAAGCGCCCCTTGACGGCCCTGCTGAAAGCCTTGCGCAGCCATCGCATGACCCTTGGCCATTGCGCCTGGGTCGGTGCTAGGCGCACCGGCAGCAAGCAAGCCAGGAGCCATTGCGCCAATGCCTTTTAGAAAAGCATGAGCGCGTGCCTGCGCTGGATTAGCGCCAAGCAAGCCGGTCATGGCTGGAGTAGTCGGTGCTGCTCGTGCCGGTGTAGGCGATAGAGAAGGGGGGAGATTGAAACTTAGGCCGGTCGGCATGCTGGGAGCGCCTAAAAGCCCTAGTTGACCGCGAATATAAGGTGCCATTAGAAAAGTCCCTTCATACCCGACCACGCAGAGCCACCGCCGCTACCGCTGCCGCCAAATAAACTATTTAAAATCCCTGCACCACTCGCGCCGTAGCCAAGATAACGGGAAGTATCATCAGAATAGATAGGTTGATCTGTTGATGACGTTGACCACTGGCCGCCGGTCACCGCAGGCAAATACTCGCTAAGTCGGATGCGCTCCTCATCTTCTGCAAACCGATGACGATCAATATCTTCTTGCAACTCACGCGCTGCCATGCCTTCGTAAGCACCGCCTATATCCACGAGTCGGGATGGGTCTAAATAGTCCAACTCTGCCATGCCAGGCGCAGCCGTTCCGGCAGCAGCCTGACGCGCACGCTCATCCGCATAATTGCTGTATGCCATTTTAGCGCCAACATCACCCAACCCGGTTAGATAATCTTCAGCAGCACGCGCTTGCATATTCCCTTGCAACCCAGAACCGTACCGACCGCCGGAAGAAAAAGCAGAACTAATTCCTGGAATTACATCTTGCGTGAACGCTTCCTTCATAGGTCGGGTAGCTGCGTCCATTGCAGATTTTAAATAAGGATTACTATCAGGGCTGAGATAGTCACCAGCCATTGTTGAGGCCGTCAAGTCTTGCGCAGCAGTCACCAGCGGAGATCCCGCCGTTGCTCTGGTTTCCATCGCTGTCAATCCGGCTTGCGTCGGATCTGAGAACGGCACAACGGTACTGCCTTCGTAGAACGTGCGTGGTGTGCCAAACTGCGTCTCTGCCTCTTCAAAACCGCGTTCTATGTACGGCTGCTGAAACGCTGGCGGGTCGTTACTAACAACTGTACGCGAAACGCCACTTGGTTTTGATGAACTGCCACCCATCTTAAAGCCTCTTTTCTAAAACAATTTTGGTCTTGCCATAGTCGGTTAAAATTCGTTCCCAGCCTGGCCGACCCTCCAGGCTGATCGATGCGCAACCCTGCGCCTTCGCCCACTGTTCGATATTCCCAAGCAGCGGGGTATATTTCTCTCTGCCCATCCCGGCACACAGCCAGATCAGGCAAGTCGTTGTCTGCGGGTATTCTGTAATACAAGTAACAGCAATGCCCTCGACCTCATCGTTGTCGGTTGCCAGCCAAAGCTGTGCGCGGCCTGCTCGTAAATCTGTTAGAACATCGTTGAGCGTGTGCGTGCTGTCGTATTGTAATGCACGTTCAATCAGCGTCAGCGATTGAAAATCCAGCCCCTTGATTTCGGCTTGTGACGCAAGCCTTAAATCGTGCGAAGAACGATGTCTACAACTGCTATTAAAATTTCCATGATCCTGTTTTACATTAGCTTGCAAGGTTATGTCCAGCCGCCTTGGTCGCCGCCCATATTGCTCATCGTGCCGATTGCTGTTGGGCCGTCATCTCCTTGCCCAAACGCATCCGCAATGTCACCAAATGGATTAGTTTGAGATTCCAGATCAATGTCGCCAATGTCGTCTTCATCAACATCCTCTAACCCCGGATGCCCACCAGCCGCACCAAACGGATCAATGCCCGGTTGGTTAATCCCGTAGTAATCTTCCATCTGCTGATTGACGGACGGCCCGATGCCAAGCCCGTGACCAAGGCTGCTCCAGAACCCCCGCTGCCCACGCGGGCCTAAAGCAAGTGTGCTTTCCATATCCTTCATGTCGCCAATACGACCGCCAGCAACGCCGCCAAGAACGCCAAGCGGCCCTAATAATGCCGTGCCAAGCGTTGTACCGGCAAAATCACCCGCAATACCTCGATTGCCTCGACCGCCTGCAATCCCGCCAATGAGGTTTCCGGCAACCGCTCCCGCTGGCCCAAGCAACCCACCAAGCCGACCGCCAAGACTTTGAGCAACCGCAGGGTTTATACTTGTATTAGGCGTACCGCTAAACAAACTGCTGCTGCTTGGGGTTGGTGAAGGGGCAACGGATGGGTTGCCTTGATTGCTTGCTGCAACCATTGCAGGGGTGCTGCCTTCAGGCACGCCACCTAACTGCGTCGGATCACCGCCAGCAGAATCCTGCGCCTGCTGCTGCTGTACGCTTGACGGCAAACGGTAGGGATTTGTCGGCTGCACCACAGGCTGCACAGGCTCAACCGCTGGCTGCACGGCGGCTGGCTGATTGCCAAATTTAGGAAAAATATATTTGTTGTCTTTCCAGTACCCTTCCGGCCTGCCATAGGCATTTAGCGGGAATACGTTGCCCATTGAGTCTGTATATGTTTCAGCCATCAACCCACCAATACAACCTTAAAAGTTCGATCTGTCTGCGAATTATTTGCGTGCGTCACCGCAACGCTGCCATTCAACCTGCTTGCGCTGGCAACGTATATTGTGCCTGCACCGATCTCAGCCGATGCGTTAGCCGTGGTTGGCGTAAAAATTAACGCCGTGTTTACACCAATCCTCGCATCGGTAATCGTCGTGGACGCCGCGCTTGCAGTCAGCGTGACATCAAGCACGTTGTTCGTTTTGCCCGTAAGCACCTGATTAACGCTCTGGCTAATTTGCTGTCGATGGTACTCCTCATCGGTAGAACCGATGGGCGGTGCCGGAAATTCACTAACCGCCATCAGGCCGCACCATCGGCAACCGTTTCTGCATCCACTCCCTGCGCATGTGTCCAAGTGCCGCCAGCGGCTATGTTCACTTGTGCGCGTGCAAATCTTGTCGATACAGTGAAATGCGCTTGGCCGTCTGAATCGATGGCATTGGCACTTGTTGCGGTGACGCTATCGCCAGGGGCCACTCTATGCTTGAGTGCAACCGTTACCGTGCCGCCATCAACGTAGGGCCGTATAGCATTAACATAGATACGCCCCGTACCGCCCAGTTCTTGCGTTTCTAACGTTGCTGCTAAATTAGAGCCGGTAAACCGGCAGAGCTTATAATCGGAGTCGAAGCTGTTCAGGCTGGTCAGACCACCGATCCAACTCTCGTCGTCCAGTGACACATCAATCGAATCCATCGTTCCAAAGTCGTCTAAATCTTCAAGCGTGCGGCTTACCGATAAGTTGCGAAACATGTATTCCTGAGTAATGTCAGCCGTAGCCCAACGATCTGCCGCCCAATTATAGACAATGATTTTATTGGGCTGGCCGCTGCTGTTGCCGCTTCCTGGGTACGCCCAATAAACCATCTTGCTGACAGGATCAGCCGCTCCGTAGACACGATCTATATAGTTTTGGTCAAGATCATCAAGAAAATAACGATCAACCTTCTGATCGCCTATTGCACGAGAACCTGATCCTGAGAAACTCCAAAAGCCTTCCTCGCCTAAATAAAATCCAAACGACCCGACATTGACCACGCTGTTGCGTGCCATCGGGCCACGATCACGCTCTATAGCCTGGATCGTGAAGACCAGAGGCGGCCCGACATACGACAAACGGTATATGGCTTTCTTACAAAATACAGCCCCGTCCATGCCGCCAATGGCTCCTGTGATTGCCATCACTTCGCCACCGACCGGCAGATCCTGTCTATCGGACTGCACCGCTGCCGCTGCTGCTGATCCTACGGTTTCCCAGCTAGTTGGGTCGTTAATTCCGCTCCAATGGATGCGGTTTGGCGTGGTGCCGTCGCCATCGTAGATATTGCCCAGGACCACAAAGTCTTTAACAACCGCAATTGCCCTGGCGCGGATGTCATAACTCACGCCGGTTACAAAATTAGTTTTGGTAAATCCGGCACTGCCTGCGTCGGTTAAAGTAACCGTTGTCTGGCCCTTGATACCCGCCACGGCTTGCGTCACCGTTACCACTGCATCCGTTGCGCTGGCTGAAAATTTAGCATTCGCGTTAATCTGCGCGGCTAAGTTTGTTGCCGTCTGGTTATTAGAAGTCTCTGCGACAAAGTCACCCGACCCAGCAGAACCGGCAGCAGTAAAATCATGGCTGGTCTGGTCGGTGGCAATTAAGGTCGCTTTGTCGCCATTGGCAAGATTGCCATAAGAAGTAATAGTAATCGTGCAAGTCGCCTGGGTCTTTAACAGATCTGTAAAAGTACTATCGGTTCCCATAACGAAAGACTGAGGCGGGTCTGTGTGGCCGTTAACCGAAATCACGCGGTTGCCAAAATTGATGAAATGCACATGGTCGTTTGTACCAACTGTGTAGCTGGCCGCTTGCCGGGATACGTTGGCAAAGGTCACTGTACCCAGTTTAAAAATATCCTGATGGTCAGCAGCGAAATTGTTGACGGTGCCGTCCGTTTGAATAAAAGACGCCGCCCCTCTTGGCCGGTTTGACAACGCATTGGCAACTGTTGCCTGCGATGGGAAAGGCGCATAAGTTGCTGCCGTTTTAGGCAGCACGTTGGTCGCTACCGTCGCCCCTGGATTGCCAAGGTCGGCCTGGTCGGGTAGGAACGGGCCAAAGTTAAACACTAAAAACCCCTGTTAATGTCAAAAGTTCTGGAAGGAACCAGGCCAGCATCAACCGACAATCGGGCTTGACCACGGCTGCGGCCATCCATCGTGTTTAATTCAGCAATAACGCCGTCAAGCAGATTGAGGTTTGACTGAACGCCCTGCGTATCCTTTGCACGCATCAGAAACGCGCTCAAAGTTGCGTAGATGTAGGCATCGGGTGCGTTGCTTAATAGACTATTTCCCGTGGAATCCGTAATAAGGTCAAACTTTTTATAATAACGATGAGTAAATCCATAGCTTTGGTCTGCCGATCTTTCAAACTGGATAACTGACCCAATCGCAAAATAGAACGGCCTGCCAGACCCCGTGCTTGCCGTTTCTTGCAGAGAATAAAGTGATTGCTGCGTAGGCTGGTAATTGTCGTCGGTGTAAAATAAATCTATGTGTTCAATGAATCCTGTAGGCAGAGCTTGCGTGCTGTCGCCGCTTGAAAGCGTAAACGTGGTGGACGTTTCCTGAGACAATAGGCGCAGCTTACGGTTTAAGCGTGCTTCGCCCCTGGTGATATAATCGGTCCAATCAATATCCGATCTTGATGTTTCGGTATCGAGGGCCGTTTTTAATTCCGCAAGCGTTGTAATGCTCATTTTTCGTAAGCCTCATTCACGTCTGGCGTGTTGGGATCATCAGCGACAAACTTGCCGCCTTTCCTTGCACGCTTTTTAACGGCAGGCTTTTTGACTTCGGCCTTCTTAACAGCAGGCTTCGCCTTGCCCATCGCTGCTTTGGGACTATCGGCATAGCCAGTTGTAGGCACAGCATCAGCCTCAAACAACTCAGGCTCACCCGTGCCGGTTTTATACATCCAAACTTTTGGCATTTTACCTCACTTACACAAGATGTTGTGCCGCCAGCAGCTGCCGGCGACACAACATATAGTGGCTACTAGTTCATTTGGATTCTGCACGCCAATTCTGGACGCACGGTTTTGTATCCATAGAGAACGTCAATACGAGTTGGGAAGGTATCAGCACTAATGCTGTAATCCCTTACAATCCGCATCGAGATGCCGTCCATGACCTCACGGGCTGCGAAGTCCACGCCCTTTGGCATGATCAAGTCAGCCGTTGCAAACACGAACGCATCTTTATGATACGCAAGTGAAACGCCAAAGTCAGCAGACGCACCAATGTCTGTACTGCGGTCACTCTCATTCTTATGGATGGCGGCGTTGTTGGCAGGCATTGCGCTGACGTTCTGCTTCGCACCAGAGCTATAAAGAGCCGGTGAAAAGCTGATTGTCGTTGCGCTCGTCCCAGAATTTGCCGTTACGACAAACTCCTTTAGCCTAGTGCTTGTGGATTTTGTCTCCGGGTGAACTTCAAAAACGGAGGCAAAATATACGATGTCGCCAATCAAGAACGTGCCTGCGCCAGTATCGGTTGTGATGCTGGTTGAACCTTCAGCTATCGTGCCGGAATCGTTGACAAGATAATCGCCGGTTCCATCGTCAGTACCCGTCGTATGTTGAGGCCACATTGAGTTTTCCATAATGTCGGAAAATCCGAATGTGTTACTTGCCACGCGACCTTCACGATAGTTTTTGGCTACTTTAGATTGATCGTTGTAACGACCCGCTAACGCCTCAACCAAGTCCAGGTTGTCTTGCGTGTTCAGGTTGAGGCAACGAGAATCGTAGGGTGCCAGGTTATCGGTCAGGATCTTCGACGCTTGCATAACATCGACCGTGGCTAAGGTAGCGCCGACATCTGTGACGTTGTTGGCCACGTCCTTGTAACAATTCATGACATCCGCTTCGATGTTGGCAGCCAAAACGCTCATGGCTGGTTCCAAAATTCGGGAGCCAAAGTCATCAATGTCGAGTGTAAGGTCGTCGCTGGTCCAGGTCGTATCCACGCCTTTCTGCGTTTGTACGGCCAAAGTCACGCTACTTTCTACTATGTCCTGGCTCGATAGGGCTGCGCCAGTGCGGACAGTATAAACGTTTGGGAGACGTATTTTCAACGAATCACCAATCTTAGCGCCGGAATTACCAAAAGATGAATCGTAAGAACGATTAATCGTGCCTACAAAATTCAACTTCTGGTGAAGAATGCGGAGAGCCTCACGGGTCACCGCTGTTGGTGTCAAATTAGTGTTAGCCATTTTATCCTCTTATAAAATGATGAAAGGTTACGCCTGCGCATTGCTGCGGGACGCGATTTGCTTTTCACGCATAGACAGCCAATCATTCATGCTCATCTTGTCGGGGTCTTTTGTCGGATTAGCTCGTTTGCCCTTAACCTTCACCGCCGCCTTTGGCGGTTCAGCCGGGGCCTTTGGCTTTGCAGATTTCTGCTTTGCCACGAGTTCATCATAACGTCTGGCCTTGTCGATAAGTTTTACGTGAACGGGGTCTGCTATGCTTGCCACAGCTTGCGCACTCAAACCTTGGCTGATGCCATAATCTGCGATTTGCTTGCCTAGCTCTGGCGACCATCCATCGATCTCCTTTGAAAGGACTTCCTGGCCTTGTTCCACCGCCTTGGCGTGCGTTTCGGCACGCTGACTTTGAAATTGCGCTTGCCTTTGGTCGAGTCGATTGATCGTTTGTTGTCGTTGAGATTCTAATTCTTGTTTCTGATGATTTAGAATCCCCGCTTGCGAAGCGTCTTGTTGATAAAGCTCTGTCCAATTCAAAGCAGCGTACTGCTCGATTTGCTGGTCAATAGCCTTAACCTCTGCGACATCCTGTATCGTCTCTTGTTGGAATGCCGCCTGTTGTTCTAAGCCTGCCTGCTGTTCCTCTACGGCTTTACGCTGTACAGAAACATCCTGCATTTTTTTGGTATAGTCACTCTGCCGAAGCAGTGCGTCTTTGATTGTTGACGGCACTTCATACTCTTGGCCGTCATACTCGACCGAAACAAATTCGGGAGCCGCTGGCTCCCCCTCTGTCTCGTCTGTAGCCTCTGCCTCAAGGGTTTCGGCTTCTGTGTCTGACACTTCCTCAACCGTCTGCGTATCCTCTGCCTCTGCGGCTTCGGGTGCTGGGCTATCGGCTTCTAAAGCAAGTTCCGACTCAGGATTGTTTGCTTCGTCTGACATTGATTAAATCTCCTTAAATTAATGAGTTGGGTTGAAAATCCTCCAAGGATGGGATAGCCGAATTTTCCTTTTCGGCTTTCACCAAGGCTTCCATACGATCCGTCTCTGCGCGGTATTTGTCAGTGACAACTTTCTGCGCGTCGAGGGTCAACTTGTTCGCATCGATCTGGTTTTTCTGCTCGTAAATACTACGGTCAACCTGCAACTGCTGAATTATTGCCGTCGCCTCAGTGAGTTGCGCTTTCATTTGTTCCTTCTCAGGATCAGCGCCCTGGATCTGTTCCGGCAGCAACTTCTTCAGCCGCTCTGCCATTTCTTCAGCACCAGGCCAATCAAGGTTCTTGGCTATAAGATCGCCAATAATCGGGGCGGCTTGCGGGAACTGCTGCACCAGCAGCATCATCTGCTCTGCCGCCTCTTGCCGCTGCGTGGTAAACGATGGGCCTAGTTTAACGACAACATCGTATTTGCCGGTCGTCAGGTCGTAGATCCTTGGTTCTGGGTCATCCTGGCCCTGCACCGGCTGGTTCACCGGCACGGTGCTGGCCTCGTTATCCTCGCCAAGCACACGCAGCACCCTGGCTTCGGTATAAATACTGGGTATCAGATCGACAATAATACGGCCTGCATGGCGGATGGCACGGCTGAGATTATCAATGAAATGATAAGTTCCGATGTCGCCTTCGCGTTGCCGCGCTGCGATTGCCTTGCCGCTGACTTCCTTGCCCATGTTGCCAAGGCTGGCGTCAAACATGCCAATAACGCTTTTCATGTCGTCGCTACTGTTAAGCGCCTCTTGGATCGCACCGGCTGGAACGCCTGCAAAGGGTTGGCGAGTAGGTGCTGTACCGCCATCGTATTCTAAATATGCGTGATTAGCTGAATTAGCGGTAGACCATTTAGCATCCGTATTGAACGCGCCAATCGGCCCGATCCAAGGTGCCTTTGGAGCGAGTGCGACCAGTTCAGCCGCAGCCGTCCTCCAGAAATTATACATCTGCTGGCTGTCTTTAGCGAAGTGTATCAGGCTGTGGAAGCTGCGGTTTTCACCGACTACAACTTCCTCGCCGTAGACCGGGATAATCGGGATGTACCGCCCCGCCCATTCGATCTCACTTAACACCTCCGCGCCCGTCACCACGCACTGCTTGACCTTGGTGCGCTTGCTCATGCGTGATTGCACCGGCAGAACGCCTTCGATCTCAAAGAAGTCGCGCTGCGCTTCAAATACATCCACGTCTAGGATCTGGCCGTCACTGAGCAATACGATTTCGCGGTCTACTTCTTCACGGCTCCAATACTCAGCAACCCTTACCGTGTCGTCGGTATACCAGACGTTATCGCGCTGCTCTAAGCTCTTGTTTTCAAAATCAACCTTTTCCGCGTCGGGATAGTTGGCCTCAAACTCGTCATGCGTCAGCAACTCCGTAACAAACGCCATGTTCCAATCGCTGCTGTCTACCGCCGTAGAACGCGGATCACGATAGACAGAAAACGGGTTCATTATGCGCTCAATACGAATATCACGCTCAAACGCATCGTCCGTCGCAAAGTCTATATCTACGCGGAAATAGCCAAAGCCCATACTTACCGCGTCATCAATAGCCGTTGCATACGCCGCATCGGCGTTACTCGAGACTTCAATCTGCCGGATTAAACCGTTCAAGACCTTCGCCGTCTCAACGTCCGCGTGGCTGTCCACGGGATGACACTTGATGGCCGGTTTATTCATCCTGGCATCATTAACAATTTGCCTGATAAACGTCGGCATTCTATTAACCGTTAAACACGGCCTACGGTCACGCTCACGCTGCCGCTTAACCTCATCGGGCCATTGAACGCCCATGCGGCCAAACTCCAAGTCGTGCCTGGCTTGTTCCCGATTCGTTGCCTCTGCTTCCTCGCAAACCTTGAAGGCTTCACGAATGTCGGCAAGTTTATCGTCGGGTTTTTTGTCTGAATAAGATGCCATCAAATATATCCACCCGGGGTTGATGCTTCATAAAGAGTGCCGCCCAGCAAGCCGCGCATTTTGTAAGGCCCACGATGCTGGCGCTTATCGCTGCCGCTATAATTGATAAAATCGCTCAAGCCGCGCTGGTCTTCTAATAGGCCAGGCAATGCGGCGGTTATGGGGTTTGCCATAAGCGGTATCTCGCGGCGGAAAAACATCCGCGCCGCCTCTTTTGATGTCACGCCCAGCGCCTGGGCGGTTACGTCGATGCGCTCGTCAATGAGGCGGGCCACTGACTTAGCCTCGGACGCCAAACCAGTTTTCGCGCCCGACCCAAACCAGCCCATCGATTGGGCCTCGGCGGGCGAGACGCCCAACTTGTCGGCCATTAGTTTATATAAATCGGCGAAGGGCGCGTATTCGACTTGCTTCTTTGTGCCGCCGACTTGTGCGCTTGCCAGCGTGTCGTCCACCATCGTCGCGGCGTTAAAACTCGACGGGTCTTCGTCGTATTGCTTGCGGAATTTTGGTTTGATGAACCCTTTCGGTATCGCCCCCGGCTGCAATTCATTGAGGGCGTCGAGTGCGCCGCGTATGGCGTGAGTGTCTATAGTCGGCGCGCTGAGATTGCCCTCAACATTCCGCGCAAATGTCGCGGGCTTCGGGTTTGTGTCTTTGTTAATCTTGCCGCTGCGCTGCAATTCTTGCAGGAGTAATTTATGTATGCCCGTCTGCGTGGCGGGCTTGCCCTTCGATGAGATGTCGCCCTTATTTTGGATCATCATTGGGTAACCAGTTTCGTTTAAACCGCGACCGGCATTTGGGCCGACCACTGTGTCAAACGGTATACCCGCCGCGTCTTTTGCCATGACCAGTGAGGCGCTCCGCAAGTTTGGCTCAGTCGGCGTGCGGGGCGACGTGGCCGCGTAGGCGTCGGAAAAGTCGCGCATGAACTCACCGGCCTCTTTTTTACTGAGGCCCGCCTTGCGGGCGGCCTCGTAAATCGGACCCGTGTGATAGAAATATTGGGTCTCTGTCCCCATTTGAGAACGCGCCCGATCGACTAAGACTTTTGCAATATCGTCCATGTTATCGACAATTACTTGCGACCGGCCCGCCTTGGGGAGTGTCTTGCCCTCGACTTGGCGGGGAATGTCCGCCATAAGGTCGTCGCTAAATTGTCGGGTGTCGCGGACATACGCCTCGGGCGATAAATCCATAACGCCTTGGCCCGATGGCTGGAGCCTCTCCGCCGGGGGTAAAAGCATTTGCTGGGCACGTTTATCTAAAACCTTGCCCAACAACCCCGGCAGTGCGGCGGTTGGAGCTTTGTTGGCTCCCAGTTCGATAAACTCTCGCACACCTTCAACCGTAGGGCGGTCAAAGGTTTTAGATACAGCGCGAGAGCCGCCGCCTACTGGGTCAATATCAACGGTTAAAGAATTGCCGTTTTTTCTAAAGTCGCTAACGATAGCCTTTAATTGCTTATCACTTATTTTTTGCCCATCAATAATAGAAATGCCCTGATTTGGCATATAACGCACCGCGCCAGTTTCACGCATAAGCTGTTCAACAGCGTCCCATTGATGCTCGCCTTCTTTTAAACCCTTTAAATCGTAAAGCTCTCTATGGTCAACGGCTCTATCACCACCTAAATAATCAGGTTTACCAACCTCTGGAACAAAACGATCCCCTTGCTTTTCATAGCCGCCAGCATAGTGCCGACCACTAAGATCAAGCCTTGTGCCGTCTTGCATGATATAGCCCGTTTCGTTAGGGCTACGGGTAACACCAAAATAATCTTTCGCCGACTGCGCCAATTCAGCGTTAATGTTTAAATTCTCATTAGGAAAACGCAGTGCATTGGCTTCGGCCCTTAATTCACTTGCTGACATTTCAGATGGAGACCTACGACCTCCACTAAAAGCACCAAGAACCGCACCCCGTGGAGCCGCGCCCGTCGTCGCTCCTAACAAGCCGCCGATCAGCGGAGCATCAAGCATTGTCTGCGTCATTACCCGTGGATCAACAGGCACGTTGCCGGCAAGCATACCGCCGGTCTTAGCCATGCCGCTCAACGGCTCATACAGTAAACCAGGCGCCGCCCACTCTAGCTGCTCATACTCACTTACATCGTCAATCGGATCAGTGACGGTGCGAGCCAAATACGGCAGCAAACCGCCACGATACGCAACGGACTTCTCGTCTTGCAACAAGCCACGCAGAATATCTTGCCGCGTCGGTGCGGAGTTCTGACTAAGCAATCCCATGTCACCCCATCCAACTGCCAGAAGCCGATCCCCGGCGGCTGTAATTACTCTCTATCGGCGGGGCTACTTGACGTATTGACGTGGCAAGCGTGCGCATCGCCGCAACGTCATGGCTGCTCCAGTCGTGTCGCGGGGTACTCTTGAATATCCTGTTTTTCGGGTCGTAAACCCTGTGATGAAAACGCAACGCCTCAATCAAGCCGTTGCACTTCTCCCGGTCTATCCAAATACGCGGCAGCGTTACCTTGACAGCGTTTAAGCTCTCCTCAAGCGGCAACTTGGGAGCCTTAATAAAATTAATGCCCAAACCCAAGGCCGTCTCCTGACGCGTCTTTCCCGTGCCTAATTCAGTCACGTTTATATCATGCGGGGCGTGATGCGCCGAATAATGAAAGCCCTTCTCGTCCAAAACCTTGGCATAAAACGGCAGCCCCTCTCTGTTCATGCTCAAATGATCAATAATATGGATCGATCTGCCGCCGGAAAATATCTGTGCAAATAAAATTGAAGTGTTGTCGTTGATGCCCAGATCCCAAAAAGTCTCCACCTTATGCGTCGGGTCGTAGGGGATATTTCCAATTTGATCGCGTTCATCCAAAAGCTGCATTTCCTTGGAAAATATAGCGCCCGGGACATTTGCCTCAAATGAACACTCAAACTCCTGATTATAAGCGTCAGGGGGCATAGTGTTTTTTGCCGCTCGTAGCTCCTCATCCGGCAGGATGCCCGTCGCTGACGCCTTAAACATGGCGCTGTGCCACTCAGGATCGTCCTTGGCTTTCATATAGTAATCATAAAACACGTTGTGGCCCATCGGGGTTCCGATGAAAATCGCATAGGTCTTTTCACCGTTGAGGCCGTTGCGGTCGGACAGGGCGGGGCGTATGACCTCTGGAAAGACCGTTTCACTCATTAATCCACATTCATCGATGCAGATGCCGTCACTGTAGATTCCACGGATCTTAGATTCGTCTTCTCCTGAAAGCAGGCTGATGCGGCTGCCGTTGGGGTAGGAAGCGGTTAAATTGGTCTTGTTGAACGTGAAACCCGGTATTTTTTCCGAAAATTGGAGAAGGTAGTCTGTGGCTATGTTGCTGGCCATGCGGTAGGTGGGGGCTAGGTAATGGTATCTGGCGTTTGGTTTTTTTGTTGTGAGTGCGTCACGTAGCAGGTGGTTTAGGACCGCTACTGTTTTACCTGCCCTGCGATGGCAGACAACGACACTATACCTATGCCCAGACCAGGCGGCGTGCAGCTCCCGCTGAAGGGTGCGGGGGGAGTACGGAATCTCTATGGTTTGCGCCATTTTTTGCCTGACCCTAAGATTGGTAATCTTGAGGTCAGCCCTTTGTTTTCAATAGCTTACGCAGCCGATTAACAAATCGCTTGCAAATGCGTTGCCGGTCGAGCCGCCAGATTGGCCAAATTGTTAGGGAAATCATCGAATCTCGCGCGTATTGCTATGCTGAAAGAATACCGATTTCGGATCAACTGGCCTCATCAACGAGGCTAATCACAGTACCAGTGTCGCTTTCTTCTGCCTGCCTTGCGCTTACATCATCCGCATTGTTCGACCAGCTTAGAACAATCGCATTGCCCGTTGCTGTGTCTTCAGCCTTGTTACGGATGCCTCTTGGTTGCTGTCTGGCAAACGTCCATTTAAGCGTGTCGATCTCAACTCGCCTGCGTTGAACTTCAGCATTAGCCATCTTTGAATCAACATTGTCCAACGGCTGTGAAGCCAGGTCGAACATATAATCGGCCATAACTTCAGCACCGATGGCCCTTGCCCTTGTGTACATCTCATGCAGTTCCTCATCACGCTGAACTGCTTGCAAAACTGTAACCCAGTGAGGCATTTTCGCATCAATGTCGCAGATTGACCGCAATGATTTACCCGTTGCCAGCCTGTCACAAATCGCCAGCATTTGTTTTTTACTGAGCTTGCCTGCCATCACGCTTTCCTGGTTCTTTTGGCTTTGCCAGCAGCAGCCTTCGCCTTCTTCGCAGCAGCTTTACCCTTCGCCGTGTACGCATAATGCTTCACCTTACCGCTTGCCATTCTAACCTTTGGCATTGTTCCATCCTTTAAAAAACCAACGGCGGCGCCAGGGAGAAACGCCACCGTTGGGAGTTAAATTTTAGGAGAGAAGTAGGTTGAAGACAAAACCCCCAACCTAGTAAAAATTAGCCCTTTTTGGTGAGCAATGTCAACATCTTTAATCGCCAATGTGCCCTATATTATGTTACAACCTATACCAAAGCCCCAAAATAGCCCGTTCAAAGCGCCTTTTGACGGTTGAGGCATGAACCCCCATTTGCCTACCAATCGCCGCCCAGCGTGCGCCTCTGCCCCTTCGAGCCGCACTGTACGCAGCAGCCCAGACTACTCTGCGCTCGTCCTCTTCCAGTTTCCCTGCAACTTCAAGAGCCAAGTCGTATCTTGTGACCTCACGGCTTGTTGCCGGTCCTGGCAGCACTTGCGCTTCATTGTAACCGAACGCCAAACTTGGATCATCAGGATATTCTGGCCAACAACCCTTAACCCTATGATCGACTGCCCGTGGCATACGCCGCTCAGTCTCCGCAGCTTCAAAAAATAGCTGCACAAGTCCATCCACGTCATGCGCCTCGGCCTTCACCCGACTGCGCAAACTAAAACGGAATGGCATCATCGAGCGGCTCTCGCTTCTTGGCATTGACAACCTTGGCATCTGGGAAAACATCTTTCACCTCACCGACCAGTTTGAACCGCTCATCAATTAACCTCGCCACTTCCTCAATCGAGAACACCCTGGTTTCTTCCATCTCCTTCGACGCCTTCCACGCCTCGACGTTCGACCGGCAGAACGCATACCGCTGCCCGTCGTCGGTACAGACTTCCCAGACTTCAGGATCTAAACCCTTATGCCCTGCCTTGGCTGCTTCATCACTCAATGCCTTCCACGCACGCAGCATGACGGCTATCCGCTTTTTAACCGCCTCGACATCATTGGCATCTATCGCCTGATCGAGTTTCGCCTTGGCCGCTCCGAACTTCGCAGCCGTCTCGACACTCACCAGCCCCGGCAATCTATTAGCCCCCCATCGCACTTCCATCTGATGCACCATCTGATCAAGAGGTTGCAGCGCATGATAGATACTATCGGCAGTCACGTTGCCGATATCTTCATTATTCATCAGCCTGTCGGGTTTACGTTTATGCTGCATTTTCAATCTCATTATTGTGTGTGCGTTGCGCATCGCGCACACACAATGGGGGTTTATATAAGGGGGATATCGGTGTTTTTAATAAACCATTGAAAATGCTACCGTTTTTATCATTGTGTGTTTGACCAATGCACACAGTGCTTTTTTTATTGTATTTCATAAACTTAGCTCCAATTTGGCCTATTATTGACCCGATACCCTTTCCGCGCCTCATGCACGATACATCCGTCACTTTCTAGGTCATAAAACGCCTTCATAACTACTGCCCGTTTCCATTTATTAACTACTTTCGGCAGCGCATTTCTAACTGTCCTGCCTGTCCTGGACTTAAATGGTGACCCTGTATTCTGCGCCTCATCCACAGCGTCCAAAACTGCCCGTTTGACGTTACGGCCTTCTATTCTGGCAATGGCATCGTCGGATGTCGGCAGCGTTAATACGCCAGCTTCCCAAATCAGTTTGATGTCGGTTTCATTATCTACAGCCGAATAGTTTGATTTCTTTCTCGACAGCGTCCGCACCTCGTCCATATCGGCGTCTCTGCTGAGATATGCGCGGCTCCTGACGCTATTCTCCCACGCGGTTGACCCCGACATCCCAGAACCACTGGCAAGCCCTGAGAGGCTTGGATGGGCCAACAGAATGACGGTCGCGTTGTGCTTGGTGCAAAGCGAGCCACAATAGGTTTTAATGAAGGAATTTACTTCCCTACGGACGTTCTCCCCGCCCCCAAAAAAATCAGTCGCATTGTCCAATATGACGCATATCTCGTCGGCATCACCCTTCGCCGCCTCGACTGCCTTGACCAGATCAGCATAGAAGCTGGTCGGCTGATCCTCGCCCGCGTTGGGAAACGTCACCACGATGTTATCCTCACCCACACGCGGCCACAGATACACGTTGTCTGGCGCGGAGCCAAAGGCATCATCGATGCCCCTGGATTGGTTAATGTCGATCTGACGCCGGTCGATCTCCTGCTTATCATCTTCACATAACACGCATAAGACAGGCATCTTACTGGTGCCAATACCCATGAAGGCTTCACCATCTGCAACAGCGTTCGCCAACTGCTGCACGATCAGCGTCTTGCCGACGCCGCCCTGTCCAAACAACAGCGACACGGCACGCTTGGGAAACCACTGATTAAGCAGCCATTGTCTCTCTGGTATTGGCCCTGAGACCTCAGAAGCGCGATACATACCCATTGGCAGGCCCGTACCCTCATCAACCTCTATGACCGGCTTTGGAGCTTCTATGGGCTTCTGTTCTTTACGAAACTCCCCAACATCAAAGCCATAGTCTCTAGCCATATAAAAGATTGACCCAGCCCCGACTGCCTTAACGTCCTTGATCGACTTCCACACCCGATCCGTTTCACGCTCATCATACTTCTGCGACCGTTTCGACCAACGATGCCAGAGATCATAACCATCCTCTGCAACGGCACCCTTGAGGGATAGAGCCATCTTGACCCAATCCTCATAGTGCCAATCGTCATTAGGGATATGGGCAAGAGCAACATTGATCTCCTCGACCTCGCCTGCCAGTTCCTGAGTAGCAAACCAGTCAAGCTGCTGCGGTGACCCATTCGCCTTACGCCCCTTCGGCTTGCCGTGTTTGGCAAGCATGGTATTGGAGACGGCAACAAACTCCCTGAGTTGATCCGGCGTGACGGCCGTTAGCTTCTCCACGGGGATATCGGCCAGGGTGTCGTCAATCCATTTGTATTTCTTTTTGGTGCCGGGATGAATGCCACTGGCAACAAATTGTTGACCTTCAGCCAGGATCTCCACCTGACAATCTTTACCCTTTATGTGGAAAACAGCCGTGCGCATTTTGCTGACCGGCGTGGTGCAGCGGAAAACGAATAACGCTTTTGGAGCTTGACCGATGCGCTGCGGAGCAAAGCCAAGATCCTCTGTTATGACTTCCTCAAATTGCTGTGCTATTCTGGCATCGTAAATATCAACATCGACGGCAACCACGTTGGAAACACCGCCGCACAACACGCCAATATTATGGCCGTTATACTTGTCGAATTCCAAGGCTTCGGCAGGGCGGTTTTGCCAACCTGTAAGAAAAGGCTTCTTACCGACGACCGGCGTGGTGTCATAGCCAAGGCCATTGAGTATAGGTGCATAAACGGGATAGCGATGCATCATTTCTCAAACATTCCCTTGATTTCTTTTGCTACTCGTCTGACTTCTGCCATCTTGGATAGATCAACGTGGTTATAATACGCCTGTGCAACAAGCTCCTCTGCCGCATCCCGACAGGCTGCTTTGTATCCCTCGATGTAACCTTTGCAGTAGAAATCAATTCTCGTGTCTTGTTTCGTCATTGCAGCCTCGCCGCGTCTTGCTTGGTAGGCTTCTTTTTAATATCCGGCGTTTGCTTCGGCCCCACCGTCCTGTACCCGCGCAGCCAGAACAGCACCCGCTTGATGAACCGCTTCATCTCTTAACAACCTCAAGCTCATAGCCGTACACCGCCAGCACTTTGTCCAATCTCCGCACAGTCGGACTCATACAGTTACGCTCAACATTGGCGACATAGTTTTCCGACAACCCTGCGGCTAAAGATGCGGCCTTCTGCGACAATCCTGTTTCTTGCCGCATCTCTGTCAGCATTTTCGTCCACTCGTCGTTGCGTTTTTTCATAAAATAAAAAGGGGGCATTGCGCCCCCTCTCCCTTGTTGTATTAAAACTCGTCTGCTTCTTTTTCTGCTGCTTCTACGACCTCAACAGGATCGTTGGCAGCGTCAAGGCTATCTGGCCGGTCTACCCACTTGGCAACTTCCAGTTTGGCGCACGTTGTTGAACCGCCGCCGTTGAAATCAACATCAAAAGTGCCGTTCATTTTAACAACCGGCAGCTTCTCATCCTTACGGTCGGCTTTGATTTGCTTTGCCAATTCAGCGACAGCCAAAAACGTGCCACTGCCTGCCTGCATCCATGTGCCGGTTTCACCACCGGCAAATGCGACGGGGATTGATACGCCTTTCTTCCAGTCGTCGCCCGGCTTTTTAGCAAACCGCGCTGGGCTGTCATTCCACTGCCAATCAGTGCCAGTCGGCGTGAAATACGCCCAGCCCGTCTGCATCGCATCAATGTCAAAGATGACGCCTTTTTTAAACTTCGGCGTAATGTCGTCACGCTCATCGCCGTCTTTTAATGAGAACGTCTTGGCCGCAGCCGTGCCATCCTTACGGCCCATTGCGTGCCAGTTAATGAACGGCCCTTTGCTGCCGCCCTCTGATCCAGAGTCAAATTCAAACATTTTGCAGTGTTTCCTTTTTTCAAGTGTTTCGCAGTGCCGCTGCGCCGGTTTGGCTATATGCCAAAAATCTCTTTTCTCTGATCAATACAATCGCTCCAATAAAAGTGCGTAGGGTCGACGGGAACAATCGACGCCAAATACTTCGGGTCATCAC
>TARA_R110000823_G_scaffold111986_1_pt1 | contig 27931 bp, 26 predicted proteins | sample TARA_R110000823 | Tara Oceans TARA_R110000823 (sample SAMEA4397722) | marine metagenome | biome: Polar Biome; feature: [DCM] deep chlorophyll maximum layer (ENVO:01000326); material: water (ENVO:00002006), including particulate matter (ENVO:01000060) such as... | depth 20 m | reverse complement strand
ATTGAACAATGCTTCATCTTTTGCATTGCCTAAACTATATGTAACTGTATTCGCATCAGTGGCAACTACAGTATAAGCTGTGCCTGTTCCGTTTTCTGCAAAGTTGGCCGTGGTAACAGAAGTGAATACTGGGTTAATTTCATCAATATCTGTAACAGTAATAGTTACATTTTGATTGACAGAGTTTCTTCCATCGCTGGCAATCACATTGATCACATAGGCATTGTCAGTATTTCCATCTGCTGGGTTTTCATAGTCAGGAGCGTTCTTGAAGGTAACTACTCCTGTTGTCCCAACAATATTGAACAATGCTTCATCTTTTGCATTGCCTAAACTATATGTAACAGTGTTGGCATCTGTAGCTACAACTGTATAAGCAGTTCCTGTTCCGTTTTCTGCAAAGTTGGCCGTGGTAGCCGAAGTAAATACCGGATTAATTTCATCAATATCTGTAACGGTAATGGTTACATCCTGATTAACCGAATGGGTTCCGTCATTGGCAATAACATTGATCACATAAGCATTGTCGGTATTACCATCCGTTGGATTTTCAAAGTCCGGTGCATTTTTGAAGGTAACTACTCCCGTTGCTCCAACGATATTGAATAGTGCTTCATCTTTTGCATTGCCTAAACTATAAGTAACTGTATTGGCATCTGTAGCTACTGCGGTATAAGCAGTACCTGATCCATTTTCAGCGAAATTAGCTGTGGCAGCAGATGTGAAGACTGGATTAGTAAAGTCGGTGGTATGAGTTACCCCCCCAGTATAGGCTTGTACATATCCATTGTTGTTATTTCCGTTTCCAAGATCATCTATAATGTTGGTATTGCTTTTTAAGTCTAATCTTAAAGTACCATCTCCTGAAACTGAATTGACGATTACAATAACTGAAGTTCCTGATGAAGCACTTAGAGAGCTAACTATACCTTGCGCTGTTCCCGTTTTTGTTAACTGAAAATCATCGATACTTAAATTGTTAGCATTTTCATAAAAACTGACAGTATAGATGATAGATGTAGCACTGCCTGAAGGGGTGCCAGCTACCAAAATCTTCTTCACATCTGGAGGAGCCTGATCAGTTGGAGGAGCAAAGTTAAATGTATCCAAAATACCATTTGGGTTGCTCACCACCACGCTATCTACATTCGCAAAGCCTCCATCCAAAGCGCTAGGCGAAATTCTAGCACCATAAATGCTCGTTGCCGCTGAGGTGGTTGCTACAGACTTTGTGTTTCTATAACCTGAAATGCTAACCGTCTGATCATCAACCCCTACTGCATACAGACTCTGAAAATCAAACTCACTTCCGTCAGTCTTTTTGATTACTAGATACGCCTTATCAATACGGAGAGACCAATCTGGGTTAGTAAATGGAAAACCCTCACCGAATATGCTGGCATATATGGCAGCTGGAACCAAAGAAGAATTGTAATGACTAAATACAAAATCGGATCTTGTCAGCGATGCACCCAAGTTTTGACTATTTGACCATCCTTCACCAGTAAAATCAATCACTGTGACAGGCACTGGTACAGCATAGGGTGTAAAACTAGATATGTAGATATTCTCATCGACCTTTGGTGCACTATCATCCATTCCCGAATAGAAAAACGGAGTAGTTGATGCGTCTGAATTGCTAGTGCGCTTAATAATTAGAGAACCATCATTATCGGAATCAGAAAGGCTATTCGCAAGAGCGATTTGAGCTTCTGCCTTGCTAAAAATAAAAACTGACAGAAGGAGTACGAAAAACAGCTGAACTCCTCTGAGAGGAAATTTAAGGCTTAAGGATGGGTTACTTTCGGTATTCATAATCTAGTGGGTTGGTTCTAAATACGTTCTTTACTTGACCCAATTATCAGAAAGAGTCTATCGAATGTATTGCGAGATCATGGCTACATAAAAAATGATTGACCAAGCCACAGAGTTGGTGGGTGAAACTAGAAAAGTTGGGGATGAAAATTTTCGAGAATTAGGGAGCAGGAAGTCAGTTGATCAGGGAATCAGGACAACAGTATATCAGTGATCGGTGAATCAGAAATCAGGAGAACAGTTGATCAGGAAATCAGTGGCTAGAAAACAGGTATAGAAATGGAGGTAATCAACTGAATTTTCACCCTGGTAAATAGGCCAAGAGTGCATCCCTTCTTTCTTTCACAATTGGCAGTTCTTCATTATTGACTTTAATGCTATTGCCACCAATACTTTCAATCTTTTCTACATTTACCAAATACGACCGGTGGGTCTGAAAGAAGATATCAGCAGGTAATTTTGTCTCCATATTTTTAAGGGTTTCCTTGAGAACTTTCTTCTTCCCTTGGCTGTGGATTTCAATGTAATTCCCGTCTGATTTTATGTAGTCAATTTCGGAAAGAATAATTTTCACATACTGATATTCATCTTTGATAAAGAGTGCATCCTTAATGAGCAAGGATGGCTTTTCTTCCTCTTTTTCATCAAATGATTTACTCACAGAAAGTGTCGCTTCCTTTTGGGCTGGCGTTTTGTTTTCTTGGCTGAACCTTGCCAAGGCTGTTTCAATAGCAGCATACACGCTTTGCTGAGCCACAGGCTTTAATAAATACCCATAAGGCATGGTTGATGTAGCTTCTTCAATGGTCTTTTTATCGCCCAAAGAGGTTAAAAATACATAAGGAATATTGAGTTCTCTTTTCAACTCACCAGCCAGCCATATGCCCGTTTCTTCTCCTTTTAGATTAATATCTAACAATGCAATATCGGGCTTTAATGTTTTCGCTAGTTCTAGTCCTTTAGTAGCACGAATGGCTGTTCCTACACATTCATAGCCCATTTTCTCAATCATGCTGATGATGGACTGTGCGATGATTACTTCGTCTTCAACTACTAATACTCTTACCTTCTCCATTAAACTGCAAACTTGAGGTCAAAGGTAGTTCCATTACTATTGTCGAAGTTGTATTCTCCTTCCAACTGATCGCTCAACATTCGGGTGAGTTTCAAGCCTAAAGAAGATGACTGAGTCGCGTTCAATACTTCATCAGGAATTCCATGACCATTGTCTGAAACAGTCATACGGTATTCGCCTCCCTCTTTTTTTAACACCACTTTAAATACCCCGCCTCCCACTCGTTTTGCATAAGCATATTTGAAGGCATTGGTGCTCAACTCATTAATAATAAGCCCAAGCGGAACGGCTGTATCCACATCGAAGAATACATCTTTGGCTTCCACTTCTAACTCAATATTTTTAGCCATATCACCAAACGACAGCTTTATTTCTCCAATCAATTCTTTTAAATAATCATCGAAGGGAATATGCTTTAGATCATCATTCTCATAGAGCTTCTGATGAATAAGTGCCATTGAACGTACTCTGCCCTGCCCTTCTTCCAACAACCTTCTAACATCTTGATTTTCTGATTTATCTGATTGTAAATAGAGCAAACTTGCTATGATTTGAAGGTTGTTTTTTACCCTGTGATGAATCTCCTTCAACAGCGCTTCTCTCTCGGATAGAGATTTACTCAAAAGCTCATTTTTAGAAGTAATTTCCTTATTACTCTTTGTTTTGATTCGATAGATAAGGAAAGCAACAATACCTAACAAGGCAGCACCAGTTATGGCTCCATTTCTTAGTAAATGCTGTTGCTCTAACTCTAGTTGCTTTTCCGTTAGTTGTGCTGATTGAAGAGCGAGATCTTGATCCTTTTTTTCTGTTTCATACTTGGTTTGCATCTCACTTATGGCCCTAGTTGTTTCTTCGGTATATAGAGAATCATCCAAGTTTTTGTGTCGTCTAAGATAACTGTAAGCTTCTGCATATCTCCCTAAATGCTCAAGCGATAACGCAACATCATTAGCTCTAGCTGAAATATCACTTTTATAGCCAAGCTCCTCGAATAAGTCAAGTGCCTTAAGCGCAAGGTCTAAGGATTTTTCATATTTTTTTTCAACAAAGTTAATTGTGGACAAATTAGTATATGATCTTGCTATACCATCTTTATCGCCTATTTCACTTGCTATGGACAAACTCTTGTTTAAGTATACTAAGGCAGAATCATATGAAAAATGGGCATCTCTGGTGTAAAAGGTACCTACATTCATAAGAGTGGCCGCCATTACAATCTTATTACCCAACTGTTCGGCTATTCTATATGATTTTTTGGAATAGTACAAAGCAGAATCCGCATCATCTAATTTGGTAAATGCAGCGCCTAGGTTTTGATAGGATGTCATGATCCCATTGGTATCATCTGCTTGCAGTTTAAGTTTAAGCGACTTATGGTGGTACACAATGGCTTGATCGTATTGTTCCAGCCTATCGTAAACACTGGCCATATTGTTATACACGGTTTGCTCAGCTGCAGGATTAGGGTATCTTTTTAACATTTCCAGTCTGGCCAAAAATGACTCTAAGGCCATTTCATAATTACCGAGCAGTATATTCAAAGCACCTACACTTCCCAAGGATTGATTTGCCTGTATAGTATCTTGGGCGGCCAAAGCATCATCATAAGACTTCTGAAAGTAATATAAGGCCGAGTCTTTCACATTTTTCCTGAAATAAGAAACCCCTTTTGAATAGTAGGCTTTGTATTCCCCTACTACATAGTTGATTTTTTTCGAAAGCTTTATCTGTTTATCCGCAAAGTAAAGTGACGAATCCTGATTAACCCTATCGTATTTAATGGTCAATTCTCTGTAGATCTGCGCCTTTTCAATGTTATCCTGGTGATCTATTAACAATTGTTTAAGACTATCTACTTGGCTTTGCTGGGCATTTAGCGGTACAGAATAAACAAAGAGGAAAATCAAGAGGTTACGAAGAAGCATCCATTTCATGTTGCTCTAGTTATTTAGGTTGAAGCAATTTTGCACCAATACTGATCCTCTCACGAAAAGCAGTCAAAAGTAAGACTTGAATTAAGCACCTTTCGCACCTCTTTCCTAATTCACTTTTCCTTTTATTCGTTCTTTATCAATAGGGTTATTCAGAAGGTTATAAATCTTATACACGAACCCTTAAAAGGACAAAAAGGGTAAATATTTATGATTTGCTAATTTCCCTCTTCTCGTAAAATTTTGTTTTTAGATAAAACAAATGTAGATTCAACTATTAAAATAGTTAATCAACTAAACTTACCATGAAAAAGACACTTCCTCATCTCCTGCTCGTTGCCCTTCTGGTATTCCTAGTAGCTCAAAAATCAATTCCTTTAACTTTTAAACTAAATGATGTTTATAAGGAGAAATCAGTTGATGTATCTAAGGTTATCCAAAACTTTTCAGCTCAATTGGTGCAGAAGGGAATTCTAACAACAACTGATTTATCAAATCCTGATCTGATTTATGACAAGCTATCTGCTTTGGACAACGTTAACCCCAAAGATTTTGGAATTGATAGGTATGTGGATGGGAAAACAATGAAAGATTGGAAGGCACAGCAAAAAATACTGGATGCCTCCGTAGACGACCAAGCCAACATTGCCTTATTCACTTATTATCAAATTTTTTCTGAAGAGTACACCAAAATTAAGCTTCATGTAAAGGCAAACCGAACCATAGACTTTAAAGGAGAGCACTTACCTATGGCAAGCTTTGATGCGGTATTATTTGATGAGATCAATCAATTGAAAGACAAAGGTGTTGAGCGAAACCAAGTAACAATGGAGCTACAAGTTGACAAGGCAACTCAATTTGAATTTATGACTTTTATTCAGGATAAGTTGAGAAGGCTTGAAATCAGAAAGGTGACTTTTCTCGACAACAAGTAACACAACCTTTACAACACAAAAGAGGCTCCCTGAAAACATATGATTTCAGAGAGCCTCTTCATTTATCTACTCTAAATTTTACTTATCTATTCAAGAACGAAGAATACATCCAAACCAGTTTTTCTTGCTCGCGAATGTAATCGCTCATCAGAGCATTTGTTCCTTCATCTTCTGCATCAGCAGCCAAATCAAGGATTTCGCGCTGAAGGGTAATTACCGTTTTAAATGACTTCAAAATATTTTCAACCGCTTTAACCCCATTGGTTACTTCGCTACTTTCTTTAATGGAAGAGGTGGCAGCATATTTAGAGTAATTGTGCTCGGGAGTGTGTCCTAATGTTAAAATCCGTTCTGCTAACTCATCAATCTTCAGCACTAGATCATTATATAGTTCTTCAAACTTCACATGAAGTTCAAAGAACTTTTCGCCTTTAATATTCCAGTGAGCCCCACGCGTGTTTTGATAAAAAAATGAATAATTGGCCAAAAGCTCATTTAGCTTTGTAGCTAACTTTTCAACTTTGCCATTATCCAAACCTATTGCATTTGTGTTGTCCATAATTTATTGGTTTAATATCTGTTAAATTCTACGCTTAAGATTCGGCCAATCTCCTCCATTATACACTTGTGTATAACCATTTGCTTTCAAGATTCTTCTGGCCGAAGCACTCCTCATTCCCGAAGCACAACAGGTAATAATGGGTTTATCTTTATTCCTCAACTTATTTAAGTTCGAACCTAAAGTATCGACCGAAATATTCATTGCCCCATTAATATGCCCGCCTGCAAATTCGCTTTTGGAACGTACATCAAGAATAACAGCTCCCTGCCGAACAAGTTCCTTAAAATCGACTTTTGCCCCTAAACCAAGCATTCTTTTTAAGCTCTCTAACATATGACCTAAACGCTTTTAGACTGAACAGAATTTACATCGATCCAACTGCCACCATTATAACAAGCTATACCATAACTGGAAAGGAATTGCTCAGCCTGTCCGCTACGATTACCCGAAGCGCAACACAACACCAATGGCTCTTTCATGGCTTTAAGTTCTTCAATCCGCTGAGGAATTTCTGGCAATGGAATATTTACCGAATTGGCTGCATGGCCTCCCCTGAATTCTTCTGGTGAGCGCACATCTACTATACTCGCCTCACCTTGGTTTATTAGTTCTTCTATGTTCATTTTGATGTTTTTCTGGTTATCCAAATTAAGTATGGGCAAAGATAGAGCAGTTAATAATCACGCTCGGTTACATTTGTTACATTGAGTTTACCCAATAATCAACCATGCCAAACTGAACCTTGCTTCCTTTCAACAACACTAAGAAGTACCTGTTGTTTATAGAATTTCGATGCAATTTCTGTGGAGCTCAATTTTATCTTCTACTTCCAAAGCTTTCAGCAACCTTGAAATTACAACCCTAGATGTATTCAGTTCTTTGGCAATTTCTTGATGGGTTTTATGGATTTGAAATGAACCTGTTGCCTGTTGCGTATCCAATAAATACTTGAGCAATCGCTCACCCATATTCTGAAAAACTACGCTGTCGATAGCCATAAGTAGTTCATCAAATCGGGTTTGGTACGAACCAAAAACAAACTTTCTAAAACTTGAATACTTAGCCAACCAAGTATCGAGATGGGTAACAGGAACCATCCAGATGATTGAATCTTCTTCAGCCATCACTCTAAAGCTTGTCGCTCGTCCTTCCAAACAGCAGGTGATTGACATTGCGCAAGTCTCACCACCTTCTAAATAGTACAGGAAAACCTCATTCTGCTGATCACCATCACGCATTACTTTGAGCAACCCCTTCAATACGAAGGGCATTTCTCCAGCGCGCTCTTCAGGGTTCACAACCAGTTCTCCTGCCGTTACCTTTTTTAACCTGCCAACCTGTTCAATTTCATTAGCCAGTTCAGGCTCAATGCCAGAATTGGCCAACATTTTATCTAAAAGTTCATTCATTCAATACTATACTTAGTCGGCTTATAATCGATACCTAAATTAAGAAAGCCAACCATGTCTTCGTTAGAATTAGATAAAGGTTTTCTAAACTTGGTGACTTTTGTTACACAACCTTCTTCCAGTGAACTTACCAACAGATGCTAGGTTGTAAAAATTCATCTTGAAAAATTCAGCAGAATGAATTGATCAGATTATTGAATAAATTCATGGTCAAAATCAGAAAATTGACAAATGAGAGACGAAAAGCATATTGACCCAGCAAGTTTGCCGCTTTACAGAAAAGGAAAGGAAATTTTTGAGCTAGTGATGAAAATCGCTGACTTAATTCCTGATGAAGACCCAAGACTTCAGAACACCAAGCAGTTTATGATTCAAGATGCAATGATGCTCAGTGTAAAAGTAGCGGGCTCGTCTTCTGGAGTGGGACTTTACGATTTAAAAATGGAAGCCGCAACCATTATCCGTAAATCGGCCAGAGACTTAATGGTTCAAAACCATGCTTTGGAAATGTTCAATTTTAAGGAGGCTCACTATTTTGATATGGTGAGAAATTTGATCGAAGAGTATCGCCTACTATTTATAGATTGGGTAGCCGCCTTCGATCCTTGGGACTATATCATTGACCGATGGGGTTTATTCAACCCACCGGGCGTTGGCCCACACGACCATGACCCTGATGATGATATTCCGAGGGAATGATTCAGAAAGGATTATCGTATGGTTATTACGAATCAGCTAAATCAGCAGCCTTTGCCTTTGTTTATATCATTAAAAACATTTTTTGTCAAAAGCTATTTGTAAGTACCTCTTCTACCTACGGATTTTTATCGCTGATTAGATGCATTTAGTAATCTTTTCCTTTCCTCAACATTTAGAATCAGTTGTACATTAAGCTTTTCCAATTCAGTCAGTTTGTTTGTTACATCATCTGAATTTGGAATATACCAGTCTTTTAATTTAAAGAATGTTTGCAGGTCTTCACTCTTAAATTTATAACCGTACCGTGCAAATATCTCATTTCTGATCAGTCTGAGTTCTTCCAAATTATAAAGAAATAGAATATTGTCAATTAATGGAATTGTTGAGGCAAATGTATAGTCTCCTTTAAGTTCAGTGGCGACAACAGGATAATTTTCAAGTAAGGTCAGTTTCATTACTTCTTCACCTTTTTCAAATTCACCATACTCGGTCTTTTCTACTTTAAAAAGTCCTAAAGTTCGGTTTCCATTCTCATACCAGTAGGATACTGACTCCAAAGCAATAACATCAAGTGGAAAATCATATTCTGTTTCAAACTCGTAGTTTGTCCCCCCTTTCAACCCTGATACTGTCGGCTTATTCACGGTAAAGGATACAACTTCATCGCTGCCAATATGCCTGTATTTCCCAGAGAGTTGATGATTAATTTTATTGTTAACTACGATATCTCTGAACGATCCAGAATATTTTTGAAGAATGCTTTTGATCTTTCCGTTGGAATCGCTGAGAATTAGAAGCTCATAAATGCCAATCTTTTTATATTCAAGTTGATCATTCACATTGCCGTAACTTGGAGAATAACTATCTTCAGGTGTTCTACCTAAAATTCTAATTGTATTATCTGACACAATTTGACCATAGAACATCGAACCTCCCTCATGCAATGTTCCTCCTTCAAATTGAATCAAGCCATTTTCTGGTAAGAAGGGTCTAAAGTTTTGACCTCCATCAGTCCATAATCCATCAAAATTTGACTGACTAAATGCACTAAATAGACAATTAGATAACATGAATATTAGTAGAAACTTCATCGTTCTGTATTGTATCTAACTTAATATATAAACGTTTACTTCCCCTCTACAAACATTTCCATCAGTTCGAACTGTAAACCGTTGTAGTTAAGCGGATCCATATTGCCTGTAATGGCCAAAACGGTTTGGCTTTCCTTGTGAATCATAAAAAAGGTAATTCCACCTACTGAACCTCCACTGTGTCCATAGAATGTATTGCCGCTGTTACGTGCATAAGTTGACCAGCCAATTCCGTAATTAGTTAGCTTTCCATCGGAAGTTTTCTGCGAAGTCATAAACTCGTCAAGCACTTCTTGTTTTAAAAATCCATCTGTCATATGTGCCTGACCAAAAACACAAAGGTCTTCTGTTGTACCCACGAAACCTCCACCAGCCCATTTGTAGCTATTGTCTACATAAGGCGCGACCACAACCTTTCCATCTTTAAATTGATAAAATTTGGTAAGGTTGGCGGTTTTACGATCGGCATATTCAGCCACAGTATTGTCCATACCCAGTTTATCAAACACTTGCTGCTGCATAAACTGTAGAAAGTCAGAAGTTTGAAAAGAGAATTCGCCCGCATTGGCGGTTTCCATAGCAGCCGAAATCAAGTTCCATCCATAACTTGAATAGGAATAGGCAGTTCCTGGTTTGTTGATCAGTGGATCATTCATGAAAATAGCTAAGCCATCGGTAACGGAAGGGTAATTTTTTGCACTCAAAAATTCACTGCCTTTATAATGTCTAATTCCAGCCATATGGCCACCCAATTGCCTTAAGGTAATTTCATATTTCTTCTCTGGCCAAACAGGAACATACTTTTGAATGGGTACATCTAAATCTACTTTCCCTTCTTGATAGAGCAAAGCTAAACCAGCGGCTGTCAACGTTTTAGAAACACTCCCAATTCGGAACTTGGTTTTGGAAGGATCTACAGGGGTTTTATTCTCAAGATCGGAATAGCCATAGCCTTTCGAAAATACCAATTGGCCTTTTTGAGAAATGGAAATACTCAAGCCGGGAACTTGAGTTGCTTCCACAAAAGCCTTGAGTTTCTGGTCGGCTTTTTCTTGAAGGCTTTGGGCAGAAACACTTACCCAAAGAAAGAGCGATAAGAGCATCCAAGCTGATTTACGCCATACGGAAGTTTGAATTCGTTTCATAGGTTATAGGTTTTTTCTGAGTACTCGCCTGATCCTTTTTAGTCAGCTTGAGTTGTAATGATTTATTCTAAAGCTTATATATCAAAATAAAATTAGGCATAAGGTTTTCCCCAACTAAGCTAACGAATATCTACTCATGAGCAAACCAACAATAGACACGATTTCAATCAATCTACTGGTTTTAAAGGCATTGGAAAGAAGTGAAATGTAATGGAGATTGATTTTACAACATTAAAGGAGCCATAAGCTAGCTCCTTTAATGTTAGAATTGATATTTAATACTTACAGCACTTTACTATTTGCATGTGGACCATAAATAGCTACATAACTCGCTACATCTTTGACGAGCTCCACTACGATTTCCTTTACCTCGGCCATGGCTTCAGGTGAAAGGGTGAAAAGGTTTACATACTGTTGTAAAGCTTCAGCAAGTGGCCCTGGTATATTGAAACAATCTTGCCCATATACAGACGTATGTTGTACACCTGCTTCCATCATATAAGCCAGAAAATCCGCAACTGTTTCTTTAAGGTGATACTTTAATTTGAAACCTTCCATTCCAAAAGAGATGGAAGTGAAAGCTGCCTTGATATCGACATTCTTCAGCAATTCTTCTGCTGTAGATAAAAGGCTTTCTCGATCTTGAACATAGATACTCCCTTTGAATGGGATATCTCCTTGGATTCGGTTATATACATTTTTGCCTCGCTTACCCTTGGCCCAGAATATAAAACCATTAATGATTGTTGAAGCGGGAATGCCAATTACGGAGCTATTGTTTTCTTTCTGAACTTTCAAGTCGCTATATAAGTTAGGCAATTCGTCCATTGTACTCTCCTGCCAGCCATGAGGAACAACATCGTAATCGTTAATCCTAGAAACGTAATTACCATTTAATGTTGAGTAAACGTGCTTGGCAAAATCAGCATCTCCTGAAGTTGGTCCAGCAGTTGGGTATGCGGAAATAACTACATTTTTCTTATTGGCCACTGGCTGCAAATCTGCCAAAGCAGTTGCCACCAAAGGAGACAAAGCTCCACCTAGACTATGACCGCAGACCGCTACCTCAGCAGGTGAAGTTCCTGAAATTACACTCTCCAAAAATCCATACAAGGTCTGATTTGTATCAGGATCTTGTACAGTCCAAAGTAACTCAAGTCCATCGTTGCTACCTTGAGCAATTGCACCTACATTAGTAAGACCATTAATTTCAAGGTATTGTGGAGGCCAGGAAACGGGCGTGCCTTTAACATCAAAATCTTCTTGAAACCAACCTGCCTGTGACACTGGGTTTGTTCCAGAGACGGCTACCACATAAAGATCTCTTCCGGTTTGAGGATCTTTCCCTTTTGTTACATACATAGCATTGGTAGTGGTATAGCCCGTTACTTTAATTTTGCCTCCTGTTGGAAACTGATCGGCCAATTCTTTGGGAATAGCTTTGTAAACATCAATAGTTACTTCTCGTTGCTGATTAATTAAGGCGGGCCCCCAAACCACATTAAACTCATTTTTAAAGAAGTTTGAAATTTCGTTTTGTGTCGAAAAAATCTCCTTTAACTGCTGCGCATTCTCTTTCAAAAGGCGCTCTTCCTTTGCAAACAAACCTGCATTGAGGTTTGATAGATCAGATAATACCCATATCATCTGTTCTTTTAATGAAGGTGTACTTGTGTTCATTGCATATGTGTTTTAATGAAAAATGATTTCTATGCTTTGAAAATGCTTATAAGGACTTAAGTAGAGAAAAGAGCTGGACGAATAGCCAGTATTAATGAGCGAACGGATAAGACCATTGATCAAACAGAAATGTTGTATAGAGAAAGACCAAAAATAAAAAAGGCACCCTTTCAGGTACCTTCAAATCGCAAAGAGGTTAGCTCAATAGAATTATTCTGCTAGTACTTCGATGATAATCTCAACAATCTCTTTGTATTGATTAGCTCGATCCAGAATTTGCGCTGGAGTTAACAATGTTCCTGAGGCACTGCCATCAGAATCAGTGTAGTTAGAATTTTCAAAAGTGTCGATTCTTACTGTACCTCCACTTCCAGCCCCTAGTACATGAAGAGAAGCGGCTCCGTTGGCGGGTGTTTCACATTCTTTGAAAGGGAAAAGATCATTGGCCAGTATATACTGGTTATCATCTCCCTCGAACTGGATTAGCATAGTATACCAATCTGCTTCCCAAGTTTCTTGCTGAGCAAACTTGTTTTGGGACACAGCCCCAGGTTGCAAATTTGTAGCTACAAGTACTTCTTGCAGAGAGTCTGGACCCATATTACTCGCAGAGTGCCCTAAGGCAGCTCTTGTAATTACTTTTCCAGTGTTGTTCACGATTTGACAATTACATTCCATGATTTAAAAAATTAAGGTTTAACATATGATTTTGGTTAATCAGCTTCCTGTTTTGCTGATTGATGGAATGAAGGTGAAATATTAGAGTAGAAACCTGAAAACACTTGGACGAATCGCCCTCAAAAATGAGCCAGTGTATGGTAAGATTGATCGAATGAAATTTCGATTTACCTTTAAAGAGTTTGAAAACGGTTGAACACCATTTCTCGGTAATTTTTACTTACAGGCACCTCAAGGTCGTTATAAAAAATACGGTTACCCTCAAAAGCAGTAATGTGCAGTAAATTGAGCAAGTAGGAACGATGGCTCTGCACAAAATAAGGTTGAGTAAGCTTTTCAACAATCACCTTCAAAGTCTGACTCAAAAGATAGCTGTCCTTTTCTGTTTTAATTAAAGTATAATTGCGCTGAGCCTCTGCAAAAAGAATATCCTCTACCCTCACCTTTTCATACTTGAATTTCTTCTTGATGAAAAAGCTATCATTAATCATAAATGTAGCTGGAGCAGTTTTCCCTTCTGTGTCATTATTAGTAATAGCATCTCCATAATTCTGAATTGCTAGGTCAATAGCAATCTGAATTTCCTTTTCTCGAAACGGTTTTATCAAATAAGCGGAAGGCCCCGTTTGCTTGGCCCTTTCCACCACATCATTTTTAGAATGAGAAGTGAGAAAGATAAATGGGAAATTGTGATGTGATTTTATCTCTTGAGCAAGATCAATCCCTTTAAACTCACCATTCAACTCTATATCAATAATAAACAGGTCAATTGATGCAGCAGAGGTCTGAACAAAAGCTAGCGCCTCATCATAAGTTTGAAAATTACCTATTATATCATACCCCATATTTATTAAGCGATGACTCAAATCTCTAGCCACCAGAATTTCATCTTCCACTATCGCCAACTTAACCTTCGACATTAGATTCTTCTTCAATAAGTGGAAAATCAACACTGAACTTAGCCCCAGCTTGGCTGTCTATAGAAAGGGTTCCTTTTATTTGCTTTACCAAATCTCGAATCAATTCCATACCGAAGGAAGATTTACTGATATGAGATGAATCAGGTATGCCAGGTCCATTGTCAAATACCACTATACTGACTGTTCCTTTCTCTTCATTAATCTTTATAGAAACGGACAGCATTGGTCGGCTAACAGTTTCGAAAGCATGCTTGAATGAATTAGTGACTAATTCATTCACAATAATGCCTAAAGGAATAGCATATTTAACACTCAAGGGCTTATTATCCACCTCTACCAACACATCAATCTGTTCAGATTCATATTGAAAAGAGTAAGCTGTGTTTTCGATCATATGCTTTACATAGTCGCCCATTTCGATGGAGGTAATGTTTTCACTTTGATACAGTTCTCGATGAATCATAGACATTGCTTCTACCCTTGCCTGCCCAGATTTTATAGCTTGCGCGGCCTTAAGGTCTTCAGTATCATAATATTGAAGGTTCAACAAAGAAGACACAATTTGAAAGTTGTTCTTGACCCTATGATGCAACTCTCGGAGTAACAAAGCTTTTTCCTTTTCCCTTTTCTCCACCAGATATTTCTGCTCAGTCAGCAGTCGGTTAGATCTTTTCTTTCGGGCCAAAGCTCTATATATAATTAAGGAAATAATGATAAGGCCCGAAATGCCAGCAATGAGCAAATTGCGTTGAGCCGAACCTTTGACCAAGGCTATGTTTTGCAGAGCAATTTCTTTGTCCTTTTTCTCCGTTTCATATTGCACTTGCAACTCGGCAAGCTGAGCATTCTTCTCCTTGTTGGTCAACTCATAATCTATACTATCTGAAAGCTTGTAGTAGTAGAAGGATTTTTCAAAATCCTTTAACGCTTTATAGTTGCCGGAGAGATTATAGTAAAGGGAAGAAAGAAGCTTTTTTGCATCAATTTCCTTTGCTAAACCAATAACAGCCAAAGTAGTAGTAATCGCGCCCTTATAATCTCCCTGTTCATTTCTTAAAGCAGCTATATTATTATGAACAGCTATTTTACTGTAGACATCACCGCTCTTCTCATATTCCTTAACAGCTAGATCATAGAATAACATTGCTGAATCAAGATTCTGCTCCTGGAAATAAACTGCACCAAGGTTAGAATAAACTGCGCCTAAATTTGGAGATCGAACATCGGAGTTAATAAAATTTAGACTTTCTATATAATTCTGCTTTGCCTTATCGTACAAATTAACTGATGAATATAACGTCCCAAATAGGACATACGAATTAAACAAACCCATTGAGTCCTTTTGGTCCTTTCTAATATTGAGCGCATGATTATAATACATTTCTGTCTTTTCAATATCTCCAGTTTTACGGTAATGTGTGCCTAGACTACTATGTATTTTCGCTAGCGTATTAATGTCTTTAGTATCTTCTATGAATGATAATGCTTTAAAAAGGTATTCCAAAGTCAATACATCATCTCCTTGTCTCTGGGTCACCTCCGACAAATAATAATAAGCCTTACCAATCCATAAGTTGTTATTACTTTCAAGGGCTATATCTAGATTTTGTGTATACGAAACTTTGGCCTCTTCAAGCTTTCCATTTAGTAAATACATGAGGGCTAAATACCGATGAGACCTAGCTTCTTCTTCCTTTAAAAATTCTCTTTGAGCTATTCTGATTATCACATGAGCCAACGAATCTGCACTTTCTGTATCAGAGTAGATAAGTTTAGCTAGCTCTTGGTTTAAATCAGAAACTTGTTTTTCCCCAAAGCTTTGTGATTGTACCAAGTATGGTGACATCAAAACCACAATCAAAACATGAAATGTCGTCAGTTTCATCTTTTATACTCTTAGACACTAAAATACTCAATGTGGTGGTCTCTGATCAGGTTCTATGTCTATAGGGTCAATATAAACTATCTTAGGTTTTGGATCCGTATCCATATGGTTCACAGTAAACTCCAATACTCTTAATGAGGGCACATATTTGGTAATTTCAAATTGGTAGGCTACCCAATTCAAACTTCCTCCATTGCTGGCTCCCCCAATGGTAATATTGATGGATTGAATGATCTTAGTATGGTCTTCCTTTTTGTCACCATTGATAATGGGATAGGCAACCTCTTTTACTTCTTCGCCTTCCCGTAAACAAATAAAGAAATCTACCAGATAAGTAGGAAACTCTACTTCATGTTCCCCTTCCTTAATGTGGACTTCTCCGACCACATCATAAAGTGTCGTTTTAAGTCTTTTGACTACAGATTTGCCGGTTCTTAATTTTGTTGTCATGTTTAAATATTTTAAAAAGTCAATTCATATTTTATTAAACATTAATTAATTTTTTTTTAGTTAAAATAATCATTATGAAAAAGATCGTTTTCTGTTTATTGGTTGTGAGTTTGTGCTTCTAATGTACTCCGGATGAAGACTCCACTCCCGATTTATCGTTGAATAGCCCCAAAAATGATCCCAAACCAAAATTAATATATGAAGACCCTATTGAAATCGAACCTGGTTAATTCTCTCACTACTTAAGACTCACAATAAAACCTCCTCACAAAAGTAAATAAGATCAAAATCTCAATTCATTTTTTATAACACTCAGGTAAAATGGCCTTATTAATAGTGAAGTTAATCCTTTCATTTTAATTTGAGTATAATCAACTCACTAAAATATGAGCATCATTATTTAACAAAATTAATAGAAGAAATATTAACAATATTCAACCTAAATTCGATTTCATCAATAGATAAAGCAATGCAATAGCATCAATTAAACAACTATATGTCAACACTATACACTGTCGTATCTCTTATTGACCGTTGAGTAATTCAATAGAGACGAGCTAACTTAAACTATTTATTTTTTCTTAACACCTGACCTGCACGCTCTTTGGTCAGTTCGCCTTGATCAATCGTAAGTTTTCCGTTCACTATTACGTAGTCAATCCCTTCGGGGTAATGGTGCGGATCTTCAAAAGTACCCTTGTCGATTACCGTTTCAGGATTGAAAACAGTGATATCGGCTTTCATTCCCTCTTTGATATAACCGCGATCTGTTAGACCTAATCTATCGGCAGGCATTGAAGTCATTTTACGCAAAGCGGTTTGCAAGTCAATCACGCCTTCTTCTCGAACATAGTAGCCCAAAACACGTGGAAAGGTTCCATAACCTCTTGGGTGAGGATGGCCAACTCCGGGCTCTAACAAGGCACCATCTGAAGCTACCATTACCATAGGATGCTGCATAATTCGTTTTACATCTTCTTCATTAATGGCGTGGAAAACACAAGAGGCGCCACCGTTCAATTGTGCTTCAATTACCAGTTCGGCACCGTTCCTAAAAGAAGGTTCCAATCCTCGCTCAATCGCCCAATCCTTTAAGGTTTTACCATTGAGTTCTGGTTTGTAACCAAAAGAGGCAAACTGCACCACATCCAGTTGAGCTCCTCCTCTATCGAACTCAATATTGAACATAATCTCTTCAATGATTTTCTCTCGTAGCTTTTTGTCTTCCAGTCTTTTCTTAAGTTCCGAAGTTCCTCCTGCCATTGCCCAAGTAGGAATAAGCACGGAAATACCTGTTGAACTAGCTGTGTACGGATACTGATCGGCCATTATATCCAGCCCCAAGTTCCTGGCGGAATCAATCATGGCCAAGGTCTTTATGCTACCGCCCCACATTGGTCGGCCAATGGCTTTGTGATGGGTAAGAATCACAGGAATATCGGCTTCTCTGCTAATCATAATCGCTTCTTGCACTGCATCAAGCAGGCCCAAACCTTCTTCCCTCAAATGCGAAGTATAGATTCCTCCAGCTTCGCCTGCTACTTTAGACAGTGCTATTACTTCATCTACTTTAGAAAAAGAGCCTGGTACATATTTAAGTCCTGTGGAAATTCCAAAAGCCCCATTGTCCATTGCCTCCTGTACTTTAGCCTTCATTTCTTCCAATTCTTCTTGAGTTGGCTCACGGTTTTCGGTTTGCATCACCGCTCTTCGGATGGAATTATGTCCTACTAAATAAGCGGCATTTACCCCCAAATCATATCCTTCTAAACTATCTAAATAATCCTTCATGGGCGAAGGGCCTCGACCATCGGGGCCTCCCAAAACGGTAGTTACCCCTTGTTTGATGGCGCTTTCGGCTGTTGGCAAACGCATTATAGCTTCTACATGGGCATGCATATCGATAAAGCCAGGAGAAACTACCAATCCCGTTGCATCAATGCGTTTGGCGGCTTTGGCTTTGCTCAAATCACCAATCATCACGATTTGATCTCCATTAATACCCACATCCACCATTTGAGCTTGATTGGTGGTTCCGTCATAGACGGTTCCATTTTCAATAATGATATCATAAGAGGCTGATGAACCACAGGATACGACAAAGCAAAAAGTGAGTGCTGCAAAAAGTAGTTTTTTGATCATAGAGTTAAAGTTGAAAAAGGAAGATAGTCAACTTATGCGATATATGTCTAGCCCTTATATGTTGTATGGTGATTGAGAAGTTTGCTACCCAAATTCTTGGGAAAAATTGAACTCCTTTTTTGGAACAACGGCAAAGCCTTAGACGGTCTCTGTCCGAATATTGACTATATTTACAATGCTTATTAAAAGCCAACCATAAGTTGTATATGGTTGATTATCAATTTTTTCAGTAAAATTCAAAACGCATACAGGTGATAAACGCCTAACATTATGGAATATTAAAAATCACGGATATGAACAGATTATTTATCATTCTAAGTATCATACTTACATCCTGTGTAAATAAAAAAAACGACAGTTCGGTAACGCAAGGGTTTCTACCAACATTACACGATAATCACGTCCATATTATGAGCCCACAGTTAATCTCTTTATGGAAGAATATGGGTATCAAATTTTCTAAAATAGATTATTTCTATTCGGACATTGACTCAATTATTACAACTACTAAAGCACAGTCTCTATCCTTGGTTTCTATGGCTTATGTCTACTCGTCAAACGAATTTGGCGGCAATGCAAAAAACATAGAAGAAAAGGTCAGAAGCGAAAACAATTATCTGGCTGCAGCAAAGTCAAAATACCCAAAAACGATCAAGGCATTCTTCGGAATTGATCCACTCCAAAAATTTGCTCTTACAGAAATTAAAAGATGTCACGAAGAACTGAAATTGGATGGCCTAAAACTTCACTTTAATGCGTCTCAAGTTTATTTAACAGAGCCAGAACATTTAAAAAAGGTTAAAACTGTATTTGAGTATGCATCAGACAATCAACTGCCAATATTAATGCACTTTGATAATTCACACCCAAAATTCGGAAAGGCTGATGTAAAAAACCTTGCTGATTCGATCCTTTACGATCTGAAATATGTAAATCTACAAATCGCACATTTAGGTACTTCGGGTGGCTTCAATCAAAAAACAAAAGAAGTGCTTGAGACTTTTATTGAGCTGTTTGAATCAAATCATCCCATTTCAGAGCACAAGATCACTTTTGACATTTCAGCCGTTTGTCTTGACAAGGATGCAGAAGGAATTCCTAAACTAACCAACAGTGACTTTGATGAGCTGGCAAGCTATTCAAGAAAACTTGGTTTTGAACGAATAGTATTCGGGACAGACTATCCATTATATCAAAGTAAAGAATACCTCAATTTATTAGCAGCTAAACTAAGGCTAACAGAGAATGAAATTGCCAGTTTATTAAAGGATCAAAACAGGTATAAATAATTTTTTTGGACGCTTCTATTTTTAGCTGAATGTAACAACAAGAAAGTTATTATTTTCTTCACTTTATTTTCATACACTATTCGCTAAATCTATTAAATTTGATTACTAACGTCTTTGTTAACATCACCATTTTTTAACCTACCAATCGAAACAAAATGAAATCAGCTACAAAAATTACAGTCTTCAGCCTTTTGCTTTTCTTTTTTTCTTCAATAGTTGTGGCTCAAAACACTAAACTAACAGAAGAAGCTACAGGTTATGTAAATTTCAGTTTGGGAAAAACCACTCTACCCCATGCTAAAACTCAAAATCTATCACTCTTTGGGTGCAACACAAACATTACCATGGATAGTAAATATTGGAATGGCCCCGATGGCTTTCAATGGGAAAAGGCAAACCAAGTACTTTCAGACATACCCTTTGGGTATAAAAAAGATACAGTTACTGGCGGATTGTATTACGTTTCCAAGTATTACATAGCCTCTCCTCCAGTTTTCAAAGAGGGTGGACAAAATGACTCTACGACCCTTTATGACATAGGTATTGTAACGCCTGATCAGTTTACGCTTGAAGGGAAAAAGCCCGTTCAGATGGTCTATATGGATTATAATGTGCTTGAACCGATGTATATCAAATACATTGATATTGAATTCGATAGCTCATTCGATAAGTTAGGAGTTGATTTTGTACCATTTCAAGTAGAGTGTAGTGACTTCCCTTGGCGAGATATTAGCGGCATTAATGGTGCTCAAGGAGCCTCAGGAATTGGTTCGTTCACCAAGGACTCAACAAATATAGGCCGACTCTTTCTTCCTTACTATTATAACACCGATTCAGAAGGCAAAAAACCCACCGTTATTGTTCCAAAGTATTTAGATTGTGAGGTAACCCTGCTTAATGATATTCTATTCCATTATGAAGTGTTCTTTATGGTAAACGGAAAGCAGTATACCACCATCAACCTGAAAGATCATCAGAATGAAAAAATAAGCTTTCATGCAGTTTATCGTGAAGAACTGCCTTCAGGCTGTACCAAATCAAAAGAATAAAACCACTACCTTAATAGCTTAACAAACTAACCTAACTATGAAACTTGGCGCATTTTCCATCAGTCTTAGTGTAAAAGACCTTAAAGCTTCCAAAGATTTTTACGAGACTCTTGGCTTTACCGCATTTGCGGGAGATATGGAGAAAAATTACCTGATCATGAAAAATGGCAATGCCTTGATTGGGCTTTTTCAAGGCATGTTCCCTAACAATATCCTCACTTTTAACCCAGGCTGGGATGAAAACGCGCAGAAACTAGAGGCTTTCGATGATGTACGCGAAATACAGAAAGAGTTGAAAAGCAAGGGTGTTGAAATACAAAGTGCAGCAGATGAAAACACCTCTGGCCCAGGGAGCATGGTAGTTATTGACCCTGACGGAAATACTGTGTTAATTGATCAACATGTTTAGATTTAACAACAGGCTTTAAAGCTCTCATTATTATTTGCTAGAAACGAAAGTGGAAGTGAGAGCATTTCTCTTTTTAAATTTCTGCATAATCAACAAAACAATTACTCTGACTAGCGGTTTTTTAACTTAGAATAAGAAAAATTAAAAATAAGCAGAGTTAAACACTAAAATAACGTATTTTTGTAGCGTACGAAAGAGAGAATTACTTTCGTTAAGTCAACATCTAGAGCATAAAGACTATAAAAAAGCTCTGCTACCAAAAACACTTTGTGCCGTACTCTAAATTAGAATTTATCCTATTTCTAACATTTAGAAATGTTTACGATGCAGAACAACAACATATTTATCACGGTAGATGATGATCCCATCAACCAATTCCTTTCGAAAGTAATCATCACCAGAAATGTGGAGAACCCTAAAGTGTTTGCTTTTGGCAATGTTCAAGATGCTTTAGAGTTTATCACCAATGAGGATATTAAATCTCAGAAAATCATTCTACTCCTTGACATCAACATGCCTCAACTCGATGGTTGGGATTTTCTGGATAAGTTTGATCAGTTAGACAATGCTCTCAAACAGAGGTTTGACATCTATTTACTATCCTCATCTACCGATAAAAGTGATATTAATAAAGCAAAATTTTATCCTTCAGTAATTGACTTCATTGCAAAGCCTCTTTCGAGCAATTCTCTCGATATCGTTTTCAAACGATTAAAAGCTGCATGAATAACTAACATCAAAAGTAAAGTAGGTAGGTGAAAACGTGTGTGTTTATGTGGCATTCTACCTAAGCCCCGTTCGTAAAAGGCGGGGCTATTTTATACCATTTAACAAAATGGGCTTATCTATTCTTAAATCCCTTTCACCGTAACTTACACGTTACTCACCTTAGTTGAATTTCTGAGCCTTCTATATATCCTAAGTTTGAGAACATTATTATCTCAAAGCTATGAAAAGGATATTGCTTCTATTAACATTTTTATTGACCTCATTAGTAACCAAAGCCCAGTTTGAAAACGATAAAACTTGGCTGATAATTACGGCAGACAATAACCAGTATGGTTCGTTTTTTAACGAGTCATTTAAAAATGCTTCAAAAATCAAGAAACCATCCTTCAGTATTGGTATTGAAAACTACTTTTCAAAAAGCTTCAATTTTACAGGTAGAGTTGTAGTCGGAAAAATCACCGATTACCAAAGCGATTTTATGGATTTAAATAGCAGCAATAATGTACGCGTTAATTTAGCAGTTCTAGAAGCAACCGCCATATTTAAGCTCAATAACGGTTTTATTATTCCAGCTCATTCCCGACTAAGCCCTTACATTGAAGCAGGTTTTGGCGTTGCTAATTTTAATGAGGCAGTGATTGAAAGTGAATCAGGTCCTGGAGTTGTATTCCCTGTAGCTCTAGGCTTAAAATATCGCCTTACAAAAAATATGCAGCTTGCAGTAAAAGTGACCAATGTTGAAAGTAACAACGTAACACACAGGAAGTTTTCAGCTGGGTTTTCCTTCTCTCTAAAAAACAACAGAGATACAGATAAAGATGGCATCATAGATAAAAATGATGCATGCCCTTTTGTTTACGGACCATCAGAAAATCAAGGTTGTCCGTATGAAGACGCTGACAAAGATGGTGTAGAAGATCGCTTTGACGAATGCCCATTAGTTGCAGGTACAGTCAATGGGTGTCCAGACATGGATGGAGATAAGGTTGCCGATAAAGACGACATATGCCCAAACATTGCCGGGCTAGTGGAAATGCAAGGTTGCCCAGATACTGACGGTGATGGTATTAAAGACTCAAATGATCCTTGTCCAAACATTGCTGGCTCTGTAAATGGATGTCCTGATACGGATAAAGACGGAATAATTGACAAATTAGACAAGTGTCCCAATAATGCTGGCTTATTAGCAGAAAACGGCTGCCCAGAAATAAAGCTACCAGTATACCAAGTGTACTTCGACTTTAACCAGGCAGAAATAAACTTACCTACGCAGGCCAAGCTAGATGAACTTGCTGCATTAATGGCTAGATTAAAGATATTTAAAGTAGCTATTCATGGCCATACTGATAACATTGGTCAGGACGATAAAAACTATGCCTTATCTCAGAAAAGAGCCGAAGCGGTACGCGATTATCTCCTATCTAAAGGAGTAGATGTAAGCCGAGCTATTGTGGTTGGTTATGGTGAAGAAAAGGCTTTGGCAAGTAACGCCACTCAAAAAGGTAGGGCACTTAACAGAAGGGTTGAAATCAAAATCAAGAAATAATGCGGTTTCGCTTTTTCCCATTCGTCTATAGTTAAATGTATTTCACCGAAGGAAGACAGCCCATTCAACGGTATATGGCATTTGAATGAGCATTAATTGAAGATATTCGTAGACAGGCCACCAAACCATTTGAAAACATGACAAATAAAAACCCTCTTTCTATTCTCTTTATTGAAGACGACATGATTGAAAGAATGAAATTCAATAGAACAGTTTCTAAACTAGGTTATGAAAACAAAATTATAGAGGCTAATAATGGAGAAGAGGCTTTGAAAATTTTAGAAGGCAACAGCCTCCTTCCTCATGTTATTCTTCTAGACCTGAACATGCCAAGAATAAGTGGGATTGAATTTTTAAAGCGCCTTAAAGGCGATGATAGATTGAGGTACATCCCTACAATTGTGCTTACCACATCTAATAATCAGAAAGATTTATTGGAGTGTTACAAGATTGGTATAGCTGGCTATATTTTAAAACCGTTGAAATACGATGATTATGTAGATAAAATAGGTAAGTTATTGTCTTATTTAGAAATTAATCAATTCATAACTACATAAGAATGAAAGGCATAGTGTTTACAGAGTTTCTTGAAATGGTAGAGAGCAAATTTGGTCTTGAAACCGTGGATAAAATTATAGAAAGAGCTGAATTAAAAACTGGAGGTGCTTACACATCCATTGGTACTTACGAGTTCAATGAAATGCTTCAGCTTATCCTAAATTTGAGCAATGAGGTTAATATTCCTGTAGATGATCTTATCCATGCTTTTGGAATCCATTTTTTCGAACATCTGGAAAAAACTCATCCAAATATTTTCGAATTATATAAAAACCCAATGGATTTTCTCAACTCAGTTGAAGGCCATATCCATGTTCAAGTTCGCAAAATATACCCAGGAGCTGAATTACCCACTTTTGAAGTAACCCAGAGAAGCTCCAACTCTATGGAGATGATTTATACATCTCAGCGCGCCCTTTATAAATTCGCTGAAGCCTTAATGCTCAAAACATTTGAACACTTTCACACAGAATGCACCATTACCTATGAAAAGCTAAACCCAGAAGGAACCAGAGTAAAATTCAATATTATACATAATGACTGATCAGAGAATAGCTTTATTGGAAAGGGCCCTGAAAAGAGAAAAATCAGCAAGAAAAGAAGCTGAAAAAATTCTTGAAGAGAAGTCGCTTGAGCTATATGAACTGAACCAGAAACTTAAAATTGCCAACAACACTTCCTCCTCTGCCTCTCAAGAGCACTTGAAAGCTAATGGGGTATACTCCAGTTTGGCAGATGCCTATTTAAAAATGGATTTGGCTGGAAATGCATTGGAAATGAATGATGCAGCCATTGAGCTATTTGGTTATAACATCCAGAACGAATCTCTGAACATTGTCAATCTTATATATAGAGACGATTTTACCTATGCTATGAACTCCTACAAGGAGCTAGTTAAAAATGGGGCATTCACAGACTATGTTGCAAGAGTATATACTAAGGAAGGCCCATATAAGCTAGTACATATCAATGCAAACCTCATATACAACGATAAACAGGAAGCCATAGCGGCAGAAGGTATTATCAGAGATATTACCGAAGAGCAAAGAGCACGTGTTCTAATTGAAGAGCAGCGAGCCGAGCTTTCCACAATTGTTAATAGCTCGCCATTCGGAATCGTGTTGACAGAAAATGGCATTATTATCAAGTCAAATAAGGCTTTTCAAGACATGATGGGCTTTTCAGCCAATGAGCTACAGCATATCGATCCAATGGAGTTTATACTTCCAAAAGACGTCAACAAAATTCAAGAAATACAAAACCAGATGAACTCTGGAGAGAAAAACCGGATCGATTTTACACAAGACATAAAAACAAAGAAAGGTCAACTCATTAAGGTAAGAGTTAACATTACTACCATTTTCGATGACCTTGGGAAACCAAAATACAGGCTATCAATATTAGAAAACATTACAGAAGAGGCACGTAGAAGTGAACTCATTGAAGAACAAAGAGAACAACTCGAAATAATATTTGAAAACTCGCCATTAGGGATAGTATTGTCTGATAATGGATCGTTAACCAAAGTCAATAGTGCTCTAGTAAGCCTTTTAGGGTATTCGCAAGAAGAGCTACAGGCACTTTCTTTCGAGGACATAACCCATCAAGATGATTTATTCGCATCAAAAGATGTAATGCAAAAAATCCAGAATGGAGAGCAAGATACTGTTATCCTCAAAAAGAGATACATAAAGAAAGACGGCACTGTTATTTCGGCTAAATCAAGCTTAAGTGTTGTAAGAGATCACTCAGGAAGAGTAAAATACCATTTAGTTATAATCGAAGATATTTCGGAACAAGAAAAAGCGGAGCAACAAAAAGAAAACCTTCTTAGAAGGCTAGAAAAAAGCAATCATGAATTACAAGAGTATGCCCATGTAGTTTCTCACGATTTAAAATCGCCCCTACGAAGTATCTCCGCATTAGTAAGCTGGATTAAAGAAGACTGTAGCGATATAATGCACGATAGTGGTCATGAAAATCTCAATTTGATTGAAATGACCGTTGAAAAGATGGAAAACCTAATTAATGGTATTCTCACCTATTCAGCAATTGAGCGAGCAGAGGATGACGAGAAAGTAGTTTCAATAGATGAAACAATCGATAACATACTCGCCTTACTCTACATTCCTGACCATATTAAGGTTAAGGTAAATAAACCCCTACCTAGTATATATGCAGACGCTACTCGAATACAACAGCTCTTTCAAAATTTAATAGGAAACGCTATTAACTATATCGATAAAGAGGTTGGTTTAGTCGAAATTGATTATAAAGATGCTGGCAAATACTGGGTCTACTCAATTAAAGACAATGGTGTGGGGATTGCAGAAGAGTATCATGAAAAGATATTTGGCATATTCCAATCACTTACTACCGACCCTAAAAAAGGATCAACAGGCATTGGTCTATCTATCGTTAAAAAAATAGTAGAGCAGTATGACGGTGAAATATATTTAGAAAGCGAGGAAGGAATTGGGACCACTTTTTTTATAAAACTTAAGAAATAACAAAACCAGATCCCTAACAACAGTATTAATCAATTAGAAAATCAATATTCCATTTTGTAGCAAACCATGCCTAAACCTAACTATAGTTATATCAATCAACTCTCAAATGGCGACAAAGCTTTTGAAGCGAAACTTCTAGGTGTTTTGGCCAAAGAACTCCCCTTAGAGATCCAAGAATTTGAAAGTAACATTGCCTTAGGAAATTTAGCCGAAGCCGCCAATAATGTGCATAAAATAAAGCACAAAATTAGCCTTCTTGGAATGCAAGAGAGTTACTTGATTGCCCAAGACTTTGAAGAAAATCTGAAAAACAATCGCTTAGACTTGTACAAGGTTTTTGTTCAAATTCTAAAAAAAATGACTACTTTTTTAAATCAATTATAGAACCATTGAATATGACTTGTATTATTATTGATGATGAAGAAACATCGAGACTGATTTTAAATCAGCTTTGTTCTGAAGTTCCGGATTTGGATATGATTGAAGAATTCCCAAATGCCATGAGCGCAATCAAGTTTCTAAATAAAAACGATATTGATCTCATTTTCTTAGATATTCATATGCCAGATTTCTCTGGTTTCGATTTCATTCAAACCCTAAAAAACCCACCAAGAATTATTCTTACCACTTCAGATCAAAGTTTGGCACTCACTGCTTTTGAGTACGACAGCGTAATTGACTACTTGGTAAAACCTGTGGAAAGACCTCGCTTCGAAAAGGCCATACTAAAGGCCAAATCATTCGTTGCCTCCACTAAACCCGCTGTTGCACCCAAGGGAGATTCTAAAAATGAAAGTACGGCTGAATCGTCTAACGAAACCCTATACATTAACATCGATAGGACTCTGATTAAAATCGAAACAGACTCAATTAACCTGATCAAGGCCGAAGGAGATTACATCATGATCAAAACTCGTGAGAAGGATTACAAGGTGCATTCAACTTTGAAGAAAATTATAGAGAAACTGCCCAGCGATCCTTTCTTTCATGTACATAGGTCTTACATTATTAACCTTTCACGAATTGTTGATATAGAAGACAATACTATTCTGATTGAAAAAAACGTGATCCCAATCAGTAGATCAAAAAGGCCAGAATTAATGAGAAGGCTGAATTTGCTATAACCTAGGCTTAGTTAAAGAAATACTTAAAGCTTCTGCTCACTTTGTGTTCAGAAGCTTTCTTATTTACACTTAAGCCTAGATAACTAGTACTTAAAATCAGTAAACAGAAGGCTCAAATCTTCCAAAGCTCTTATTCTGCATTTCACCGATACTCACATGCTGTTGGTCTAGAAACAACAAATCGCCCAAGCTCTTTGCCCTAAGTTTGAATCATAATTAATCAAACAAACATTCATTTTTAAAAAACACACATTATGAAAAAGTCAAACTTAGTACTTGCATTTGCATTAACATTAT
>TARA_R110000823_G_scaffold151125_2_pt1 | contig 27976 bp, 42 predicted proteins | sample TARA_R110000823 | Tara Oceans TARA_R110000823 (sample SAMEA4397722) | marine metagenome | biome: Polar Biome; feature: [DCM] deep chlorophyll maximum layer (ENVO:01000326); material: water (ENVO:00002006), including particulate matter (ENVO:01000060) such as... | depth 20 m | reverse complement strand
TAGAGGTTTAACTGTTGATTTAGATTTAATTGATGCAGCACCTATAGTTAGAAATAACGATTCAATTTAATATAAATAAATAACTATGAAAAAATTAATCAACAATCCTAGAACATACATTTTTTTATTGTACGTCCTATTTGCCACTTTAGCCTTGTTTATCAAGGGAAACGAAATGAACATTATCCTATTAACGATAGTAGCAATAGTGTTCTTTTGCGTGGGAAATATCGGTAAAGAGAATAGAGATTTTCTAGCAAAGAGTATAGGCGGTGGAGGATACAAAAGGCCACCATCTGATGATGATAACGTTTCCGGATAATGTTTAGATTTATAAGAAATAAAGCTCCTTTTATTTTGCTTTTTTTAAACATTGTAATTTGTTTATGGCATAACTTTGAGCTTTATATTATTTACGATGGTAGTTATGAATTTTTTAAATTAGCTAAGGATTCCTATTTTAAACATTACTCATATTACTTCGGAGATTTAATAGGTTATTCTATCTTCACAAATCTATTTATGCTATCGGTTTATCTAAATAAAAAATATTGTGACGCTACAAAAATATGCGTTTTAGGATTAATAGCTTTAAATATGTATAGCCTTATTTCTCATGGATTTAATTTTTATAGTGAAATATATGATTTATATTTGATGGCCGCTATAATTTGCGTTATAGGAACTTATAAAATACAAAATAAAAACAAAAAATGATTTTAATACAAGCTGAAACGGTAGAGAGAGTTCTAACTATTGAGAGCATTAGTGTTATAGGTTTATTATTAGCTATATGCGCTTTATTAATTTATGATAAAGTAAGGAAGGAAAAGTCATATTCTGAATTGCAAAACAATCTTAGTAAAGAGCAAAGCGAAAATAAAAATATTCTTATAGAATTAGTTAGCAAATCAATATTAGCTACAGAGCAGAATACAACAGCTATAAACACTTTACGCGAATATGTGTATAAGCAATCATAAAGAATTAACGCAGGATAATTATAGGAGTGAATTAATAATCTCTATCAATGCTACTCATGATAGGTTAGTTAATGCTGTTAGTTTGTTTAATGCTCGTAAAGCTATTAATCCTATAAATAGCGAAATGCTAAAGAAATTCCCTTTTTTTGAATGGGTATCTTTAAATGATAAAGTAAGGATTTATAGAAGGAGTGATCGATTTCCAGAAAAATATCTTTCCTTTGATACAGAAATGCTAGAGGGTGGCGAATTTGGTGAGCACTTTCATGCTGATTTAATAGAAAGCACAGAGGTGGTAAGCGGTGAAATGTTTGATACCTACTATCAAAGATATTATAAAAAAGGAGATGTAGCACATTACGACAAAGGGCAAAAACACACTCCAATAGCTACTAAAAAAACAATTTTACACGTACTTTTTAAACCATAATTATGAAAACAGCAATAGTAATAGGCCATGATTCTAAATCTCCAGGAGCTTATTCTAAGTATTTAGGATCTAGTGAATACATCTATAATTCTGAGGTGGCAGCTAATTTATCCGGTGTAGCTGATATTTATAAGCGGCCAAATGTTAGAGGGTATAACTCTCAAATGGATGCCTTAGCAAAGCTTTTAAAGCCTTTTAAATATGATTTAATAATTGAATTGCATTTCAATTCTTTTAATAAAAAAGCTAATGGAACTGAAACGGTAACATATGAAGGAAACTCAACTACTTTAGAATATGGCCGGATATTTAACGAGCTAATAAGTAGTAAATATCATAATGAAAATAGAGGCGAGAAAACCGTTTCTAGATCTACTGATAGAGGTTTTGGATTTTTATCTAAAATGAATGCTGATGCTATTATTTTAGAGCCATTTTTTGGAGATAACGGTGAATCACTAAATTTTAAAGATGTGCAGCAATATGCTTGCGTAATTAAAGACTGGCTTTTAAAAATAAAATAATGAAAAAATTTAATGACATTGTAAGCTGGAATAAACAAGGTGGAACTTGGGATGGTTAAATAAAAAAGCTCGACATAAGCCGAGCCTTGAAATTAATTAACAGTGTAGTACTGCTTTTTAGACATTGCAAATATAAAGAAAAAATAATGAAAAAAATATTAATCATTTTCCTAGTTTTATTAATTTCTAGCTGCGGGAGCCGTAAACGGTCCTTAGATAAAAAGGAGGAAAAAATAGAGATCTTAATAAAAAAAGATATTGAATTAGAAGTAAAAAACAACATTAAAAAAGTAGATACTTCTGCGGTTATTGAAATAAAAAACATCATTCAAGAAGAAAACTCTTTTAATGGGGAAATTGCTGATACATCAAAACCGGCAACAATAACAGAGGAAATTAAAAACGGTAAAAAGAAAGTTACTTATACTAATTTTAAAAACGTTAATAGTTCTAGCGGTAAAAATACCGATAACTCAATAAAAAAAGAAAACACTAAACATTCTAATACTGATTTATCTAAAATTGATTTAAAACAAAAAGATGAATTTCAAGAAAAAAAGGATAGTTCTTCTAAAGAAATAAAAGTTGATCGTAAAAGCGGTTATAGTTGGATTATGTGGTTGATTATATCTTTGGCCCTTGTTGGTTATGGTTATTTTTCAATTAAGAAAAAACAATATAATCCTTTAGATTGGTTTAAATAAATATAATTTATATACCAAAAACATCGTTTATATCAAAAAAAAATATTAATATTGTTATTATGAATTTTCCACTTGCTAGAGAAATATACGGAATGACGCCTTTTTGCGTTGACTCACAGACATTGCCGGCTATGTTATCTGTTTTAGATGATGTTAGGAATGGAGTAAAATATACCGGTGAAAACGAACTAAAAAACTCAGTTAGTAGTTTGCTTAGTGTTGACAGTAACTTAAAAGTAATTACATCTCCTTACGATTTAAGAAATAACGAAGTTTTTGAGGCTGTTTCTTTGATGAAAATTAACGGACCTATTTTATTAAACTCTGGAAATTCTACTATAGGAATGAAATCCGTTAGTGATGAGATGATTTCTACAGCTAATGATGATAGGGTTAAAGGTTTTGTTTTACTAATGGATTCCGGAGGCGGTTCCAGCGCGGCAGTTGAATTAATGGTTGATACTATTAATGAGATTCAAGCAAATGGTAAGCCGGTTTACGTTTTAATTGATAAGGGCGGCACTTTAGGATCTGCGGCATACGGAATAGCATCTGCTGCTAAAAAGATTTACTATCAATCTGATATGTCGATAGTTGGTAGTTTAGGTACTATGATCCAAACTGAGGGCGTAAAAGCAAATAGTGAAATAGATGGCGTTAAGTATCTTAGAATTTACGCTACAAAATCAACTGAAAAAAACGGAGCTTTTGAGCAGGCTTTTAATAATGATAATTATGATTTAATCATAAACGAGTTATTAGATCCTGTAAATGAGCGATTTTTAAGCATGTTAAAAGAAAACAGGCCACAACTTACCATTGAGCAATTAAATGGCTCTGTAGCTTTTGCTATGGACTCTGTAGGGGTTTATGTAGATGGTAAATCTACTATTAATGAGATTACACAAGAAATATTAAACGATAACACAAAAATTAATTTTAATCAAAGCAGTATGACACGTAGTGAACTACAAACTCAGCACCCAGACCTAGTAAATGAGGTTTTTAATGCTGGTGTAACCGCTGAATCAGAAAGAGTGCAGTCATGGCTGGCTCACTTAGAAACTGATTCAGAATTTGTTACAAAAGGAATTGAGAGTGGTGATGAAATAAGCCCATCTCAAAGAGAAAAGCTATTAGTTAAAGCTAATAAGCAAGAAAAATTAACCAATCTTACAAGCGATAACGCTCCAGGTTTTCAAACACCAGAATCAACTATTGATGCGGGTGATGATGCTAGCGAAATTAAAAGCGCTTTTAATTTTAAATTGAAATAATATGTCAGTATCAGCAATTCAAAGAAACGCTACTAATAATCAGTCAACGGTTGATTATACTAGAAAGCAGATTTTTATTTACGGAAATGAATTTCAAAGCGCTATACTAGCAAACACTACAATAGTAGAACAGATAGCAGTTACCGGTCAATTAGTAACTAGAGATACAGCTACAGCGGGTCAGGTAAATTTAGCTACAGCTAGTAATTTAGCCGATGTAATAGGTATTACTTTTATTGACTCAACAACTCTAGCAGTTGCTAGCTCAGGTGGTGGAACTGATGGAGGGACTACAAGTTTAGATTACGCAGTTAACGGTACAATTGATAACGGCTTACTGGAATTACCTGCTACGGTAACTCTAGATACAGTTGTAGGAAATAAAGCTCTTAGAGATATCCTAAATGATTTAGGCTTTATCTTAAGAGATGTAACAGAAAATTCTAAAATAGATAACTAATGGCTATCAATATTCAAAACCATAGTAAATTTTTAGCGAGTACCATAATCGATACGTTTGTAGAGGATAAGCCGGTAGCGGCTGGCCTTTCTGGGTTTTTTCCTAGAGTAACTACACCGACTATCTATGTGGACCTAGAAATCGAAAGAGATAACGACCTAATTGCAGTAGATGTAAAGAGGTACACAGCAGGAAACAAGAATAAGTTTTCTATTGCTACTGAAAAGAAATTCCAACCACCTTTTTACCAGGAGGAATACGATTTCCAACGTGATGAGGTTTATATGACTACAATTGCTCTAGGAGCAGGGTTAAATAACGCATCAGTTAATCAAGCAATTGCGCAAAGAGCATTAACAAATGTTCGTCGTATGCGTAATAAGATTGAGCGAGCTTTAAGAAAGCAATATGCTGAGGTTATGATGACCGGTATTGTAGAACTTAAATCTGGAGATTCAATTGATTTTAAGCGTAAAGCTGCATCATTGGTTGATCTAGGAGCGGCTAAATATTGGACCGCAGGAACTTCTGATCCTATAGATGACTTTACTAATGGAGGTCAATTTCTTAGAGATGAAGGAAGTTCAGGAGCTACTGTTTTAAACGCAATAATGAGAAGTCCAGCGCTTAGTGCTTTGCTTAAAAATACTGCAGTTAAAACGGAATTAGATAGCCGTAGAATTGATAGAGGGAACATAGGATCTCCTGAGTTTTCTACTGCAGAAGGATTAGCCTTTCATGGTCAAATTTCTAGTGGTGATTATTTAGTTAATCTTTGGACGTACAATGAAAAGTACACAAACGATGCTGGAGCTACAGTTTACTACATGGATGGTAATAAAGTAGTATTATTGCCGGAGGATTTCAGAGGCCGAACAGCTTTTGCAGGATTGCCAGATATGGCTATGCGTGAGGTAGGTGGTGTTAGTACAGAGATGCCATCTGTTACTGAGGCTGAGTTTTTGCTTAGAGCTTATAGCGATACAAAAACTAAATCTAGCACTATTGAATTAACCTCAGCGCCTTTAGCGGTACCAGTTACAATTGATAGAATCTACACTATGCAAGTATTAGCATAATTTTATAATGGGAGGTTTAGGCCTCCCTTTAAAAAAAGATAAATGAAAACATACAAAATTTTAGTTTTTAAGCACTTGTTAAAAAATAACAAAACTGCTGTAAAAGGAGAGATAGTAAAGGAATCACAAATTATAAATATTGCTGAAGCTTTAAAAGGCAATTTTATTGAGGAAGTGAAATCAGAAAAAAAATCTGAGCCTAAACCAAAAGTTAAAAGCAAATAAATGGCTGGTAATTTACTGTTAAAAGCTAGGAGAGATGCTAAACGGATAATGATGGGAGGTTTTAGTGAGGATATCACTATTACTACTCCGGATGATCTTACTAGTATTTTAACTAAAGGCCTAGCATCTAAACACTACATTAATTTTGATAGTGATGGATTACCTATTAACAGTAAAAATGCCCATATTTGCCTTGACGAGCTAGATTTGTTAAATAAAGGTTACACAGTTAGAAATTCAATTAACGAGGTATCAATTTTAAATCATAAAGTTAATGTAAGCGATTCCACCGGAATTGTAAAAAATTACATTATTACGGAAACTTTCCCTGATGAAACGATAGGATTGATAGTTTGCATTTTAGGAGATTATGGCATTAATTGATACAATAATTGGAGAGTCAGGATTTGAGATAGTTAAAAAAAGAATTGGAGCTATTTTAAAAACTGAGTTAGATAATCAAAAAACCCTACAAGGTTTTACTTTTCCTGTTAGTGTATTTATTGACCGAATAACTCCATTTGATAAAAGTGAAATAGTTATAGTAAATGTTAGGTTTGATAGTTTAAATAAATCAAATCAAACTCAATATGGTAGCCAGGATTCTATAATTTATAATATAGATGTTTATGCTACTGCTATACAAAATAGCACTCAAAGAGGTGATGAATTAAGCTCTAGTATTAGAGATAAATTTACCGCTTTAATTGCCGCTATTTTAGATAGTAATATCTATAACTCTTTATCTTTAGATGATGGATTAATAATGAGCACTACAGTAGATGGTATTGATCCTTATGAAACCTCAAATAATCAGGATGCTAATTTTACAACTATGGGCCGAGTGAATTACTCAGTAAGATTATATCAAGATTATAAAGTTTGGGAGGGTGTTTTATTTAATCAAAATTTAACTGATGTAAAATTAGATTTAACTGATTTAGGTTACAAATACGAAATTATTAATTAAACAATAAAAAAAATGACAGCAATTTCAACAGCGGTTGGTTTAGAGCGCAGAAGTAGGGTGAGCGGTTATAGAATCTCTAAGGGGTTTTTTAACGATACCACCACAAATTTGCCTCAAATTATAGCCGTTTTCGGAGAGGCTAATGATGCTAATCAAGGCACTTTAAGCACCGTTAAAAAAGAAGTTACATCAGCACAAGAGGCTGGTGAATTATATGGCTTTGGTAGCCCAATCCATCAAATGATGAGGATTTTAAGACCAGTTAACTCTGCAGGTGTTGCGGGTATTCCTACGGTTGTATTTCCTCAAGAATCTGATGCAGGCGCTACAGCTACTATTATAGGTTGGACCGTTACCGGTACCGCTACTAGTAACGCTACTCATACAGTAGTTATTAATGGGCGAGATGGTTTAGATTTTCAAAACTATTCTTTTAGTATAGTTCTAGGAGATACACCTACTTTAATAGCAGCTAAAATAGCAGATGCAGTAAATGGGGTTTTAGGATCTCCAGTATCAGCGGTTGCCGCAGTAGGAGTAGTTACTTTTACAACTAAATGGAAAGGGTTAACAAGCGCAAAAACTAACATTAACATTGATAATCTTAGCGTTAATGCCGGAATTAGTTACTCTGAAACCACTAATACTGCCGGAGCGGGAGATGTTGTACTAACTACTTCTTTCGCTCAATTTGGAACTGAATGGTACACTACAGTTATTAATCCTTATGCTACTAAGTTAGATGAGTTTGAGCAGTTTAACGGTGTTCCTTATGGCGCATCTCCTACTGGTAGATATAACGCTATTGAGTTTTTACCTTTTACAGCTTTCTTTGGTAGTGTTGAATCTGATAAAGATAATTTAGTTGCTATTACTAATGCTGCCGCTAGAGTTGATCAATTAACTAATGTTTTATGTCCGGCACCTAATTCTTTAGGCTTTGACTGGGAGGCAGCGGCCAACATGGTTGCTTTATTTTCTAGAATAGCACAAGATACACCGCAATTAACTGTAAGTAACTTAGCCTATGCTGATATGCCCTCTCCTAGTGATGCTATTATAGGAGATATGAGCGATTATAACAATAGAGATTTTTTAGTTAAAAAAGGATGCTCAACGGTTACACTAGCTAATGGAGCATATAAGGTTCAGGATTTAGTTACTACTTACCATCCTGAGGGAGAGATTCCATTGCAGTATGCATATCCTAGAAATTTAAACATTGATTGGAATGTTAAGGATGGATATGGAATACTTGAAACTCAAAATGTAAAGGATCACGTAATTATAGCAGATAGTCAAGTTAGCGATGCTCAAAGAACTATTAAACCTAGACAATGGGCCGCTGTTTTATATGATTATTTTGAATCTTTAGCAGAAAGAGCTTTAATTAGAGAGCCGGAGTTTTCTAAAGAAAGTTTATTAGTTCAAAGAGGGGTAACTAATCCGGATAGATTTGAAACTTTTTTCAGATACAGAAGAACCGGTATAGCTAGAATACAATCAACAGATGCTGAGGCAGGATTTTAATTTATAAAAAAACAATAAAATGGCAAGATATCAAGGAGGTGATATATTAGAAATCACTTGTAATCATCCAACACTAGGTAGTTTCAAATTTGCTACTAAATCAAATGAAAGTTACACTCTAGATCCTGGAGGTTTTCGTTCAAATGATGATGCAAACATGGTTACTGGTGATGGTCAATTCATCGATCAAGTAAATAGAGTTAGGTGGTCTTTTGAAGGCCCTATTCAGGCTGATTTCCTTAGCGGAAACGAGTTAGAAAACTTACCTTTATTAGCTGAAAGCGGAGATTTAGCTACATGGACTTTTGTTTTAATCTCTGGAATTACTATGAGAGGAAACGGAAAGCATGTAGGAGATATTCAGGTGGACAGTAATAACGCACAGTTAACTGTTAAGTTAGCCGGAGGCGGTAAATTAGAAAAATTATAATTAATAAATGGGAGGTTTAGGCCTCCCTTTTTAAAAGAACACAAGATGAGCAAAGTAAACAAAGAAGTAGCATTTTTAGAGGTTAAAAAATACCTTAAAAATCATTTAAAAAAAGATTTTAGACGTGGCCAAATGCCTGATTCTAAAATTGAAGATGAATATTTAGATTTAATTGAGGCCGTTGAAGATGGTTTATTAGTTTTTGATGAAAAATTCAAAGCTAATTATAAGCTTAGAGAGCCATTATTTTCAGATAAAGAGGATTCTAGTCTAGCAATTAAAGAGGTATCTATTAGGAGCCGAATTAAAGCGGCTGATAAGCATGTATTAATGGATGGCCTTAACGTTCAAAAACAATTAGGAACTTATACCTTAAGAATCATAGCTCACATCACTCAATTAAGTGAGGTAGATGTAAAGGAGCTAGATAAGGAGGATTTTGATGTACTTAATCAGCTTTGCTCAGTTTTTTAAGTGGGTGGCTAGTTGGTGAAAACGTTGATATAGCTGTTAAAACAGTAGTTAACGAATATCACTGGCCACCAAATCAAATAGATAATCTCTTTTTAGATGATTATGATTATCATGGATTAAAATATTGGTATGATAATGCTAAAGAAATGCATGACAAAATGAAAACGCCTTAATAATTAAAGGCGTTTTTTTTGGTTTATCTTTCTAATCTTTCGTTTATTTTTTTTTTACATTTTAATATGGTTAAATATCTACCTATAAACTTTGATTCATAATAAACTTCATATTTACCATAAAGAGAAGGATGCTCAAATTTATCTATTAAGAATCCTTTATATTTTATTTGGTCAAAATCATTCATTTTTTTAATCTTCTAACTCTTCAATTTGATTTGAGATAACAGACATTTTTTGTTGTATGTCTTCTAGTTTTTGAGATATTAAAATTTGAGCATCTTCTGTTATTGTTGTGTTTAAAGATTTATCAAGTTTAACATATTCTTTGTTTAAAGAATCAAATTTTTTGTTTAGTGTTTCAACGGTAGTTTTCATAATGTTTGTTTTTAATTACATAGCAAATATAAGTATATAGTATATATATCAAACTATATTAAATGTTAAAGTTTTAAAATAATTATAATCAACTTTGTTTTATTTTTTTAGTATATTACGAAACTATAAAAATTTTTAGTTAAATTTGCGTATATGGCAGCCACAATAAAAGCACCGGTAATTTTTACAGCCACAGATAGGGTTAGCGCTATCTTATCTAGGATGTCTAGATCTATCAGCGGCTTTGCTGCTAAAGCTAGTGTAGGAATCGCTAGAGTTGAGCATCGCTTTAATAGATTAATGGCACCTATAAAAAGAGTAGCCTCTCAGTTAGGAGCTTTGGGTGTTATAGGAGCCGGCTTTCTAGCTATGGCTGTTTTTACTAGTATAACAGATTTTGAAACTGGGTTAGTAGGAGTTTCTAAAACAACCGGAATAGTCGATGATGATTTAAAAAAATTAGGTAATCAATTCATTGAATTATCTGATTCCATGCGCGGGGTGTCAACTGAATCTTTATTAGCAGTAGGGCAAACAGCCGGCCAATTAGGAGTTACCGGATCTGAAAATATTTTGAAATTTGCCAAAACTATGGCAATGCTAGAAAAGGCATCAGATATATCTGGAGAGGAAGGAGCGTCCAGTATAGCTAGACTTTTGACAATTACCGGAGAGGGTCCAGGAGTTATAGATCAATTTGCATCTGCTATTGTTGGCTTAGGTAACTCATCCGCAGCTACAGAATCGGAGATTTTGAGTGTTGCTAGTGAGGTTGCTAGAGGTACAGCCGCTTATGGTTTACAAGCTAAAGAGATACTAGGGCTTTCAACCGCTTTAAAATCATTAGATGTTAGGCCAGAGGCTGCCGGGACTGCGGTTGCTAAAGTATTTAGAGGTATAGAAATGGCTACTTTAAAAGGTGGCAAAGAATTACAGAATTATGCTAAAATAATGGGCATAACCTCTGATCAAGTAGTTAAAGATTTTGATAAAAATCCTACAAAAGCTTTTACTAAATTTGTAGGAGGTTTAAATAGGATATCAAATGAGGGAGGATCAGTTGCTAAATCTTTACTAGATGTAGGATTAACTGGAGAAACTGTGTCAAAAGGTATTATTCCGCTAGCTACTAATTTTGATTTATTAACAAATAAGTTATTAGATTCCAGTGCTGAATTTGATAAAAACACTGCTGCTCAAAACGAATTTGATTCAGCTACTAGAACTGTAAATACTGGTTTATTAGATGTTCAAAAATCATTTACTAACTTAACTTTAAAAACAGCTACAGCCGGTAGCGGATTAGAAAGTTTGCAAGGTTTATTATTTTTTGTTTCTGATAATATGGAAACCTTAGTTGTAGTAGCAGCAAGTTTGGTAGGAGTTTTTCTCGCAATGAAAGTAGCTATAATAGTATCAAAAGTTGCTTTAGGAGCTTATAACATAGTTATGGGAATAACAACAGCCCTAACTCAAAATAATAAACGAGCGTTAATAGGTAATACTATAGCTCAGGGAGCTTACAGAGTTGCTATGGTAGCCGGCGCAATAGTTACCGGAGTTTTTTCTGCAGCACAATGGGTTTTAAATGTTGCTATGGCAGCAAATCCAGTAGGGCTTATAATCGCAGGAATAATAATTTTAATTGCTATAGTAACCGCAATAATTGTTAAGTATGATGAATGGGGAGCTGCCTTAAGCTTTATATTAGGGCCTATTGGATTAATCATAAACATCATACAAAGTTTTAGGCGTAACTGGGAAATGGTTAAAGATGCCTTTAGTACTGGCGGTATTTTAGGTGGTTTAAAAGCTATAGGATTAGTGTTATTAGATTCCTTATTAATGCCTATGCAGCAGTTATTAGAAATGATTAGCAAGATACCAGGATTAAGCGGTATAGCTGGCGCTGCTGCTGCTAAAATAGCATCTATCAGAGAGGGTTTAGGTGTTAACACTGGAGAAACCGGAGCGCCTGCAGGATCTGAATTAGTAGGTAACACCGAAACTATAGGCCCAGTTTTACCATCAACTAATCAGGCCTCTAGTCAGCAAACTACCGAGAGCATAAAAAACAGTAGTGTTAGTATAGATGTAAGAGATAAAGGAGGTAACGTAGATAAAGTTACACAAGATGGGAATGAAATACCTATAAACATGGGTAACACAGTAGGAGCGTTTTAATTATGGCAACAAAAGATATTTTAATTTACGAGAGCGGATCAGGAGGCGAAATGGAAATTTTAAACTCTGATTTAGTTTTAACAGAAACTATTTTCCAAACTATTTATTTAGCTTTGTTTGGTGGTAATATAGAATCCAATACTGCAGATAACGTTCCTAAAAGCGTTGAGCGTTTAGATTGGTGGGGAAATGAATTATTAAATCCTAACGAGTCATCAAAATGGTTTAATAGCGATACGGAACGCGTATTAACAAACGTGGCTATTAATAGTCAAGGGCGGCAATTAATAGAGCAAGCGGTAAAAAATGATTTAGAATTTTTAAATGATGTTGTAGAAATTACAATTGATGTATCTATTACCTCAATTGATACAGTTAAAATTAGTATTTTTATAAGCGAGTTTGAAAATCAATCAAATAGGCAGTTAGAGATGGTATGGAATAACGCCAAAAATGAATTAATAATTGACAGAATTATATGACAACTATAGCAATATTAAAAGATCAAATTGCTGATGACCTTAGAAATAAGCTAAATATTAGCGATGATAGACTAAAAAAGACTTTAGATGCTTTGGCTAGTGTTTTAGCTGCTCAGTTAAAATTAACTTATTTAGCTATAGATGATGCAAAAAGGAACTTATACCCTGATACAGCTGATTTAGAAGTTAATGGCGGCTCTTTAGAGCGTTTAGGGCGTATCTATCTAAATAGAGATATTAGACCCGCTACTGCCGCTATTTACAATGCAAGCGTAATAGGTGAGGCCGGTAGTGTTTTAAGGTCCGGAATTACTTTTAAATCTAATGTTGACTCTTTAAATCCTGGACAGCTTTATGTTTTAGATAATGAATATACTTTAACCGGATCAAATGATATTATACAAATAAGATCATTAGGAGGTGGTTTAGATTTCTCTTTAGATATATCAAATGATCTAACTATTACGGAGCCAGTTATAGGAGTAAATAAAACGGTTAGTGTTTCCTCTGTAGATACAGATCCTTTATCCGCAGAAACGGTAAATGAGTACAGAGCCGCTATTTTAAATGCTATTCAATTAGAGCCGCAAGGAGGCGCAAAATCCGATTATAGAATATGGGCTAATGATGCTGCAGGCGTTAGGTTTGTTTATCCTTATATTAAAGATGGAGATGGTGGAACCGTTCAAATATATGTAGAGGCCTCTGGAGCTAATCCGGTACCAACTCAACCAATATTAGATGAAGTTAGCGAGGTGATTAATTTTGATCCTGATGAAACTAGACCGTTAAGTGAAAGAGGTAGAAGGCCTATACAGGCTAATTTAGAGGTTTTGCCGGTTCAGTTAGTAGATATTGAGGTAAATATTACTGGCCTGCAAGTTGATACGCCTGCAATTAGATCCGCTATAGAAACTAATTTAATCGCATATCTTGTAAATATTAGGCCTTTTGTAGATGGGTCTGATTTACTTAGAAATAAAAATGATATTCTCTATTCTGCTAGATTACAAGGAGTAGTGACAGATGTTTTAGAGCCGGATAATTTCTTTAATGATTTTATTCTTTTAGTAGATGGAGTGAGTCAGACTAGTTTTATATTTAGTAGGGAAAACATACCGCAATTAACTAACGTGAACTACCTATGATAGATGAAAATACTCAGCATGGATTAGATACATCCTATAGCTTAAGCACTGAGCATAAGCTACCATATAGCGTTTTTCAGCCAGATGATGCTAATCAAATAATTGAGTTATTTAATTTAGTTAATCAGCTTTATCCTACTGGTAGAGCATGGTATGGAACAGAGGGCGGTGTTTTTGATAACTTACATGGAGCTTTAAATGTTAGCTTTTTAAGAGTTATAGAAAGCTATAAAGCTTTGATTAATTCTAGCATACCTGATAACGATGATTTTAGTGTAGATGATGCTAGATTTTTAGAGTATAAATATGGATTAATCACTAATGAGGCGGTTAGTTTACCTCTTAGAAGATCTGCTTTAGCTAGAAAAATAGGATATCCTAATGACATAAAAGCTAGGCAAAGTAAAAGTTTTATAGAGAATCAATTAAGGTTAGCCGGTTTTGATGTTACCGTTTATGAAAACACTTTGCCATACAGAACACCTCAAGAAATTGCCGCGTTGGTTATTGATGAAACTCAGCATGGAGATACTACACAGCATTCTGATAGTACTTATCATGGAAGTGTTACATTTGATGTAATAGCTAATAAAATAGAGCCTGGAGAGTCTTATGGAGTAGGTAATAATTTATGGGCCAGCTTTTTTATAGGAGGTGATGCTTTAGGAGATGTAGCAATAATACCACTAGCGAGGCAAAGAGAGTTTAGAGAATTAGTATTAAAATTAAAGCCAGCGCATTTAGCTGCTTATATATTTATTAACTTTGTTTAAAATAACAAAATGGCAAGAAATAAAGCAACATTACAAAATATAGATCTTTCAGATCCTGCAAATTACTTAGATGGTAGGATTAAAGATAACACCGGATCCGGTGATGGTACTCCGGTAAATGAAAGGGTTTATGGTGATTTTCATCAAACGGTATCTAAATTAATGCAGTTAGGCGGTTTGGTTTTTAATAACTTACCTGATAATGAAAGTAACGGATATCAAGTAGTTGATGCCATTAGGCAGTTAGCTAGTAAGAATGATTTTAATTATGATTTATCTACATCAGGAGGCTTATTAACTTTACCTATAAGAGTAGGAAAGTTAATTAATAATGAAATAATAAGATGTAAAGCTACTGTAGATAAGGGCGCGGAAACTCAATTAAGAGGTACTTTAGATAACATTAACAAAGCGGTAACTTATTTAGGAGATTTTAAACAAAACGAGTATTTAAGAATAATTAATCTAAGCGGATCAATAGTTATAATTAGAGAGGTTGATGCTTTTAATTTAAACACAGTTTGTGATGAGTTAGGATTTTTAAAAGCAGCAGATAATGCAGAAACTATAGCGGGAACTATAGTTAATAAAGCGGTTACTCCATTAAGTTTTAAAACAGCTTTTACTCAGTTTGTAATTGGAGCAAATAGCCCTACTTATTTAGCCACTACTAACACTAATGGCCTCCTTTCTGCTGCTCAATGGAATATTATAAACGGTTTAGGAGCTCCGGCTTTAAGAAATAGAGGTAACTTTATTTTAGGAGATATAAATGGCAGCGCAATAGGTACAAATTTTGTAAGTACCGGACAAATTACTGCTCAAAAAACTTCTAATTTAGCCTCTGGAGATGTAGTAACTATTACGTTTACTAACGCTATGGATAGTAATAATTATAGACTTGATATTTTTGTTGAAAGTTTAAATAATTATAATCTTGATAATGATTTTAGCCCTATACTTTTTAAAGTAGTTAGCGGATCTCAAGCTACTATTTTTATAGAAGAAACTAACTCAGTAACACAGAATTTAAAAATACATATTGACGTAATCCAATTATAAAATGAGAACATTAAAAGAATTAGGATATCCACAAGATACTAACACAGCAGAGTTTCCAGATGGCCAAATAAGGAATAAAACAGAAACCGTTACCGGTACGCCGGTAGCTAGGGAGGTTTATGGTGATATATTAACTAACATTTATAAGGTCCTTAGAAACGCTGGCATAGCTCCTAACGAGCTAGAGGATAGTGAAACTAATGGATATCAGTTACTTAACGCTCTTAAGGTTTTTGCAAATCAGCTTAATGACTTAAATCAAGTTGTAACAGTAGGAGCTAATAGTTTAGGTGTTAATTTTGATTTTGATAATTTACCTAATAACTATGTTTTTATAGGCAAATTAACTGATAATTATGTTAAAAATATAATCTATACTTTTAGCGGTACCGGATTAAATACCTATTCTATAACGGCCTCTGAAAATATAAAATCAGGAAGTAAAGTATTAATAGCATTAAATCAATCACAAATAGAGATAACATCTTTAGAAAGCGTTAGAGATTATGATGCTCTTTTAACTCCATTTAATGGCCTTATAGGATTTAATTCTACTGATAAAAACCACTATTTAAGTGATGGATTTATTCTTACAAATGTTCCTGAAAGCTTTAATGTTCAGCAAACTATAAGGGTCGCTCAAGGTGATAACACTATTGTAATTTATGATGCTGTAATTCATAAGGATAAGCTTATAGTAATGGGGAAACCATCCGCTGCGGTGATCTATTCTTTTTATGTTTTTACTTTAACGAATTTAAACAGCTTATTAGCTACGATTACCTATACTCAGGATGGGGTTACCGATTTTCTGCCTAGTTTATACGCTGATGAAAATTTCATATACATTAGTAATAACGGAAATAAAAACGTTAATGATTTTGAATTAGCTAAAATAGAATTTGATGCTATTTTAAATACATTTACAGATGTTTCTACAATTACGCTAGAAAATACTTTTGAAAAAACTAGTAATTATTTTATTAAAAACGATGCTATTTTTACTTTGATAAATGGAAATTTAAATGAGTTCACATTTGCCGGAGTTAAAATATTTAGATTATTTATTAATAATATCAGCGGTCAAGTATTTACCCAATTTGGACAGGTTTACTTTACCTCTGGAGAGATAGCTTTTCCCTGGAATGTTTAGAATTGATGCAGATGAAATAATTAAATTAACTGTTAAGCTTGAAAAACTTAATAAATCAGCCCTACCTAGTGCTGCTAGAAATACGCTCAATAACGCGGCTTTTGAAACTAAAAAACAGATTCCTATTCAGGGTCAAAAAAAGTTTAAGTACACTAGAAATAAAGGCTTTTTAAAAGGTTTTAGCACTGTAGATAAGGCTAGCGGGTTTAATATTTCTAAAATGGAATCTAAGGCCGGCCTAAATGGATCAAAGGATAGAGAGGTAGTTGATAATTTAGTCTCTCATGAGAAAGGTGGTGTATTAAATAAAAGCAAAATAACTCCACATGATGATGCTAGGACCGGTAATTCTAAAAGTAAAAACGTTAGGAGAAAAAATTATAAAAATATAAACGCGCATGATGCCACTCCTGCATATAGAGCGCATAAAGGTACTAGGAATAGTAAGTTTGTAGCAGCTGTTATGTCAACCGCAAAGAGCGGCAAGAAACACATGCTGATGACTAATAGAAGTAATGGAAAGTCAGGTATTATTTACAGATTAAAAAGCCTTAAAAGTAATAGGAGGACTGGGAAATTAAGTTTTTCATTAGATAAGATTTACATTAGAACTGACTCCAAAACAGCTACAACTAAAGCAAAAGGATTTATATTAGCATCTAAGAATGTAGCGATAAAACAGATTCCAGAATTTTATAAAAAAAATGCTGAGTTTCAAATTAAAAAACATTGGAAATAACCAAATAAAAATAAAAAAATGAGCTGGCAAGATCGATTACAAAATACAAAATTTACTATTCAAACCGGAGATGGTAAAACATGGCAGCCGCTTTGGAAAAATGGAGAAAAAAGCAAAGATTTTAATTTTGCTAAATACGATTTTATAAATTTAGAGGGCAGTTTTATTGATAGAAAAACGGCTCAATCTCCCGCTTATCCTTTAGTGTTTTTCTTTAGCGGTGAGGATAACATTGATCAATCTAACGATTTTGATAATAGCGCTAGGGACCCTAGACAGTGGACTGTTACTCACCCTTTTTACGGTGTTATAAAGGGCCAGCCTACTAACTTAAAAAGGAATGATGCAAATTATGGTGTAACTGAAATAACGGTTGATTTTTGGGAATCTATTAATGATGAGTTTCCTGATGATTCCGACTCCATACCGGATATAGTTAAAGGGCGTGTTAGTAATATTAACGCTACTGCAGCGACTAATTACGCAAATAATGCTCAACCTAATACTAGTGATATTCCTGAATTAAAATCTAGTAATCAAATCCTTGCCGCTAGATTTCAACCTGATGCTGATAATTTTAACGATTATAAAAGAATCGTGGCTACAGCTAATAAAGATATGGATAAATTAGTTAGCGATACGGAAACGGCCATTGGATCAGCTCAGTTAGTTATTTCTTTTACCTCTAATTTTAATAACAGTATTGCAGATAAAATAAATTCTATTAAATTAGCTTATGAGGAAATTAAAAACGTTTTAGATCCTAATAATAGACAAAGTAAATATTATTTTGAAAGCCAGGCAGCTAGTTTAATATCTAGTTTAGCTGATTCATCCGTTAATCCTTCACCTAATGATTATATAGTTATTAATGATATTAATTCTGTGAATGCTGAGTTACTAGATTTGTATAATGATTACTTAACTACAATAGATAATAATCAAATTTCTTTATTAGATGTAGATAATTTCTACTCTCCTAGCTCTACTTTACAAAGCGATCTTTTAGGCTTAATTACATACACTAGTCAGGCGCTTTTTGTACTTAGTTTTGATGCTAGGCAGGAGCGAACTTTTTTAGTTGATAAGGATACTAACTTAATCGTTTTAACGCATAGATTTTTAGGCCTTGATAATGAAGATCAAAATTTAGAAACTATGAAAAGGATTAATAATATAAAGCTAAATGAGATTTATAGAGTTAAAAAAAATAGAGTAATAACATACTACGTTTAAAATGAAAATCAAAATAAACAATAAGTTTTTTAATCACTTTAGCGATTTAAAAGTAAATTTTAATCTTGATACTTTTGGATCTACTTTCTCATTTAAGGCCAGATTTAATCCGGATAATTTAGAGCACCAAAAAATATTTAGGCCATTATCTTATAATGAAATTCAGATATTTAGTAATGATAATAATTTGCTTTTGACCGGTACAATAGTAAATAACTCTTTTAGTTCTAGTCAAAATCCTGAATTAGTATCTTTATCCGGTTATTCAAAAAGTGGTATTTTGCAGGATGTATCTATTCCATTATCTGTTTATCCTTTAGAAAAAAATAATCAATCGCTTAGTCAAATATCTAGCCAAATGATTAAGCCTTTTAATATTGGTCAAATAATAGATCCATCTGCTGCTAATGAATTATCATTTAACTATGAGAAAGTAGTGGCTAATGTATCTGATACTGTAGCAGGATTTTTAAGTAAATTAGCAGCACAGAGAAACGTTATTATAGGGCATACAACTAAAGGAGATCTTTACTATTTTAAAGCTTTTACAAATTCTAAATCTGTTAGGGCCTACACTACTAAAAACGTTTTAAGTAGTAGTATAAGAATAGATGGTCAAGGATTTCACAGATCTATATCTGTATTAAGGCAGCCAAGTGATACAAATGATGGAGCCAGCACTGTAGATTCAATTACTAATACAATAGTTTTAAGTGATAGGAAAGTTATTAAAACGCTTTCTAGTGGCGAGGATACCGATACAAGCAAAGCGGCTAATAATGTACTAGCTGCTGAGTTAAAATCATTACAGGTATCAATTGAATTGCCTCGTATTGATTACGATTTAAAATGTGGGCAAATAGTTAATTTTCAAAATAGAGAATTATTTATTTATAAAAGTCAGCGTTTTGTAGTTAATACTATAACTTATAATGAAGACTCCGGATCAGACACAATGAGCATAAGCCTATTATTACCGGAGGCATTTAGCGGTGAGAATCCTAAAAATATTTTTGAGATATGATAACATTTAGCAAAGTAAAAGATTCCTTTATCGAGTTAGGAAAACGGATAATTAAGGTTGAGGAATATGGAGCAAAAACCGCAAAGAGCGCTAGCAGTTATGGTGATGATTCTAGGCCCTTAAAAAATATGACCGCTATATATGCTCATACAGCGGTTAACTCTGAGCAGGTTATAATAGGATATATAAATACTAATCAAATAGCCTTAGAGGGCGAAAAAAGGATATTCTCACAAACTCCTAACGGTGATTTAAGTTTTGCAATACATTTAAAAAACGATGGCACTTGCGAAATAGGAGGGAACTCTAATAATTCGGTTAGATTCTTACCTTTAAAATCCGGTATAGATATAAAGGATGCTTTAATTAATGCAGAGCTTGTTAAAATAGCTGCTGCCATAAATGCTATAGCTCCTGGAAGTTATACTCCTTTGAGTGTATCTACAGATATTAATAGCGCTAAGATTAATGAGATTAAAGTTTTGTAAATAAAAAAAGCTCCCGATTAAAGGAGCTTTTTAGCGTAATTAAAAACCTATCATGAAAATAGAAGAAATCAAATATACTAATTTAATTTAGATTTACAGAACATTACCGCTCTATTTATTACAGAATTGCTCCAATGGTCAAAAACACCGTACTTTCTTAGCTCATTCTCACCGCCTCGCATCCATAACTGTCGCCATAACCAGGCTTGATGATGCTCTTTTATCTCTCTATATTTTTTTAATTCGTAAAAGCTCATCTGTTTAAAGCTCTTAACTTTTATAGAGATTCCGTTACTGTCCTTTATTTCTGCTAGTTTTAAATCAATTTCCTCTGCTATATTTCTTTTAGGAGATTTAAAACCGCAAAAAGGACACAAGGCCATTGAGGCTAATATTAACCGTTTACAGCCTTTTTTAATCTCACCTCCTGGTGTTATAGGTTTTCCGGTTGATGATATGCCGCATTCCTTTAAAGGTGGTACTCCTGAGCCTCCTTTCTTTTCCTCATGCCATAAGGACCATTCAATATTGCTTTCATAACTGCCTAATCTATTAACATTATCACCAAAATCAAAAAGAGTAAAATTGCTTTTATCTTTGTAAATTCTTGATCCTCTACCGATCATTTGTCTGTAAAGAGTTATTGATTTAGTAGCTCTATTTAAAGAAACTACCTCAATAGTAGGCTCATCAAAGCCTTTAGTTAACATGTCAACATTAACTAAAATAGCTCCTTTAGTTGTTTTAAACCATTTGGTTACTGATCCTCTGGATCCGCTAAGTTTTTTATAATTATCCTGATAGTTTTCGTAGGAAATTAAGTTTTCTTTATAGCGCTGTATTTTGCCCTGTGTAGCGTTATCTTCATACATCTTAGGCTTACTTTTATTGCTGCTAATAAACTTGACCGGATAGCCTTTATTAGCAAATTTGTTGGCTGTTTTAATAGCATGATCTACATTACAGCAAAACACTAACATTTTTTGCCCTGGAGTTTTTTCCTCGTAGTTTTTAATTAAGCCTTCATATAATGATGGCTTATCAAATTGCTTAGCCATTGAGTTATAATTATAATCATTAGTAGCGCTATTAATTGTAACGCTATCTAAATCAGGAGATCCGCAGCTGTATGTATCGCAATTAACTAAATACTTTTTTGATACTAACTCTTTTACTTGCGGCCCTCTAATCATTCGCTCGTAATCTAAGCCTAACTGCCTAGATTTTCCACCCCTGCTAGGAGTAGCAGTGAAACCTAGAACTATCTTATCATCTAATAAACCGGACTCAAAAATATAATTAAACTCCTGAATATGGGCCTCATCTATCATTACGATATCTATATGATTAGTAATCCAATCAATCCACTCCTTTTTATTAATCCGATTCCTTAATGTTTGGCTCATTGCTACAAAGCAATTTTTTCTGTAGTCAATTATTTTAGCTCCGGATTTTATAAAATAAGGATTAATATTAAAATTGCTTAACGTGCTGCCGGCCTGATTTAATAACTCTGTCCTATCGGTAAGGATTAAAACTTTCTTATTTTTAGGTATTGCGTTTTGTGCTATGTAGCTAAAAATTATAGTTTTCCCGCCTCCGGTTGGTAACTGAATTAATAAATGTTTGTGGCCCTCGCTTAATCGTTTCCTAGTATTATTAACTATATCTTCTTGATAATCTCTTAATTCTATTTTACTCATTATTTTTAGAGTTGTTTGCGTGATTTAATATCCTGCTTTTAGGTACAGTGGGTTTTTTTCTAATAGGATTAGCCGTTGCTCCCAATGTTTTATAATGATGAAATTTCTCGCATCCTAATTTTGCTTTATTTATTTTAGGATCACGAATCTCACAAGTTTCTTCGTTTTTACAATAGCCACATCCTATTTGATTTTCTGCTTTCATTGTGTTATTTTTTTAATTACATTTTCAATTATTGCAATACCTAAATCACTATTTAACTTGATTCCTTCAAGAGATGATCCTTCTGCAACATGGCAGGTTTTTAATTCATTCTCTATTAATTTTTTTATTTCTGCTTTCATTGTGTTATCCTTTAGAGTTGTGTATCTCGTCTGCTTTTTCTATTGCTGCGTTTCTTGCTTGTGGTCTTGTTAAATTACATTCTGACGTTATATCGTTACTCATTGGCTTCGTTGATATGTCATAGTAAAACCTTCTTGCTACTTCGTTATGTTTATCCATTACATAAATCCCAACACTATCAAAGAAATCTACGTAAACACCGTATTGCATTGAGTCAGGATATTTATAAAAATGTTTTGTTCTGTCAAAAACTTGTATATTTTGAAGATGTAGAAAGTTTAAATTAAAAACATCACTACTCATAAACCACTTCTCAAAATCTTCTCTACACTTTCCTGTTAGTTTCATAATATTATCTTTTAGAGTTAATTAAAAAACACATTACCATTCTCAATAAGTAGCTCGCCATCGCTTAAATTGCTGCTATCAAAATCTCCGGTCCAGCTTACAAATAACCATAAACCTAATTCTGTGCTCATACGCTCTAATAAGGTTCTAGTTTTATTGTCAATTGGCACTTTATCGATCCATAAATATGGTAGGGCTTTGCCTTTTTTACTAATTAAATAGTTTTGAATAAGTAAGCAAATAAGAGGTTTTTGAGTATCGCTGTAGCTGCTTAATTTCCTTAACTCTTTATTTTGATTATGGAAATAATCCGGATCATAACTACCATCATACATAAGGAAAATATTATCTCCCTCTTTATCATCTAAAGCAATATGCAGGCCTTTTACTCCGGTATCAATTCCGGTTAACTTTTTATAATAATCACTTTGAAGATCCTTTACGGCCTCATTTGCATCTTTCCAATCATGTAGTGCGTTTACTGATTTAGCTTCGTCATTATATTGCTTAATGCTTTCTAGAGATACGGATAACTGATTAACTTTGCTTTCTAAATCTGTAGTATTAACTACTAAATCATTTCCCTGGTTAACTCTTTGAAAATAGTCTTTTTGAATATTTTTATAATCGTTAATCAAGGATTTAATTTTATCATCATGATCAAAATCTTCTTGCAAAGAAACGCATTGCCCTTTATCGTTAAAATATAATTCACGTAAAGATTGCTTATTAGGTTTTTCTAGTTTAGGTAGTTTAGATTTTACAATATCCATTATTGATTTAGCATCATCTTCATTTACACCTAAAGTATTTAAGCTAACTTTTATTTGATCAATTTCCCATTCCTTTACATCTTCTTTCTTTTGATATTCCAAAAATTTCAACTCTATAGCATCATTTTCTAACTTAATAGAATCTCTAAAGTCCTTTAGTTTAGAATTAGTTTCTAGGCCTTTAGTTTTTAGCTCGTTTAAATCGTTTTTAAGCGACTGCTCAGCGTTCCTTTGCTTATATTCTATATCGGCTTTTAAAGCTCCTATTTGCTGCTCTATTGATTCAGTAGGCTTTAAATCTCTACGAGTTGTAGAATCAACTCCTTTAGCATCTAAATCTGTAGCAATTCCTCCTACCTCTTTGCGTTTCATATCCGCATAATTCCGATCATTTTTAGCCTTTTCAATTTTATGAATAATTGAATCGGTAAATTTAGAATGGTTTTTATCAAAGATTACTCCTTTTTTCTCTAGCTCTTTTTTATAAAGGTCCAGCAAAATCTTTCTTTGAACTACAGGATTTTCACTAGTTAACTCATCTAATCTCCATGTTAAACTAGTCTGGAGGCTTTTAAGGTAATTAGCCGGAGTAAGTTTTTGGCCATCAATTACTACATCCTTTAATTTATGGCCATCCTTATCTATTGTATAAATGCTATGAGATAACTTTCCTGATTTATCGCTTTTACAATTAACAAAAACATTATAATCTCCATCAAGTAACTGAGCCGTTAGATCTACCTCTCCATATAGATTATTATCATCTAATGTTTTTACTCCTTTAGTGGTTAAGCTTAATGCCTTGTTTAGCGTTGTTTTTCCGCTGCCTACTTCGCCTTTAACCAGCGTTAGCCTATTATCTTGATCAAAGGTTAACTCAGTAGCTTTTAAGCCACCAAAACTTTTATTTACGCTTAAGCCTATTATTTTTACGTCTTTTTTCATGATTTATTTATTTGGGTTTTTTCTAATATCCTCAACTTTTATAACGTTTCCGTTTCTGTCTTTCGTTATCCTGGTTTTTCCGTTGGTCCGTTTAATATAAGTAACTCTTTTTTTACTGTAATTGCTTTTAATAACATAGCAGCAGTAGAGAGAAACTGTTAAAATGATAGCTGTAGCGAAACAGATTAGCGCTAATAAAAGAAATACATTTGCAAAATTTTCCATGATAGTTTTTTTTTTAAGAAATATTAAAGTTATTAAAGGTCATTGATCTATTTAAAGATAATGCAGAAAGCACTTTTCTGTCACCCATTCCTGATATGTAATGTAGTTGACCATTTTCGTGCATTGATCTAGCTTTTAATTTACTTACCTCACTATGTAGAGTGATGTTTAAAGCATGACATACGCCAGCTGCTTTGTTGTAATTTCTTAAAGTAAATAAGCTAATTCCGTTAGTGTAAATTGTAGTTTTCATGATAGTTTGTTTAAATTAGATACGCAAATATAAGGCTATATATCATATATACAACTATGTCAAATGTTAAAGTTTTTAAAACTTTGTATAAGGTCTATTAAAATGAGGTTTATACCTTTGTTGTATTTAATGCTACACACCAGTATATTTAAACAAGTGCCACACAAATAAACCGCCTTGATCTTGCCAAGTTCCTACATACTTTCTATCAACACCCATATCATAGTGTATTTTGTGTCCAGTTCCGTAAATCTCAAACGTTTCTGTTTCTTTTGGCTTGTTAGGGTCAACCAATACCCATAAGCAAGGGTTTCCGTTTTGAGTTTGCAAGGCTAAAATTTCGTAATCTAAAGGCAGTTCAATTCTTTGATTACCTTTTTCACTTAATTCAAATTTCCATATTACTTTTTTCATTTCTATATAATTTATTCGTTAATAATCCGCAATAAAATATAACAATACCTAAAAAACATTAAAACGATTTTTTAGCCAAACCGTTGTAGTGCATTAGGTAATTACCCTAAAGCCACCATATCCTTTTGGTATATTGAAGCCTATGCCTATATAAAAAGAATAGAATCCCCAACATAAACCTATGCCATATACTTTTACTACTTCAGCTTTTACCCATACACCAAAAAAATAGGGCGTTAAGGCAAAGTCCTCTTTATTTGTTCTTGTATCTTGAAATCCAGAAACTATTTTCATAATCAAATTTTTACCAGTTTATTCATCTTTCTAAAATTTAATAGTTTTTTTACCTCCGTTTAGCCGGATCATTTCCCTAACATCAGAAATAGTTAGTCCTTTAGTATAATCACCTTCTATAAAACTAATAGCATCATCAACGGATCTAATTATTCTCCAGATACCTTTTTTTGATTCTAATATTTCTCCCCATTCTAATTGCTGCTCAACATGCTGAACTTTATGCCTAGAATCTGGAGCTTTAATCTCTAAACCTAATTTTAAATCATCCTCAAAATAAATAAGATCGCTAACTCCTGGAAATATACCTATTGCCCTAGCTATAAATGCCTGGAGTTTATGCGCTCTTTGATTAGGAACGTGAAATAACTGTCCCCTTTTATCAGGGAACAGTTCACTAAATTTTCTAACTATTTCACTTTGTAGCTTTTCCTCGCTCATGATTAAAAAGGTAAATCATCGTGGTCAGCATCTACTACCGGTCCGGATACTACAGCACTTTTTACATTAGCGGATGAGCTACCTGATGAGAAATCTTTTAAATTACCCAAAATAGGAGTTAATAGCTTTGTTGCCTCGTTATTATAATCCTTATAGGCTGTTTGTTGCTCGGCACTTGCTGCTTTATAGGTTACTGATCCTATTGATTTAGAGATAAAACCATTCTGGCCCTTACTATCTTGTGTAGGGTTGTAAATCACTCTAAAAGGTAGCTGTATGCCATACTCATTTACCTCTAGCTTATTTAGCTCTATAGGTATAAAAAGGCCCTCTACTGGCTTTCCATCTTTTCCGTTTTTAGTCATCTTAACAGAGATCAATCGATCTAATGCTATTGATCCTACTAATGTTTTTTGCTCACTCATAATTATTATTTATTTACTATTAATAGCAGCAAGAAAGCGGCTGCTGTTACGCTATTTTTTTGTTTCAAAAGTTACTGATGCTCTTAACCCTAGATTGCGAGAAACTTCTATAAGGTTTACTATTGCTTTCTCAAGATCGTTGTTTTTGGGTTTTATTGTTTTATTTGTGCTTCCAAAAAATATAATTTTTTCTCTATCTTTTAAAGGAATCTTCATGTAATCATTTATAGGATAAGCAGTTTTTTTTGATTCTGGAGCTGGTTTTGTAATGGTTGCGAATTGTTTAAGGGTTGCGCAATACAAATTCACAAAATAACGATCGTTTAAATACCAATATCCTGCATTGTGTCCTCTAATAAGCTCATGGCTTACTATTTGTTTATCTTTATTAGTAATATCACAATATACCTCGCACCCTTCCGGATACATTTCTTTAATTTGTTCTAATGTTGGATTTTTCATGATTTTTTTATTACGCATTACAAATTTATACTTTTTTATTTAATTCGCTAATCAATTCCTTTAAAGCCTCTCTTTGACCTATTACCTCGTTAGTGAGTTCAGCAGTTCTTAAGGAGTTCAGGATATTACGGTAATTCCATTTTTCCTGCGTTAACTCCTTATATTTTGCTTTCCACTCCTTTTTAGATCTGTTTATTTCTATGTATGATCGCATATTGATTTAGTTATAATAGCCCTTTTCAGGGCGTTTATTTTGCTAGTATTAAACTGTATAAGTAGAGCCAAAAGCGTTAAATCCAATTCTAAAACCTTGAGCAACTTTCATTTCTTTTAAGGTGTTAGCCTTATCTGCATTTAAAAGCTCTAAGCATGCTTTGTTTTCGTAGTTCATACCTACTTTTATAGGAGTATTATATTTGTTGCTTAATTCCGTTGCTTTGTTTTGATAATCTTGAGTTGTCATAATATCCGTTTTTAATTACATTACAAATATAACTATATATATGATATACACAACTATTAAAACGTTAAAATTTAAAAAGATTTATAATTAAGTCTAACTATAGTATTTAGCTTTTGCCATTTATGCTCTAAATCAATTTTACTATATATCTGATTCTGGCTATTACACATAATCTCTAGCTCCTTTATTAGCTCTAAAGCTTTAGGATTGTCAGCATTAACCTCTATAAATGCTTTAATACATAAAAGGCCTAACATTAATAAATCAGTATTTAATCTATTTTCTACCTCTTTAGATAAATTCTGAAAATAATTTCCTTTGCTAATTCCTTCAATATTATCATACAAATCATCGATAATTAAGCAGCAAATATCTGTTACCTTTTCATGATCGCTAGCGTAATCTAATAGCAAAGATATTAAAATTGCTATCTTATGATGATTAACGCCATCCTTTTTTTTAACTCTTTTAAAATGGTACTTCATTATAATTTACTTTTTTAATTGGTTTAACTTCTAATTGTTTAACTTCTACCTCAGGATAGGCTTTTACTAACTTAATATCTTTTACCTCTATATCACCTATAAAGTCATACATAGAAAGCTCCTTTTGCTCATCCTGATCCGTTTCTCTTTGCTGCTCATCCACTAACTCTATGCATTTAATAATATCTAACTTAGTATAAAAAAGCTCCCTTAAATCGCCTCCTTTATCAATCCATTCCTCACATACATCCTCAATAAATTCAACTCTTTTTAAAATAGCGTTTTGATGAAAAGGAGAGGCATCAATAAATTCCATGCTTACAGCGCACTCCGATTTAAAATCATCAAAGGTTTTATCACCCTTTACATATTCCATTATATCCTGCGGAGGTTCGGCTATTAAATAAGCGCACTGATCAACTTTCCATACCATCATTTCTAATTGAGTTTGCCAGAAATCGGTGCTTTTTTCG
>TARA_R110000823_G_scaffold47903_9_pt1 | contig 27997 bp, 26 predicted proteins | sample TARA_R110000823 | Tara Oceans TARA_R110000823 (sample SAMEA4397722) | marine metagenome | biome: Polar Biome; feature: [DCM] deep chlorophyll maximum layer (ENVO:01000326); material: water (ENVO:00002006), including particulate matter (ENVO:01000060) such as... | depth 20 m | reverse complement strand
CAGGTCATCAAGGGTTACATCAACCGCCCCGAAGCCACCGCCGAGACAATCGTGGACGGCTGGCTGCACACCGGCGACATCGGCTATCTCGATGCCGACGGATTCCTCTACATTGTGGATCGCATCAAGGACATGGTATTGCGCGGCGGCGAGAATATTTACTGCGCCGAGGTCGAGGCCGTGTTGTTCAGGCACCCCGATATCGCCGAGGTGGCCGTGTTCTCGGTACCCGATGAGGTATTGGGCGAAGAAGTTGGCGCGGCGATTTTTCCGCGCGATGGCGCGAGCGTCGAGGCGAATGCGCTGCGGGAGTATTGCCGGGAGCACCTGGCGGCCTACAAGGTTCCGCGCTACATCTGGACCCTGGAAGAGCCGCTGCCGCGCAATGCCAGCGGCAAGTTTCTCAAGCGCAACCTGCAGGACACGCTGGATCCGCAATCGGCTGTCTGAACGCGCGCCCGATCGGGCGCGCGGCTACAGGGCGACAATGCGCGCTGTATGCACCACCGGCCCGGTGGGCAGGCCTGTCGGCGAGCCACCGGCGGGTTCGATGCTGACGGCGATACCTTTCGATTGCTTGAGCAACGCCAGCAAGCCGGCCGGCAACGCGCGGCTGACGCTGCCGCCGCTGACGGGCAGCAGCCCCATGGACACGGGTTGCCCGGACTCCGGCAGCATCCACAGCTCAAACGCTTTGTCGACATCGGCGGCAACGGCATTCACTGCGCGCGCGCTGATTTCCCCGGTGTCCAGATTCGCGCTGATCAGCCACAGGGGCTCGCTACCTTCACCGATCATGCCTACATGGTCTGGCACGGAAACGGGTGGCGCCGACAGCGGCGCGTAGAGCAGTAGCAGGGCCAGAAATGCGCTGCTGGCAACAGCGCTCCAGCTCCGCCAGAGACGCAGTGAATCCCACAGGCGCGACGGAGGGGCAGGCCAGATGCGGCGCTCTACGGCGTTCCACACGGCCGGGGGCGGTGTTATCGGCTCGAGCACTGAGGACAGGCCGCCCAGATAGGATTCCCAGCGCCACACGGCGCTGCGCACATCGGCGCGCTCACGCAGCAGGCGCTCGAAGCGCGCGCGCGGGGCGCCGGTCAACGTACCCAGCACGTACTCACCCGCGAGCTGGTCGATAAGTTGCGGGTCACGATAGTTCATTGTTGCAAACACTCCCGCAGGCGCTGCAGTCCGCGCCGGATACGACTCTTCACCGTGCCCACAGGCGCGTCTTCACGCACGGCGAGTTCCTCGTGGGTGAAGCCGTTGACGAAAGCCGCCAGGATACTGCGGCGCTGAAGCTCGGCCAGCGTGCCCAGACACTCCTGCAACAGCTCGGAAAACGCCTCCGAGGCGGGCGCAGACAATGCCTGCACTTCACCGGCCTCGCTTTCGAGTACGTCCCGACGCTTCGCGGCGCGCAGCAGATCCAGCGCGCGATAGCGGGCAATTGCGATAATCCAGGACAGCACCAGACCGCGCTCTGCGTGGTATTCGCGCGCCTGCGCCCAAACCTTCACATAGGCGTCCTGCATGACATCCTGCGCCAGCGCCGCGTCCCGCAGCATACTCACCAGTACCGCGTAAACACGCGGCGAGGTAGCGTCATACAGTTTGCGGAATGCCACGCGGTCGCCGAGCGCGGTACGCGCAAGTAGTGCTTCAAGTTCTGCCTGTTGCTCCATAACTCAGCTCATTTTTGCGGCTCGACGCAGGAGAGCCAGGTCTTCGGGCTCACGCTGGAGTCTCGCATTTTTGCGGGCGGCCTGAAAGGCCAGCTCAGCGTCGGGTAGCACATCCAGATAGAACATCGCCATCTCCCGCGCGTGGCGGAAATCGCCCGCGGCGAGCCAGCGCCTGAACAGCGCGTCAATGCCTTGCGCGCTTTCCTGTATGTCCTCACCCAGGCCCTTGCGTGCCAGCAGACGGCGCACCGCGATAGCGGGTACCGATAGTGTATCGGCCGACAGCGCCAGAGCGTCAGCGTAACGCTGCTGTTGCAAGAACAGATCTATCAGGCTGGCGCGCGTTTGCACCGCTGGCACTGCGGCAATGGATCGCCGGAAATCTTTCTCGGCCGCGTCAAGCTTGCCGAGGTCGCGCGCGAGCTCTGCCCTCACCGACCAGCGCCAGGCCCTCAGGCGCGGGTCTGCCGTGCGCGCTTGCGCCGCCTGCAGCCTGTGATAGGCGGCCTTTTTGTCTGCCGGTGTATATGCCAGGCGCGCGAAGCAGGTCATCGCCGCATCCGGCGACACGCTCATTGCCACCCGCGCACAGGCACGACGTGCCGCCGCAGTGTCGCCCGCCACCTGCGCGACAGACGCCTCCAGCAGCCATGCCTGGCCATTGCCGGGCTGTTCCCAGAGCACCTGCGCCAGCAATTCACGCGCCCGGGTGAAACGGTGTTCAGCCTGAGCGAGCCACGCGCGCTGCAGCAGCGTATGCGCGCCAGACGCCTGTCGGGTATCCCCCAGTTGGCGACGTGCCGCCTCCAGCAAACTGTCATCGCCCGTGCGCGTGTACTGCTGAATCATCTCATCCGGCGTGAGACTGCCGGTGTTGACCGGCGCCACGCTATCGGCGTGCTCATGCACACCGTGCGCACTTGCGGCCTGGACCAGGGTGAGCATGCCCAGCAGCAGCGCGACCCTAGCGCAGAAGATCGGCAAAGTCGTCATCGTTTGCATCGAACACGAACTCCAGTCCATTTAACTCGCGCGGTTGCGAGTTTGCGGGATCGGCAAACACGCTGCGCGCAAACGCCGAGAAAGACTGCATGGTCGGCGGAGGCGGCTCCACCGGGCCGGGGTCAACCGGCGGCGGTGGCGCTACAGCGGCGTTGTTATCGCTGCCGTCAGAGCACGCGGTGAGCAGGGTGACGCCGAGCAGCAGCACATAGAATATTTTCATGATGAATTCTCCCTGGGCTGATCAGAATGTTGGTGTGGGCAGCGGCGCGTTGGCGGGGCTGCCGGGATAGGGCGCCAGCAGGTATGGAAACCGGTTATCGAGATCCGCCGCCGACAGCGGCGCGCCATCGGTCAGCGCCACGTTGCCAATCGCGGCATCGTCCGGCGCGCAGAAACCCAGGTTCACCCCTGAACCGCCATCACCCAGCGGCAGATCGTGGCATAGCGCGCCCATTACCACGCGCAGCGCGATATCCACCGTATCGTCGCCAGGGCGACGACCATTCGGGAAGCCCGCAAGGTCACCCGCAGCGACGCCCAGGGGCTGCTGCTGTGATCTCGGCGTGGGGTCGATGGCAGTATTCAGGCGCAGCATTTCAGCCGGGCCGCCGGAGGCAAACTGGTTCACCCCTTCAAAGCCGGTAAGGAATGCCGCGACCAGGTCGGTGCGCGGGAGATTGGTGGGAGCAAGGGTCTCCAACGAAGCGCCCAGCGTGCTGTTAACCGCATCCCGAAACAGCGTGTCGATTATCGCCGGTAATACCGGGTTGGTCACGAAATCCGCAAACTGCCCATCGTCGCGCGGCTCACTGCCGTTAAATCGATCCTTCATGTCGTAGCCGATCACCAGCTCATTCACCAGCGGCGTAGACAGACGCGACACCTGCGTCCAGGCACCGCCGCCAACTTCCGGTTTGTCGAACGTCGCGGTGGGGTTGAGAATCGTTGCCTGCGGAAGGCTTGCGGTTGTCCAGGCACCGACGATAGCTTCTTCGCCCGCAAGACAATCGCGGTGCACTTCCAGCGCCAGGGAAGTCACGTTGTTGCGCGCCAGCGCATTGCGCTCCGGATCCTGGGTGATACCACCGGGGAAGCCCTGCCCGTCGCCCGCCCCGGGACTACTGTCACCTTCAACAGGCACGAAATTCACGAGGTCGAACACTTCGCCCAGGGCAAGCTTGAATGCCTCATGACGCTGCCCGACGAACACTCGCGCCGGCTGCTCACACCCCGGAATGTCCACGTTGTGGATAAAACTGCGCGCATAGTCTTCGTAGTTGCCCGGACCACCGAATGTTTTGGTGCCCGCGTAATCAAATGGCTTGGCAAACTCGGCGGTACCGTCGCGCGCATCGGTGAGCGTCTGTGCGTTGCCACTGCGCCGCGGGCCGTCAACCAGCGTCAGGGTGAAGCTTTCGCTGTGATTGAGGCCAGAGGCGTCGTTTGCGGAAACCGGTCCGATATTGCGCAACACCGAGGTCACCGATTTGTCGCCGATGGTGAGCGGGATGACGCCGCCGGCGGGCAGGTTGTCGCTGAAGCGGAACTGGAACGTGCGGTCTTCAACGGCATCGCCGTCGCTGTCGATGTGAATTTCGTACAGCGCGTTGCTGTCCAGCGGAAAATAGTTCGGACCGCCGTATGCGGCCTGCAGCGGGATATAGTTAGCGATCATGGTGACATAACCCGTGCGCTCGGGCTCATAACTCATGAACAGATAGAAATCCGTGGCGTCGACCTGCGGGTACTTACCGATGAAAGGCGCCTCCCTGTGACTGGAAGCCTGCACCTGGGCCGTCAGGGCCATGGCGACTGCCGTTGCCGTGAGTGTCAGTTTCTTCATACCGTTCTCCTGCTGATTCTGGGGGTCTCAGAGGTGTTACGTTCCTGAAGATCCGCACAGATGCATGCAGGTATATTTTTTTTTCGCGGGGTGCTTTCAGCCTGGCGAGAGGATTTTAGGCCCCGATGGACCTATACTCGCAACCCACGACACAGCCAGAGGGAGAGCCTGCACATGGCAGATATCAACGACGACCCACGCATCGATCCACGCATCAAAGCCGTGATGGGCGGTTTGCCCGCACTCGGGGCGGCCGCAGACGTAGGCTCCCGGGAGGAATTGCTCGCCGAAGCCAACACGCCGGAGGCGCTGGAGTTGCGCAAGCAGATGGAAGGCATGTTCGACCTCATCGACAACGAGGAGGTGGCGCCCTCCGCGGGATTGGCCATCAGCACCCACGAATTCACCTCGCAGCCGGATGGCAACAGCATCAAACTGCAGTTCATCCGCCCCGACAATGCCGACACATTGCCCTGCGTGTACTACATTCATGGCGGCGGCATGCAGGCGATGTCCTGCTTTCAGGGCATGTACCGCGCCTGGGGCAAGATCATCGCCGCGCAGGGCGTGGCGGTGGCGATGGTAGATTTTCGCAACTGCCTGACCCCCTCCTCCGCCGAAGAGGTCGCGCCTTTTCCCGCCGGACTCAATGATTGTGTGTCCGGACTGAAATGGGTGATCGAGAATGCCAAAGCGCTGAACATCGATTCGCAGCACGTCATCATTGCGGGTGAGAGCGGCGGCGGCAACCTGACCATCGCCAGTAGCATGAAACTGAAACAGGACGGCGATATCGGGCTGATTCGCGGCTTTTATGCCCTGTGCCCCTACATCGCGGGAGAATGGCCGCAGGAAAAATATCCGTCATCCGTGGAGAACAACGGCCTGTTACTGGATTTACACAACAACCGCGGCGCCATGGCTTATGGGATAGAGGCGTTCAACGCGAAAAATCCGCTGGCGTGGCCGGCATTCGCCAGTGAAGAGGATGTGCGGGGCCTGCCAGCGGCGATGATCAGCGTGAACGAATGCGACCCCTTGCGCGATGAAGGTATCGAGTTCTACCGCCTTCTGCTGAAAGCCGGTGTCCAGGCGCACTGCCGGCAGGTGATGGGTACTATCCACGGTACGGAAATTTTCGCCATTGCCTGCCCGGATATCAGCCGCGAGACAGCAGCCAGTATCGCCCGGTTTTGCCGGGAAGCCTGAAATCGTGAGTTCGCGCCCGGTCGCCAGCCGGGCGCGCAAACTCAGTGTGCGTGGCCGTGGGTGATCTCTTCCTCGCTGGCTTCGCGCACGTCGACAACAGTCACGTCAAAATTGAGCTCCACGCCTGCCAGAGGATGATTACCGTCAACAGTGACATCGTCGTCTTCAACGCCAGTCACCACGATGCGGCGCACCTGCCCGTCGGCGCGGCGAGCTTCAAAGGCCATGCCCGGTTCAATCGATTCCACGCCTTCAAACGCTTCGCGCGGCACGGTTTCAATCAGTTCGGACTGAACCTCCCCATAGGCCTCGGACGGGGCGACCTGCACTTCAAGTGAAGCACCGACTGTTTTGCCCACCAGCGCCTGTTCGAGGCCAGGTATCAAATTGCCCGCTCCGTGCAGGTAGCTGAGGGGTTCCGCGCCTTCTGAGGTATCCAGCACCTCGCCGGCGTTGTCGGTGAGTTTGTAGTGGATTGTGGCGACCACATTGTCGCCAATTAATAAGCTCATGAGCGTTCTCCTGAATCTGGGACACAAAAAAAAGGCGGTCTGGTTGGACCGCCTGTATCTGGACTATCAGGGCGCTATCAGGAGATAACGGTGATATTTTCCGCTTGAGGGCCTTTCTGGCCGGCGGTGACAGTGAACTCAACACTCTGGCCTTCAACCAGGGTCTTGAAGCCGCCACCATTGATTGCACTGAAGTGTGCAAATACGTCCGGGCCTGATTCCTGCTCAATGAAGCCGAAACCTTTGCTCTCGTTAAACCACTTAACTTTGCCTGTTACTGTAGACATCGATCTTTCCTATAAAAAAAATAATTAGGTCCCCTGAAAGGGACACCCGCTTGAGCGCGGTCAGTATTCATGAAAATCAGGAAGAGGATCGGTGTAGCTGAACGTCAGTGAAGAACATAAATGCGTAAGCCATCAAGCGACCAAGGAGTATATAGAAACTCTCCGTGTAGTCAATCCCCCCAAATGAGCTTGTAAAGCCACCCCCCGGGCAGTGCGGGGAGCGGCGGGTACCCTTGCGGGTGCCCGCCGAGCAGTTTTTGCATGAGGTGTGGTTGAATAGGTGCGGCCACCCCGGCCCTGGCCTCCAGGCCGGGGTGGCCGCGCGTGCGTCATCAGCCGTTCACGGCCTCGTCAACTTCGTCTGATGCTTCGTCCATTGCATCCTTGGTGGAATCCATGGCGTCATCCGCTGCATCCTTTGTGGAGTCCATGGCGTCACCCGCTGCATCCTTGGTGGAATCCCAGGCATCCTCGACCGCATCCCCGGCATCCTCCGCCGCATCTTTGGTCGCGTCCATTGCGTCGTCAGCGGCGTCCTTGGTGGATTCCCAGGCATCTTTGCCGGTATCGGCGGCGTCATCCGCCATTTCACCAGCTTTCTGCTTCGTCTCGTTCCAGGTTTCCTTGGTAGCGTCCGCCGCATCGCTCATGGCGTTCCCGGCATCATCGGCCATTTCCTTCGTTTTGGCACCGGCGGCATCAACGGCATCCCCTGCCGACTTGGCGGTGCTGTCCATTTCTTCCTCGCTGCATCCGGTCAGAGTGAAAACCAGCATCATGGCGGCGGCTGCGCCGATCAATTTTTGTGTGCTCATATTCTGTTTCCTGGCTGTGGGTTGAGAGAACGTTCTTCACGGGCTTGTAGAAACGCGACGCCCTCCCACGAGGGCGAGGTGCACCGTGCAACCACTAAGCCTAGTCTTACCAGCGCACATGTCAATGGCCGCCGCATACCCGGGAGGGAGCGCGCGGCCACCCCCGTGCGCGTCTTAATGCACCGAGCGGCTGCCCTGCGCGCGTGGTCCGCCGGCCTCGGCGAACAGGTAGTCGAGTTGCAGACACTCATCGGCAAGCAGCCGTGTACCGTCGATCACGTTGAGCATGAACGCGGCAAACTGCTGCTCTTCTATGCCCGCGGATGCCAGCATGTTCGACGCCACAACAAGCTGAGGCGTTTCGTCGTCCACGATATCCATAAACACCTTGAGCGTGGGATAATCCATATTGATCCGGCCGAGATCCGACGCCAACGGCAATACCGCCATGGGCCGAATCTCCAGCTCGGTGCTGCACAACAGGTGAGTTTGCTGCAAGAATACCCGGCTGTTTACCACCCCTTCGAGTTCCTGCAGTACGCGCACGTGCAGACCCTCGCACTCACCGCACAGGTAGTGCTCAATATTATTGCTGGTCAGCCACTCTTCCAGTAGGGCCCTGTCGGGCCGCGCGAGTTTGGTCATATGGGCGTGGTCATAAAGATGGACTTCACATCTGGCTCGGGAAAACGAGGGCACACTTTAGCAGAGTGGTCGTCGCGCGTAACCGTGCACGGCAGACTAACCGGGCGCGGCATGCGCTCACAGTGAAGCCCGACCCACAAGCAAGGTGGCCTCCGGTCAGTCCCGCACGCTCTGCGAGGACAGGCGCCTGCTCACCCTGAAACAGCGGAACATGCCAACCGCCAGCGCCAGGATGCCACCGCCGATCAGTAGCCAGGCCAACAGCGAAGTGTGGACCGCCGGAAAGAACTGCAGCAAAACGGCACCACCTGCAAACAGCGCCAGGGCGGTGCGGAGGTAGGCGAGGAACGTGCGTTCGTTGGCGAGTCGGGTGCGCACCAGGGCCAGATCGTCGCGCACAGTGGTGTTTTCCATACTAGGTACCGCTCCTGTTCTCATCGGCAGTGCCCGGCGATTGCGCTACTACCGGGGCTGCCCGTGATCGCTCGCGCCGGGCCAGGGCGCCCAGCAGAATAAAGCCAAGGGATGCCAGCACCAGGGTTGGCAGCGTTGAATTCACGGGTTCAGGCGTGCCCCGCAGGCTGTGTACGAGAAAGGTGAGACCCACGGCCAGGCCACCGGCGCCGAGCGTTGCCGCGAGCACCGCAAACCAGGCAGGCTCGAGTGCGAGTGCTATGCGTTCATTCAGACGAACCATGTAACCGCCGGCAAAGAAAGTGTAGGTTGCCTGCTTGCCCGCCGCCACCAGCGCGCTGGGCAGGCCGTGATCCAGGTTGACATACAGCACTATAGTGCCCAGCACCACCGCGCCCACGATTGCCCCGCGATAATCGATGTGACGATCGCAGAACGCCCTGATGCTGCGCAAACCCTGCATGGGAGGATCGAACTCCTGTTGGCGTGTCCGCGATATTTGTCCACATTCACCGGGTGATGTCTATACTCCATAGCATACCCCCCACGCTCCACCCGAACTTATAAGAGGGCCCGCTCCCATGCTATTTCGATTCCTTGCCTGCGTCAGTGCGCTGCTATTGCTGCCCTCCTGCGCGGAAATCAATACCCGTGTGCTTGCCAACGACGTCTTTGAGGGGCGCGACAACGCGAGCGCCGGCTCACTGCTCGCCCAGAACTACCTGATTAGCCTGATGTCAGGAGAGGGTGCGCTCGGGCTGAATACCGCTGCCAGCGGCGACGACGCCTACCGCCAGGATTTTGCCGGCGGCACCAACATTCTGGCGCTGATCCCCGGCTCGGACCTCGCCGATGAATACGTGATGATTGGCGCGCACTACGACCATCTTGCAAACTGCCGGCAACTTGAGCCCGGAGACACCGTCTGCAACGGCGCCACCGACAATGCGGCGGGTGTCGCCGCAGTTCTCGATATCGGATTGATTCTGGGCCAACCCGGTAACGCGCCGCGACGCTCTGTCATTCTCGCCTTCTGGGACAGGGAAGAGGACGGTCTGCGCGGTTCCGCGCACTATGTGAACAACCCGCTGGTGCCGCTGGCCGACACGGTCGCCTATATCAACTTCGACATCCTCGGCTCGAATCTGCTACCGAGCCTGCGCGAGGCCAGCTTTGCGATAGGCGCGGAAACCGGCGGGGCCGCTCTGATCAACGCGCTAGAGGCAGCGATAGACACGCAGCCTCTGCAAACACGCCGCTTCAGCGCGATCTTCGGCCAGAATCGCAGTGACTACGCCAACCTGATAGCGGCTGGCGTGCCCACGGTATTTTTCAGTGACTCAACCGGACCCTGCTACCACACCACCGGCGATGACATCGACGTGGTGGATTTTTACAAACTCAAACAACAGGTGGCGATTGCCCTGGAGCTGACGAAGCAACTCGCCAGTGGCGCCGTGACGCCGGCTTTTGTTGCCGGATCGCCGCTGGCGACCTTTGAGGACGCGGTAACCCTCGACGCGCTGTTGCAACTCGCGGTGACGGATATCAACCGCTTTGACCCCGCCGATCAGGCGGTGATTATGGCGAATGCCTCCAGCATGGCCTCCATTGTCGCAGGCGGTAGCGCGGGCTTTGATGCATCTGACATCAGCGCCACGCTGGGCATTGCCGTGCAACTCGTGAGCCTGCTTGCCACCGGCACCTGCGAGGGCTTTCAGACAACCTATTGAAAGCGCGCGAGCCTGGCGCTCAGGCGTCCGCTCGCTGCGCCGCCGGCCCGGCAATTTCCATGGCCTTTTTATAGGCGGGCCGGGCAGTCACCCGCTCCACGTAAGCCAGGGTGTTCGGCAGGCTCTCGTCTATCGCGCGCGCGCCCAGCATGGCCAGCGAAGTGAGGTTGAAAGCCGACATGATATCCGCGCAGGAGAACTCCGGGCCGCCCAGATACGGCGACTCGCCCAGGCGCTCTTCCAGCGCTCGATAGAGACCTTCCTCCCTGCGCCGGGTGGTAATCAACATGAGGTTATCGTCATCGAGCTCCACGCCAGTGGACTGCACGGCAACCTTGATGAACAAAACCGACTGCAGATTATTGTTGAACTGCATCCAGAACAGGTAGTGGGGGTAATTCTCATCGGCTACCGGCACCGACAGGCGCCCGCCGCCATACCGCTGGGAGATGTACTCCACGATAGCAGTCGATTCCGCCATGACGAGATCGCCATCGGTGATGATCGGCGCCGTGCCAACGGGATGCAGCGCGCGGTACTCAGGGGGTGCGAGAAAATCCTCGCCACGGTCGTACCACTTGAGTTCGTAGGGGAGTTCGAGTTCTTCCAGCAACCAGACAATACGGTCGGACTGCGAAACGCCGAGGTGATGGACAGTGATCATGTGCGCCTGCTCCTGAATATGGGCGCACCAATGTGCGCGAAAGCGCTGCGCGGGTCAACGCCGCAGCGTATTCAGCCCGAAACGCCGCGAGAACAGCCCGTCCCGCACGGCGCGTGGCAGTAGCGACAGCAGGCGAAACATGCCCGTACCATTCCCCGCGCGGATAACCGCCGGCGGCGATTTGCGCAGGAGTTGCCGCCAGACGCCGGCGGCGAAATCGTCGGTGGGCATGGGCTTGTCCTGTGACGCCTGCGCGCGCGCCACGATATAGGAATGCACGTCGCGATACAGCGAACCCTCTTGCGCGTAGCGCTCGAGATCGCTGTTACCCAGCGCATTGTCCGCCACCTGCGATTGCACCGCCGCAGGCTGCACCAGCACAACCCGCACGCCGAATGGCGCAACTTCCATGCGCAACGCGTCGGTCAGCAGATGCAAAGCCGCCTTGCTGGCGGAATAGGCACCGGCAAAGGGTGTCGTGACCACACCCATCACCGAGCCGATATTGACAATACAGCCCGCGCCATTCGCGGCCATCAGCGGCAGACAGGCCTGGCACACCGCCAGCTGGCCGCCCACATTCACCTGTAGCAGCGCGTTGAACCTCGACAACGGAATTTCAGCCAGCGGTCCGAACAGACCCTGACCCGCGTTATTGATGACATAGTCGAGCCGACCGCTACGCTCGCGGATCGCGTCCACCGCGCGCGCGATCGACTGCGGATCTGCCACATCCAGAGCAAGGCAGTGCATGCCCTCCCCTGCCAGCGCCTCCAGCGTTTCAGGTCGACGCGCGGTCGCGTATACCACCAGGCCACGCGCCGCGGCCTCGCGCGCCAGCGCGCGACCGATGCCGGTAGAACAACCGGTAATCAGTACAACCTTTTGTGTCATTGGCTGCCTCACAATATTTGACTCTCGCCGCCGGCGGCAACACTATCTGTGCCGGCCACCCGGAGCTCACTATACGCGTACGCGATGCAGGGCCAAAACACGCGTGTCGATGTCTAACCAGGAGAAGAGAATGAAAGCAGCAGTCATGCAGGAAGTTGGCAAACCCATCGAAATACTCGACGACGTCGACATCATCGAGCCGCGCGCAGGCGAGGTGAAAGTCAGGGTACATTTCTGCAGCGTGTGCCACTCCGATCTGCACGTGTTTGACGGTGAACTGCCCACCTACGGCGCCAGCGTGCTGGGCCACGAGGCGGCAGGCGTGGTGGAGTCGGTTGGCCCGGGCGTGACCCGGCTGTCGCCGGGCGACCATGTGGTGCTGACCCCGGTACCCCCCTGCGGTAGCTGCTACTTCTGTTTACGCAATCAGGCGCAGTTGTGCGCCAACAATACGGTGCTCGGCACCTACGCCCTGGCGGACGGCAACACCAGCCTGTCGCGCAACGGCGTGCCAATCTACAAGGGCCTGGGCGTGGGCGCGTTCGCCGAATACGTGGTGTCGCCGGAAAACGGCGCGGTAAAAATTTCCGCAGACATTCCGCTGGATCTCGCCTGCCTGATGGGCTGCGCACTGCAGACCGGCACCGGCGCAGTCATTAATACCGCAAATGTAGAAACGGGAGCCACCGTGATTGTGATGGGCCTGGGCGGCGTCGGCGTGGCTGCGGTGCAGGGCGCCCGGCTGGCCGGCGCATCGGTGATTCTGGCTTCAGACCCGGTGGCCGAGCGCCGCGAACTGGCGAAGCTGTTTGGTGCAACCCACGTGATCGACCCGATCAACGAAGACGTGCTTGAGCGTTGCCAGCAACTCACCGACAACATCGGCATGGACTACGCATTCGAGACCGCCGGCATTGCGCGGCTCACAGAGGAAGCCATCAACCTGATCCGCCCCGGCGGTACCACGGTCTGTGTGGGCGCTCCGCCGCTCGATCAGGGTATCGAGATCAACCCCTTCGTGATGTTCTCCAGTTTCGAGAAGAAGCTGCTGGGCTGCCTGATGGGCAGTTGCAACTCGCTGCACGAAATACCGCGTCTCGCGGGGCTGTGGCAGAGCAAGCGCATCGACCTGGAAAACATGGTGACCAACCGCCGGCCCATCGAGGAAATCAACGAGGCCTTTGCCGACCTGAAAGCCGGGCGCGGCATCCGCACGGTGCTGTCGCTTTGACGACTTCGCACTGCCGTCCCGCCTGAAGGCGCCTGCCGCGAGGCATATTACCGGCTTGCGGCGCCGCTTGCAGACTCAAAGAAGCGCCACATCTCGGCAGCGGCGACGATGTCCCGATTGCTGCCGCCGAGCAGGCGGGGCAGCCGTAGCTGCGGGTGCGGCGCGCTGTGACCGCCGCCGTGCACGGTATACAGTGCCACCGGCACGCGACCGGGAGCACTCCACAGCGTCAGCTCCACGCTGCTGCCATCCTCAGGTTCGCTATCGGCGAGCCACCTGCTGACGGGCTGTTCGCCATGGCCCGCCAGTTGGGCGAAGTACTCCACTGTCTCCAGCGAAGACACCACGGCACCGCGATTGCCCAATAGGCCGTACAGCGCCACCTCTCCGCCGTGGTAGGGGTTCATCGGGTCCGCGGTACCATTCATCAACATAAAGGCAACGGCCCTGCCGCTGGCAGCACAGTCCATGTTGTCCGGGGTCGGCAGGCTGGTGGCGACAGGCGCCACCGCAGCCACCAGATCGGGCGCCTCGAGGGCCAGTCGCAATGCCATCTGGCCGCCGTTGGAGACACCCGTGGCGAACACCGCGCGCGGATTCGCGCCTGCCTGCTCAATATAGCGTTCAACCAACTCGCGCATGAAACCCACATCGTCTATCTGCAACCGGTTTGCCGCATAGGGACCGGCCCTGCGGCAGCCGTTGTAGTGCGCCTCATATCCCTCCGGATAGAGCACAATAAAGCCGTGCTGCTCGGCGAGCTCCTCGAAGGCATAGCCGTACATCGCGCGGCTCTGCGCGGCGCTGCCGCCAGACCCGTGAAATACCAGCACCAGCGCCGGCTGTGCGCCCATATCCCGGGGTGTGTATACCCCGTAGCTGCGGGAGTGTCCCTGCCATGTGAGTGTGTGATGGGTGTAATTTCCCGGCAGGGCGGGCTCATCGGGAAACTCCAGATAAAGAAAGTAGACCAGCAGGGCTAGCGTGAGCGCGGCAGCGCCGAGCCAGAGAAACCAGCGCGAAGGCTTGCTCATGACGCGACCACCTGCCGAAAATTGCTCATGGTTTGCCCAGCGCGGCGACGATGCGCGCAAAATTCGCATCGGCGGGATATTCCGTCGCTGTCCAGCCGAGGCGCACAATCACGGTGTCCTGTTCCGGTAAAATCATCACCGACTGACTGCGGTTGCCCTGCATGGCGTAGGCGCTGCGCGGCAGCGAAGGCCACCACGGCTTGCTGCCTCCCTCATTCAGCCAGAGCTGGTAGCCATAGCGCCGGTCGTTCTCGCTCCGGTTGGGCTGGGTCGCACGCTTCACCCAGTCTGCGCTCAGCACGCGCCGCCCGTTGATCTGCCCGCCTGCCAGCAGTAATTGTCCGAATCGCGCCCAATCACGCGCCGGCGCGTAAACAAAGGAGCTGCCTACAAAAACACCGCTGGCATCGGGTTCCGGGATGGTGTTGCGCAAGCCCAGCGGCAGGGCAATTTCCTGCTGGAAAAAATCGATCTGCGCCTGCGCGCTGCCGCCGACGCGCTCAAACACCAGCAGGGAAAGCAGATTGGTGGTGCCCGAGCTGTAATAAAAATGCGTGCCCGGCGGGTGCCGGGCGGGAGAGGCCATGGCAACACTGGCGGCGCTGGGCGATTCAAACAGCATGCGGGTCGAATCAGTGCCGGGGACATAATCCTCTGTGAAGCTTAACCCGGAAGTCATGTGCAGCATGTTTTCCACTGATATCTGCGCACGCGTGTCGTCCGCCCAGGCCGGGAACAAACCGCGCTCCGCTGTTTCCAGCAAGCCGAGTCGCTCGAGGCGCCCCAGCATGATCGCGGTAACGCTTTTGCCCATGGACCAGCCGAGCAGCGGTGTGTGGATATCAATACCCTCGGCGTAGGCTTCACCGAGAATGCGCCCGCGGTGCACCACCAGCAGGGCCCGCGTGTCCAGCCCCGCCGCGTTGTCGGCGGCGAGCATCTCCTCCAGCAGACGTTGCATGGCTGCGTCTGGCGGCCCGGCACTCTCTCCCTGCGGCCAGGGCGCGGTCGAGGCGTTGCGCGAGGGCGAGGTGGGCACCTCCACCTGGTCCAGCACGCTATTAGCGCCATACTCAAGCGCGCATCCCAGGCCGGGACGATAGCGCGCAACCGCCTGCCGGCCGAGGAGGCTGGCGCTCACGCCACCGTCTGGCAGGGAGCGATACCTGATTGAGCGTGTCAATGCTGAGTAGCTGGCGACGTCGTCTTCAATACGCTGTTGATCGAAGCCCGACAGGTAGCGCCCCGAGCAGGCAAGCTTCGCCCCTACGCCGGTACCCAGCGCCAGCGCCGCTGACAGTTGCGTCGGCCCGATACCAGCCAGCCACCACAACCCGGCCAGCGCTGCGATGCTGGTTACGGCGAGCGCCGCCAGAATGCGTTTTATCACGATGTGCTACCTCACCGGATGCGCCTTCGCGCCGAAGATGAAGCTTAAGGCCTGAGCGGTCGTTCGTCAGCCCCGGATTCACACCATGGCGCTGCACACCGCCTGAACGCACACAATTCAATCGGTTATACTTGGGCGACACCCTGACCAAGAGGTGTCACGCCGTGCACCACGCAACCACTGTCAGCACCCCCGACGCGCACTCCCCTGACCCGGATCGCCATTTCTCTCTCTTCGCGGCTGCCCGCATGGCCCTGCGTCCCATCGCCAGTTTGCTGGCGTGCGGGCTATTGCTGGGCACGAGTGCCTCCGCCAGCGCGAGTGCGCTCGGGCGCAGCGGCTTTTCCGGAGACCCTTCCAGCAATGCGGGCGCCGACTGCAGCGTGTGTCACGCTCCCGATGGCGCCCCGGTGCCGGCCATCGGCATAGTGGGGCCGCAGAGTATTGACGCCGGTACAACGCGGGCGTTCTACGTCGTCATGCTCGGCGGCCCCGGGGTCACGGGCGGGATCGACATTTCCGCGAGAGACGATACTGGCACGCTCCTGCCCTTCGATGGCGACCTGCAACAGATGAATGGCGATCTCACCCACACCTCGCCGAAGCCCTTCAACGGAGATCTCGTCGCATTCGGCTTTCGCTACACCGCCCCCAATTACGATGCGGACGTGACCTTGCATGTAGCGGGCAACTCCGCAAACGGCGCGCTCAATCTGCGCGGCGACGGCATCGCCACCAGCCAGTTCGCGCTCAGCGTGGTGAACGGCTTCGAGCCGCCGCCACCTCCGCCGCCACCCGAGACAGGCGAGCTCTCCGCGACGCGCTTCGCCACCGGCCTGAACCAGCCCGTGGTCATTACCAACGCCGGCGACGGCCGCCTGTTTGTTGCCGAGCGCGCCGGGCGTATCCGCATCGTGCAGCGCAGTGGCAATGTGCGGCCGACGCCGTTTCTCGATATCGCGGCGCAGGTGGACGACGGCGCCAGTGAGATGGGTCTGCTGGGGCTGGCGTTTCACCCGGACTACGCCAGCAATGGCTACTTTTACGTGAACTATACCTACGACCCGGGCCCCGGCCTCGACCGGTCGCGCATCTCGCGCTTCACCGTTTCATCCAATGCCAACATAGCTGACCCCGACAGCGAACTGGTGCTCATGGAATTCGCACAGCCTTTTTCCAATCACAACGGTGGCGACCTGCATTTCGGGCCGCTCGGCTACCTGTACATTGCCGTGGGCGACGGCGGCAGTGGCGGCGACCCGCAGAACAACGCGCAGACCAGCACCACCCTGCTCGGCAAATTGCTGCGCATCGATGTGGACAACCCGCCAACGTCGGGCAATGGGCCGGACTGCAGCCTGCCGGTTGACGGCGGCGCGCTTGATCGCTACAGCATTCCGCCCGACAACGCCTTCGTAGACGGCGTCGGCGGCGATGGTTGTGACGAGATTTTCGCGCTCGGCGCGCGCAATCCCTGGCGCTTCAGCTTTGATCGCGACACCGGCGCACTGTGGGTCGCCGACGTGGGCCAGAACGCGGTAGAAGAGATCAACTACCTGCCGCCCGGCTCAAGCGGCGGCATCAACCTCGGCTGGCGCTGTTTCGAGGGCAAACAGCCCTTCAACACCACCGGCTGCAACCTGGCCTATCTGCCGCCCGTGCACACCTACTCGAATTCGACCTCGGGGTGTTCCGTGACCGGCGGGCGCGTGTATCGCGGCTTATTCACGCCGGTGCTGCACGGACAGTACTTTTTCAGCGACTTCTGCCAGTCCAGCATCCGTGCATTGAGCGGCCCACCCGGTGGCGAACTCACGCAGCGCGTGGTGATTCCTCTCGGCTCGCTGTCGTCCGTTGCCACCTTCGGCGAGGATTTCATCGGCGAGCTGTACGCCGCGGAACTGACCACCGGCGACATTTACAGACTGGACGCGGTGCTCACGCCGGGTGATATCAACGGCGACGGCGACGTGGATTTCGCCGATGTGGTTGCCGTCTGGCTGGCGCGGGGCCAGGCCGCCGCAAGCAGCAACGACCGCCGGGATGTGGACGGAGACAGCAGCATCACCGACACAGACGTGGATATCGCGATAGACAACTGCACGCGACCGAACTGCGCGGTGGAATAATCGCGCAGGGCGCCCGGCGTGCGCTAGACAAATACCCGCGCGGCGTGGAGCTCGCAACGCACGGGCAACGCTTCGCCGCTACCGGCGTCGATGTCGAGGGGCATCATGCAGCTCACGTGCTGACCGTCCGGCAGCAGGAGCTGGTACAGCCAGTGCGAGCCGCGGAATGCCCGGCCCACCACGAGCAGTTGCAGCGGGCTCGCGGGGTCGTAATGAATATCGGCCGGGCGCAATAACACGCGCCGTGTCTCGCCCGCGGGCCAGGGCTCACCGCCCGTGAGGCCCATGGCCCCGCCCGGCTGGCCATGCTCATCGGCGATCAGGCTGACAACGCAACCCTGGCCAATGAACTGTGCGACAAACTCGCTGGCGGGATGGTGATACAGGTTATAGGGTGTGTCGCGCTGCACGATGCGGCCCTGTCGCATCAGCGCGATCTGGTCGGCCATCGCGAAGGCCTCGTGCTGATCGTGGGTTACCAGGATCGCGGTCACGCCGTTGCGCTTGAGCAACTCGCGAACCTCCCCCGCAAGCTGTTCGCGCAGCTCGCTGTCGAGATTGGAAAAGGGTTCATCCAGCAGCAGAATCTCCGGCCCCGGCGCCAGCGCGCGCGCCAGGGCAACACGTTGTTGCTGCCCGCCGGAAAGCTCATGCGGGAAGGCGCTGGCGTGAGCCTGCAGTTCCACCAGCGCCAGCATCTCGGCAACCCGCTGCTCGCGCTGCGCGCGCGTATAACGCTTGAGGCCGAACGCGATGTTGCGATGCACATTGAGGTGCGGAAACAGGGCGTAGTCCTGGAACACCATGCCGACCCTGCGCTGCTCCGGCGGCACCTGCATGTGCGCGGTGCCGATGCTCGACCCGGTGAGCAGAATACGGCCGCTGCTCAATGGCTCAAAACCGGCAATGGCGCGCAAAAGCGTCGTTTTGCCGCAGCCGGACGGGCCCAGCAGGCAGCCGATCTGGCCGCGCTGCAGGTTCATGCTCACCGCATCCACCGCCAGCAGCGTCCCGTAGCTCACCGACACCTCGCACAATTCAAGCTGGCTATGCATGGGTGATCCTCGCACCAGCGACCACGGCGGCTTCGCGCGGAACGCTGGTACGCAGCATCAGCAGTACCGGCAGCAGGCCAATGAGCACAATCGCCAGCGCCGGCAGCGCGGCATCGGCGAGACGCTCATCCGAGGCCAGCTCATGGGCGCGCACCGCCAGCGTACTGAAATTGAACGGCCGCAGGATCAGGGTGGTGGGAAGTTCCTTGAGCACATCCACAAAAACCAGTAGCAGGGCAGTCGCCAGAGATCCTCGCAGCATGGGCAGGTGAATGTATCGAAAGACCGCCAGAGGAGAGTGCCCGAGCGAACGGGCCGACTCGTCAATGGCGGGCCGGATGCGCGTGAGACCGGACTCCACCGTCTGCAACGACACCGAGAGGAAGCGCACCACATAAGCAAAGACCAGCGCGGTAAGGGTACCGCTGAGCAGCAGCCCGGTGGAAAGATCAAACTGTGCGCGCATAAACGCATCCACACGATTGTCCATCCATGCAAAGGGGATCAGCACGCCCACGGCAATGACGGTACCGGGTACGGCGTAACCCATGGAAGACAGGCGCACGGCGAGCTGTTCGAGCGCACCCGGATGCAGCCGCTTGCCATAGCCCAGCAACAGGGCACAGGCCAGGCAGCACAGGGCCGCCATAGCCGCCAGACCGAAACTCGCACCCATCAGTTGCAGGAAAGCCTCCATGTCAGTATGCCCCACGCGCCCAATAGCCCAGCCGCCGAGCCGCGCAGCCGGCAGCAGGAATCCGGCTGCAACGGTTAGCAGAGCCGCCGCGCAGGCGAGCCAGGCCCGCCAGCCGCTCAGGACAATACGTCGCGCACGCTGCGAGGGTGCGGTGTGATGAAAGCGCATGCGCCGGCGGGAGCGCTGCTCAAGCACGAACAACACGAAAACAAACACTAACAGGAAGGCCGCGAGTTGCGCGGCAGTCTGTAATTCACCGAGCCCGTACCAGGTGCGGAAAATGCCGGTGGTGAACGTACTGACGCCGAAATAGTCGACAGTGCCATAGTCGGCGAGGGCTTCCATCAGCGCAAGACTGACGCCGGCGGCGATCGCCGGGCGCGCCATGGGCAGGGCCACGCGGAAGAACGTCTGCCATGCGCCCCGACCCAGAGTGCGGCTGGCTTCCAGCACCGCCGTGGACTGCTCGAGAAAAGCGACTCGCGTCAGCAGATACACGTACGGATACAGCACCAGCGAGAGCATGCAGACTGCCCCGCCGAGTGAGCGTATCTCCGGGAAGTAGTAGTCGCCGTAACCCCAGCCAAACTGTTCGCGCAGCGTCCCCTGCACCGGTCCCGCGTAGTCGAGCATGCCGGTATAGGTGTAGGCGATGATATAGGCGGGCATCGCCATCGGCAGCAGCAGCGCCCAGTTGAACCAGCGCCTGCCGGGAAACTCGCACATCGCCGTGAGCCAGGCACCGCCCACGCCAAGCACCAGCGTACCGACACCCACACCCAGCATCAGCAGGAGTGAATTGCGCACGTAATCGGGCAGCACCGTCGCCAGCAAGTGCTGCCAGACGGGGCTGAAACCACCCAGCAGACTGCCCGCGATCACCAGCACCGGGAGCGCAATGGCGCCCGCGGTCAACCACATCAGAGCTCGCCAGCCAATGCCGGGGCGGAAGCGGCGGGGGCGTTGCGCCGGTGCGACGCTGGTGGCTATTTCCAATTCGCCCTGTCCATGGCCATCACTGCCGGCGCATTCAGGCGTCCGAGTTCAACCACATCCACGGAATCCGCCTTGAAGTCGCCCCAGGAGCTGAGCAGCGCTCCCGGCTCGACATCCAGTCTTACCGGGTACTCATTATTGCGCTCGGCATACCAGCGCTGCGCCTCGGGCCGGGCGAGATATTCGATCAGTGCAATTGCCGCCTCCACATTGTCAGCAGCGGCGGTCACGCCCGCACCGCTGATATTGATGTGCGTGCCGCGACCCGCCTGATTGGGGAAAAATATGGCGACCGCCTCAGCCGCGGTGCGCTCCGCGGCATCATCGGATTGCAACATCGCGCCATAGTAATAGCTGTTCACCACGGCGAGGTCGCACTGGCCCGCGGCCACGGCCTTGATCTGATCGCGATCACCGCCCTGCGGCGATCTCGCCAGGTTGGCGACAAGGCCCTCAAGCCACCTCGCAGTGGCCGCCTGGCCCTCGGTGGCCAGCATGCCGGCCACCAGGCTCTGATTGTAGATGTTCCCCGAGGAACGAATGCAAATGCGCCCGCGCCATTGCGGCCCGGCAAGCGCTTCATAGGTGCTGAGTTCCGCAGGCTTCACCCGCTCCCTCGAATAGGCAATCACGCGCGCGCGCACGGACAGCCCAAACCAGTAGCCTTCGCTGTCGCGCAGGTGCGAGGGGATGGCTCGCTCAAGAAACGCCGACTCGACCGGGCGCAATACGCCCGCCTCGCGCGCCCGATACAGCCGCCCGGCGTCCACTGTCAGCAGCACATCCGCCGGCGAATTGCGCCCCTCGTTGATCAGCCGCGCCAGCAGCGCGTCGCCATCGCCGGTCACCAGGTTCACCTGGATCCCGCTGCTCGCGGTAAATTGATCCAGCACCGGCTTTATAAGTGCCTCCTGGCGGGCGGAATAGACATTAACGGTCTGCGCCTGTGCCGGAAAGCCGACCAACGCGCTCGCCAACAAGCCCGTGGCGAAGATCGCCGCAGCGCGGCGCAAGACCGGCCTGCAGCCGAAACCCGATTGAATGGCACGCATGAAAACCTCTGGCAGTTTTGACTTCGATGAACGTCCGTGAACGCAAATTATTCTCATTTAGTGAACCACAGATGAGCGGCCGATGCCATAGCCCCGGCATCGCTCAAGACGCTCTTAACATGCCTTCCTCGCGACGGGAGTGGAGGGAAGATATAAGCGGCGGTTGTTTCAACATATAAGAAAAAAGACTGGTTTTTCAGCACTTTTTTCGACCGTTCAACGGGTTGAACGGTTAGGATACGCTCCAAAGCCCGGCACCAAAAACCAACCGCTCCCGGGCCAGCCCTGCGTTTCTAACTGATGGGATACGATCCCGAGGGCTTCGCAGTGATACAGCTACAAAACCTATTTCGCGCCGGCTGCATGGCACTGGCGCTGGGCGCCCTTGCGGCGCCAGTAACAGCTACAGAACAACCCACGATGGAGGAACTTCACAAACAATACGCCCCGAACCTCCCGCCCTGGCTGCGGAAAGTCCTGTGGGGTGATTTCCTGTACTACGTGAGCTACATAACCCGCAGCGAAACCGCGGTAGAGGGGGGCATCGTTTATACGCGTCAACCCCGCGCCGTGCTGCCCGTTCCCGGGAGCTTGGTCGAGGATGCATCCAGTTGGCAGCACACCAGCGACGTGGGACGCATCAACGGCGGCATCGCGGAATCCGATGTGGTCCACGATGATCTGCGTGGAAACACACGTGTCCTGCACAATTGCACACGCTCCAGCGAAATCTGCGTTGCGCAGGAGGCACGAGTCAGCCCGGATGGCAGGAAAGTGGCCTATTCGGTCGGCTACGGCAATACGCTGGTGGATGTACATCACCAGGGGAAAAAGCTCGGCATCAAGGAAATTCCGGGACTCACGCACGCCCGGCTGTTTATCCATGATCTCGATACCGGCAAAAGCTGGCCCATTCCCAATCACAAGGGCAACATCATCGACCGCCAGCCGGAATGGCTGGACAACAACATGCTGGTGTTTGCGAGTAACCGCGCGAACCTGTTTCCGCACAAAAGCCAGTTCAACCAGCACCGTGGCACCTACGACAACGGCGCCAAGCGGTGGGGCGGCGGCGGGGCCTACGGCGTATCCCAGCACTACGGCTACCGCAACGCCGGCAAGGCCTTGCAGATCTGGACCATGAAGATTGACGGCACCGGTGCGAAGAATCTCACGCCGCATGAAACCATGGCGCTCTCGCCGACCGTAATGTCCAACGGGGATATCATCTATTCCTGCTGGAACGGGCACGCCAATGAGGCCTTTGACCACCCTAATCGCCACTCCAACAACCCCGGTACCGAGGTTAACAAATGGTGGCTGTGCCAGATGGATGGCAACGGCGCAGGCGGTGGCGTAGTACTCGGCGGTCACCACAGCCCGCAGTTGAAAACACGCGACTGGCTACACAACAGCTCCGGCGGTGAAGGCGCCTCCCAGCTGCGTGCCATCCGCTCGGTGGCCGAAATTCGCAAGGACTATCTCGCGGTAACCAATTACTACCGCTCGAATCACACCGGCAGCATGGGCATCATCTACGGCATGTCCTATCTGGGTGGCCAGGTTGAGGGGGTATCGCGTTTGAACAACTACAAGCACCGCGTTCACCACGACAATCGCGAGGGGTCCGGGCAGTACATCCCCTCGGATTTCAAAGCCCTCACCCCGTTCGGCAACGATGCGGATTCTCATCTACCGCGCCGCAACATACACGGAAAGGTGCTGGGTAAAGCGGGCTATGCCAGCGCGCTGCCAAATACCGACGACTTCATGATCACCTTTGGACGCGGATTGTGTTACGAGGCGACGTTCGCCGACAAGGCCAACAGCGAGTTTAGCGGGAACGAGCCTCTCTGCCACAAGGCGATCTATCAGGTAAAGGCGGACCAGGTGACCAATCCGTTCAACCCCTACCAGTTGCAGGTAATCGCCGGCAGCTCACGCTGGCATGCATATGATGCGGACGCGGTAGCCAGCTACCAGGATCTGTGGGGGCAATCTGCACCTGACCGGCCCGAGCCGCTGGAAGGCGACGCCTGTTTCCTGCAGGTAGTGGATGCCCGCAAAGCGGAACTACAGCCCCCAAAGCCCTACAACTGGGAGACCACGCTGTATCAGCAGTGCTCCGTGCAGGGCTGCGCCATCAACACCGAGGACAAGAATTTTCACGCGCGCAACATGCACTTCCTCACGGTCTACGAGGTTGAAATGTGGGATCGCAGCTATTCTGATGGCAACCAGAAGGAATTCGGTAACACCATCAACAACCACGGCTTTAAAAGCCTGCGGGTGCAGGGCTACCAACCGATAGAGGCGGATGGTTCGGCGCGCATGCGCGTGCCCTGCGAAACGCCGCTGCAGATAGTGGGCCAGGACAAGGACGGCATGACCATTGCCCACGACGACAAGCTGCACTCGCTGCAGAAAGGCGAAACGCGAACCTGTCACGGTTGCCACGATGGCCACTCCGAGGAACGCGCCGCACAACTTGGCGCCAGTGCGGAAGCACGCTTCGCGAAAACCCTTGCGGCGCGAACCAACCACCCGGCACCCGACAACGGTTATCGCACCACCTGGAAAGATGTGAAACCCATCATTCTCCAGCGTTGCTCCACCTGCCACGGCGACATGCATGACCAGGACGGCCTGCTGGATTCACGCATCGCCTGGGACTACGAGCAGATCGACTGGCCATGGGCCGTGCGCCAGCCCACGTTGAACGGCAGCTACCGCATGCCGCGACCGTACACCAGCAAGTGGGTGGCAAAAATGGCCCGCGATTCGCTGCTGTACTGGAAATGCATGGGATCACGCCAGGACGGCCGCACCGACGCACAGTACCCCAACGACATCGACTTCGGCCCGGCGCACAAGACCTCGGCGACCCCCGCCGAATGCCAGGTGATCGGCCAGTGGATTGACCAGGGCATACAGCGCGGCTACGAACCCTGAAGATATAGGGAGCCACCATTGCCGCCGATTCACCCGCGTGGATCGGCGGCAGCTATTCACCCAGCGTTGTTGTAATATTCCTGCAACATAACAGTGAACATGGAGACAACAACCGTGCCCAACTTCCCGCAATTCCGCCGGCGCGCTCGCGTTTGGCCCCTCGCAGCACTGGCGATACTCGCCGCAGGCTGTTCCGACAACAACGATAGCCCGGCAGAGGGCGACGACGCAGTACCCTTTCAGGAGCTGATCGACCAGGGTGTGACCCGCTACCTCGGCCTGTATTCGCCGATGATGAGCACCGAAGACGGCGGTGTGATGAACCACGCGTTCGGCGAGGGCGACGGCCCGCTGTGCCTCGATGGCGGGCCCTATACCATGGCCACGCGCGATACGGGCACGGAAGACCTGATGATCTTCCTGCAGGGCGGCGGCGCCTGCTGGTTCGACCTCTGCGCGGCCACCTCCGAGGCAGCGCCGGGCATCCCCAACGCGGGCATTCTCAACCCGTCGCTGGGCGCCAACCCCCTGGCGGGCATGAGCACCGTGTACCTGCCCTACTGTGACGGTGGGCTGTTTGCCAGCGATGCCGATGTGGATTCGGACGACGACGGCACGCCGGATCGCTTCCACCGCGGTTTGCACAACCTCTCCGCCGCGCTGGACGTGGCCGTACAGACCTTCCCCGCGCCACGGCGCATCGTGCTTGCCGGCGTGAGCGGCGGCGGCTACGGCAGCATCTTCGCGCTGCCCCTGGTGCGCCAGCTCTACCCGGATGTGCCGATTGATGTGCTCAACGACTCCGGCGTGGGCATCACCCGGCCCGACGACCCGGCGTTCAACCAGCAGATTATCGATTACTGGAACATCAACGGGTTTTTCCCCGCGAGTTGCGAGGAATGCACGATACAGGGCGACCCCTCGGGATTCCTCGACTGGCAGCTCAAGCAGGACCCGGACACCCGCCTGGGCATGCTCAGCTACGCGCAGGATTTCACCATCGGCACCTTCTTCCTCGGCATCGGCGGGCCGGCCTTCGAGGGCGTGCTGCGCCCCGCCATGGCGGAGCTGGAAAGCCGCAACCCGGAGCGCATGCGCAGCTTCATCGCGCCCGGCAGCTCACACACCTTCCTGCTCGGCGAGCTGGATGTGGCGGTAGAAGGCGTGACCGTGGGTGAGTGGGTTGAATCGATGGTGGACGACGTGGACGGTAACTGGGAATCGGTGTCCGAATAGGCTTCAGTTAAATTCGGTAATCACGAAGTTCTGGTCCGCCTCGGACCACTCCACCTGCACGCTGCGCCCGGGCGCCGGAAAATCGGCGATTGTGGCGCCAGCGTGCATACCTTTCAAAAAGCCCCCGGATGGTGCGGCCACGGTGAACATCGTGGTTTCCACCGCCTCCCCATCCACCAGCAACGTGAATTCATGCTCGCCAACCCCGAAGCCGCCCCAGTACACCACCGCGCCGTAACCCGTGGCGGTATTGAACTCGCCGCACACTGAGGCGGTATCTGTTCTGCTGGTACCGGAAGCCAGGGATTTCTCGGGCCCATCATCCACACGGTAACTCAAGCGACCAATAACCGGTGCCGTGCCGCCGGCGAGCCACTCATCGTTATAGCAAACCCAGCCACGGATGAGACCCACACCGCTCACCGTTTGCCCTTCCTCGGGTGCTTCGTGATTGAACAGGCGCTGCGCGGGCTCGCCGTTGTACACCCTGAACGCTCGTTCAGCACTGCGAAACGTCAACCCGCCGCAGTTGCGGGCAACGCCGTAATCTATTGTCAGCTCATACTCACCCTCGGTCAGGCCCGGAATTTGAAACTCTCGCCGCTGCGGGTAGTTGGGCCCTAGTGGCGGTGTGGGATCCAGACAACCATCCCAGCGTGGGTCCTGATAGCTGAGCGCAATGCTATTGCCCTCCACCGCCACTTCGTAGCGCGCCGGGTCGACACGCAGCAAACTGCCCTGATAGGGCTCGAACCCTCCGGCCAGCAAGTTGAAGCCGGTAACCGTGACAGTGATTGGTTGATCCTCAACGATCACCGCCGGGCTGATGTGAACATCGTGCAATTCAAAGCTGCCGCCGGGAAACTGCGCCCGGGCTGGGGCCGCCAACGCGCAGACCGCGTATAAAGCCGCCAGCCCTGCGGTATATTGTGTGTTCTGCCGCATGGGAGGCTCCATTCCGTTGGTATGAAAAGCAGGTTAGCAAGAACCGGGGTGCGCTGACAGGTGCTTTATCCGGGTGGGCACTCGGGCACACCCCTGCGCCGGACCAGATGTTCCCACGTGCACAACGGGCCGGCTTTTTTCAGGAGAATATTTCGAGTGATGCAGACGACGTTGCTGCCCAGGCCAGTGGTAGAACGGCCGCCTGGGGCCGCGGGCTTACACAGAGGGCCGAACCGCGCAACTACGCTCACTGAATAAATGCGTGACAGGAGAATGGCAAGACAAGCTGATCGGACTACACTGTTGATGTTATGTGGCGATGTGGTGTCAGCGGGAGATAGGTGTGTATCAGACATTGTCCGGAGCTATCACTGAAATCGTCCAGCGAATTAGCTGTTATGTTTCAATAGAGCATTGGTGCTAAACGATGACTGAATCTGAAATTTGGCAGGTTATTCAGGCTGGGAACGAGATCTCGGTGATGCGAATCCAAGTGTTCATAACTATCACCGTCGGTGTATTGGTCATTTCCTCTATTAATGTTGTACGGCTAAATGCAGCTCTTCTTTGCATCCTGCTTAGCTCCTACCTTTTGTTTGGATATTTGAATTTCAGCATGACTATGGCTGAGATGGACATATTGGCCGCCGGAATGTCTCAAATACGTTCGATGGTTGCTGAGAACAAAGATGTCAGCCTCATGGGGCAGTATCTAGCCTCGCAACTCGACACTTCCACGACTACCGCCCTCGTTCCAGCAATGCATATCACTTACTGGAGCGTAACTATTTCTACGATAATCTACGCTATTTGGCGGTATCGACGCCAATCGGAAGAAGCATGAAAAGTCGACTTCCACTGCACCGTACTCTCTGTTGGCAAGAAGCAAGATTGTTGCACCATAACAAGGCCGGGCACAATCGCGCCTTCGGCGCTGGACTCGCCATGCTGCGTTCCGCTCGCCTGTGCCGGCAGCGTTATATGTGAAGATGAAGCGCGCTGCGAGTTGGAAGGCCTATTACCTGAGCATGCTGGGCGCTTTCGTTTACGTATTCTTCCTTGCGCTTCCAGCACTCGCTATCCTGAATGGTTTCACGCTAAGGGAATCGTTAGCGTTTCCATTAACAGCCGTTTGGCTGGGATTTCCACTTTTACTTATTGCTTTTACTGTAACCTATCCTTTATTCCGATTCTTATACGCGAAAAGCACGCTAGCGTATGGCGCGCGAGTCTTTGTGTCGGGCGGAATTACTGCTACCGCTTTCGTACTGCTGGGTGCTGTGCTGTTCTCTACCTGGGGCGGCCTGTATTGGTACATGATGTTCGTTTCGTATTATGCGCTCGGCACCGGATTAATTGCGATTTTCTTTTACTGGTTGTGCACCAAATGAACTATTACAAGCAAAGGCAGGCGGATGCTGCGCACTGACCTGTAACCACTCTAGTGGACATAAATATCTGTTCATTTAAAGTGGTTACAGATCAATCGCGCAAAAAGTTGCGCCAGACTCACTACACTTCGTTTCGTTCGCCTGTGCCGGCAGCGCTATAAGGCAGCAGCATTGAGAGGC
>TARA_R110000823_G_scaffold198080_4_pt1 | contig 28357 bp, 21 predicted proteins | sample TARA_R110000823 | Tara Oceans TARA_R110000823 (sample SAMEA4397722) | marine metagenome | biome: Polar Biome; feature: [DCM] deep chlorophyll maximum layer (ENVO:01000326); material: water (ENVO:00002006), including particulate matter (ENVO:01000060) such as... | depth 20 m | reverse complement strand
GTTGGGCGGTGTCGGCGAGGCGTTTTTCATACGCCTCGCGGGGCACATTTTTATGAGAGTCGGTTTCTTTTTTTGTCATTCGCTACCCTCCAACCGCAGCTCTTATTGTTTTCCAGCCCACCGCGCCGATCACACCAACTGGCCAAAAAATAACCGGGTTCAGCACGGCTGCTGACGCGTTCCGAGGGGCGCACCTCGGTCGGGGTTCAGGGGTGAAACGCCCTGATTTATCCAACAAAACTGTTGGTCAGATTTTTAAGGTGAAACCCTTAAACCGCGATTGGGGCGGCTTCCCAATTTGACCGATTGAGGTCAAAGCCAGGGGGTTCCACAGGGGGATTCTTCCCCCCTTGGCAAGCAGGACGGTATAACCGTCCATGGCTTGCGAGCGCCGAAACAACTATAAAGCGCCCATTGGACGCTGTTGTATTGGACGCTTGGTGTGCTTCGCACACAAACGCCATGGTATGGCGTTATTTTATTACCTTACGGCAGACGCCACCCTATAATTTATAGTTTACATATCGCGATGTTAACAATTGGTTAATTTTTGATCAGCGCTCGAAATTAGCCCGAAAATATTGATGGGATAATCGATACAGTATTTACTGTGATGATTGCTTTCGGAAGCTGCTTTACGTTCGATCAAGATAGATCTGGCGCACCGAATAGGACTACAACCTCCTACGATGCCCCAGCCACCTTATAACCGTAGGTTATCGAATATGAAAAGGCCTACACCGGACCTCAGGCCGCAAAATCGGGGCAGAGATTTGTCCCATTTCGACCAGTTGGAAACTGGCGAGAGGCTGTTCCGGAAGACAAGTGGACACCATGTATCCGGTACAGACCCATTGAAAATTGGTCGGTGTGAGAGGATTTGAACCTCCGACCCCTTCCTCCCGAAGGAAGTGCGCTACCAGGCTGCGCTACACACCGGAATTAGAGCGCGCAACTATACCAAACGGCTCCAGGATGGCCAATAAGGCCGGCCAGCTAATGACCTTTAACAGTTCGCCGTAAGATCGAAGTACCGGCCATTTTCGTCTGAAACAATCGAGGGAGGGAAACTGCGATCAGTCAATACCATAGGCCGATGGATTGCTTTCCCAAGCCTCAATATCGGCCACCCTCCAGGCCACACTTCTTCCCCCAAGATTGACGGGTTGGGGAAAGCGCCCCTTGCCAATTTTGCTATAAATGGTGCTCCGCGCGAGGCCTACTCGTTCAGAGACCTCTTTCAGCCTCAGAAACGTAGGTCTCACCCTATCGGCTTCTAATATGGATCTGGAAGCCACCGTTAGAACATCACTATTCAGCCGCCCTTCAACACGGGCGCTAACTTTGGCAGCAATAGCGTTAGCCAAGTTATCGATGAATTGCTTGGGTATATTTACGCTGATTTGGTCTGACTGAAGCATATCAACTACCTCCAAAATTGAGGAGCTTAGATTAACTATTCTGACTTGCCCCATTTTTCGGGAAATTTGACCTCACCAGAAATTCCAACTTTCTGTGATTTATCGTCCTTTTTCGCCTCTTCCTTCTTTGCCCCAATCGCTGTCCGTTCATAGAAGCCAGACTCTACATCAAAGGGAATTGCAGCAATTACGCTCTCCGGGTCAGAATGTACCGCTCGAAAAGTGTACAGGTAACCCACTTCTGTCGTTTCCAGTGAAAGCACATAGGTAATTTGTGTTTGTCGCTTATTCTGCAAGTACGCATCGATATCCGGTAATCCAGTTTCGGTCTCCATTGATGCCAGGTTTGCTGTTAGCTCTGCATCCGATTTGTCAGCTTGAGAGTCCACATACTTTCCTGTTAAGTACTCCTTAAAGGGAATCAGCGTGCTAAGCCCCTCGGCCAACTTGGTATCGGGATTAGATATCACCTTAGTAAGAGTTCCATCTGCACCGAATTCCTGGGTCAGATTTGAGGTGCCGAACCATGGTAATGGTGCGTTTAGATAGTACTTCTGCCTGCCATCGACCACCCATTCAGGCTTTAGGGTATTCTGGATCATTGTCGCATCCATAGAGTTCGGGTCTGATGGCTCGTCAATCGCCAAAAACTGAGAAATAATTTGTTGAGCATTGCCCTCACTCGTCCTCTGAATACCAACGATGGCCTGCTTGACCGGATCAAGTACGTTCGCTCGCTCTCGTCGAATCTGCTTTTGAAACTTTATGGTTTCAAAGGCCGTATCAGTGGATGTGCTCGGAGCCTTAGCAAACTTCTTGACGGTTAGTTCCGCGTTTAGCCATGTGTGGCTATACACGGTGGTCTGAACATGCTGTTCCCGCTTGACGTAAAAGGGGATTCCCTCTACGTCCGCTGTATCATTTTCTACGTCCTTTGCTACCCAAACCGTATTAGTACAACCCAGTACGAAAAAAATCATAGAGCCCGCAATCAATGGCTTGATCATTGCCTATCTCCCTTATATTTTTACTTTGTAAGATTGCCTAGGTTTATACACCCATGAAGTCATGGTTGCTTTCTAGCAAGCTGGGTGATCTCCGAAAAATATCCACTTCCGCTTCGACAGAGGATTTCTTAGCGGCTACTCATCCCTTAATATAGATTCGATAGCCGTCATAATTTCGTCAGCAGTCAGCGTCTTGACTGTTTTAATTTTTTCACTCAAACGACCAAATGCGTCAGCTATAGGAGCATTTCGCTCAACATCTCTGTAATATACCTCTAGCTCGGCTACTTTCTTTTTCAATCTGCGTCTTGATAATTTTCCTTCAAGCGCCTTTTTTATTCCCAATCCTGCAGCTCCGCCACCCACAAGACCCTGACCAAGGGTCACATTCAGTGACGCTATGTCGACAACGACTCCCACTGAACTGCCTAATAGAAAGGCCGCGAAATCGCCTGACGTGCGAGTGTTCTCGCGAATAAACTTTACCCATGAACTTGAACCTTTGTCGTCAGACACTCGGCTTTATCTCATTCCGATCATTTTTCAAGGCTGCAAACGCACAGGAGCCAAAGTGAACCAGAGCGACGGTCGCAAAATATGCTGGCAGACTTCCAGTTAAAGCAAACAGAATAACACCTGCCGCAACTCCCTTAGCGAGGTGGTTGGGAGAACTCACTGAGTTAAAATCTAGACGTAACATCCCATTTTTTTTCTTCATTGCAATAGATTCCCTTCTTCTTTAACACCCCGGATTTTGATATCTGCATCTCTATTACTAGAAGCCTTTTTGTGCCAGGTCAAGACTATTTGACAAATCAACGATTGGTGATCGGCTGTGGCATACCTATTCTCCGCTCAAGCTCGGGATCTTGGTATGCCCAATCCCGGCTTACCTTCGCTGGATGGGTGCCCTGCCCCGTTATGACGATTTTGTCACTGTATTCTGCCCCAGAAAGAGCAGCGGGCGCAGCCAGCGGGGTTTGCTGTCCCGTAGCCAGGTCTTGGCGTGTACCAAGAGCCTCGGACACCATCTGAGCGGCTCCATCTTTCGTTGAAGGGCTTAGGTATAACTGAGCCTTGCAGTTGCCGAGCAGTCCTCGGGCGTCCGCGTACTGGGATTCAAGCTGGCCAAGTCGCTGAATAAATCCCCAAAGCTTGATGCCCTTGGAGCGACCGACATCGACCGCTTGTTCAATAGCCTGCATGTATCCAAGCTGCGGCATCTCATCGAACATGAGGAGAATTGGGGGCAGCTGCTTTGATGCCTCATCTGAAAGCGCCAGGTACTCGCGGAGATGCACGCCAAGGATAAGGCGCAGTAGTGGCGCAAACTCGACAACCTGGGCAGGTGTCATCGTGATGTAGAGAGTCGCGTTTTCCCGCCGGAGGCCTTCAGGCGTCCAGTCACAGCGCTTTGAGATATTCGAAATGCGCTGGCTCAAAAGCGGCTGCATCTGAGTCCAGAGTTGAGTCAGGACGTTTGAAAGGACATTGCTACCATTTTTTTCCGGCAAAATCAGGTTTGACTGTATTTGTCTACCAAGCAGACTACACAGTTCTGAGGGATGGCTTGAAAGAATATACAGCGTTTGTTCCAGCTCCTCCCGGTCAACGATCTGTCTGATGAGCTCCGCCATGGTCAGTGATGGCGAACCCGCCGCGCCATCTTGTTTCTGGTCATCACTTCTCTCCGCCACCTTAGCGATCAGAAATGCCTGGATAATATTCCTTGCGCTTTCCTCCCAAAACTTATGGTTACCACCTGGATCGACACTGGGCGGCATGATCAGATTGGCAAAGAACTGGCTGTCCCCGAATATCTCGTTTGGGTCATTTCGTATATAGTCGAAGGGATTGAACTGCTGACTGGTGTCGCTTGTGAAATCCAATTTGTAGACTTTGCCAAAATTCTGCTGGCGATAGCCCGCCGTGAAATCGTAGAGCTCTGGCTTGATATCTAAGACAATCGCCGCGCCTTGCCAGGAGAGCAGATTGGGGATGACCAGACACTGAGTCTTGCCTGTACCCGCGCCCCCGATGGTGATTAGGCTGCCGTCCTTGGAAAATGTCAGCGGCGTCCCGTCTTCAAGAGTGCCAAGGCTAAGTACGTACGGATTTTTGCCGGTATTCTCATAGATTGAACCAGGAATATCCGTTGCCGTGAGCCATTTACCGCCTTGGTGAATCATGTCGTGTACCTTTCTAATGGTTCTGTCCTGGGGGAAGTCATTTAGTTTCCGATCTACCAAGTGAAGCACGTCCGATTGAACTTCATCGTGACGCCATCCCAAGACATTCTCCAGCAGCCAGAAGGCACGCGCCGTACCCGTCTTGAGCTGCGAAAGCGGCATGTAGTGCTCATAATAGTCATTGTTACTAATCTTTTCCTTATAGCGCTCTATCGAGGCCTGCCGATCTCCTGCGAGCGTGGCGCCTGCGTAATACTCATAGGCTTTGCTATCGATATGCCCTGTGTTGTAGAGGTGGAGGACGGCGCGGAGCAGCTCCCGATCTAACGGCGGCATGAGACGTAATCCGCGCACGATGTAGAACCAGAACTTGAAAGGTGTGTGCTCGACCTTGACATGTAGTCGAACATGAAAGCTTCTGTTCAGCGCCTCAAAGCTCCGGTCAATGAGCGCCTCGCGCTGTTCGATTGTGCAGAGCTGTGCGGCATTGACGGCGTCCTCCATCGTGCCGCCCTGTATGGAATAGATAATTCCGCCAATATCCCGATAGAACGCTTCCTGGGAAGAATCCAGCCAAGGTTCAATCTCTTTCATCCCGCGCGTCTCGTTGAAGGGCTTGATTGCAAAGAAATAATAGAGCACCAGAACAACGGGTACGCCTATCAGAACAATAGGCACCGTAAAGGCGTTCGGGTATATCCAGCAATAATAGGCCAGCACAAGATAGGCCGCGAGGCAGAGCGTGTAGATCGGCAGCGGGTTGAGGAATCTGATTGGCTGTCGTTCACTCGTCACCATATAAGGGTAAGGGATCGGGTTGCCGTCCTCATCCTCTGTCTTAACAGCTTTGCCGAAGGGTATGGTTTTTCCATTGAAAATCGTTCGGCCAGCGCGATTGTAGGCCTTCGCCGCCTCAATCGTTTGGCTTCGCTTTCGGGAGGCTGACCTTATAAGCCCGGCGGCGACAAAGATCACGCCTAGCGGCGCGAGCCCGAAGAGCCCGCCCGCCGCAATCTCCGCAAAATAGACGTAATCCTCTTCATGCAGGACCATATAAACGAAGAGCGCCAGACCGGAGATGATCATGACTACGCCTGAGATCGTCAGGCGGGAGGTCACTGTACGTATTTTGTCTTTCCTGGCGCCGATGCGTGACAGAAGACGCAGGATCAGAAGCAAGAGCAGCAAAGCGACAAGCCCCACCACAATCATTTTCACGATCTTTACGAATAGCTCTCCGTAGTAACTGTTGTCAGGGTAAGGTCTTAGCTCATAGGCTTCCGGGAAAAAACTACTCATTACCAACCTATAGGCGCTGAAATCCTGCGCATCGAGCAGAGCCCGATCATCTTCCCGTATCATCGTTGGGAAATCGCCCTGCATGTAGGCGCGCTTATAGGTCTTCTCCAGATCATCCCACTTGCCCGGTTCTATGACCGGAAACTGATTAATTATGCTAATCATTGTGAGGAGCACATCTGCCCGCTTGATACGGGCATGTGGATCGTCCTCCGGGATTAACGCCATCATCTGGTCTACCGTCGGAAATTGCTCATACGGCATCAGGGCTTTGACGTCATCCGGCAACGGAAGGACGCTCTCAGCAATAGATGGCATGGCGCAGAGAGCCAATACCGCGAAGATGAGGCTTATTCTTATTGTCCGCATTTCAGCGATCCTGTACTGGAAGTTCCTGACCTTGGCAGTCCAATTCCTACCGCCCTTTTTCAGACTCCCGTTATCGCATATCGGTCACAATCTCCCGCAAGCCTAGCGGCTTATCCACTGCGTTTCTACCCTTAATCACTGCGTGATGCGTGCAGGAACTGACCTCTATGCCCTGCTCGGGGCATGAAAGGCCGGAATAGGTTCGGCCTGAACCAAAGGAGGAAACCCATGTACCGATTTCGCTATCTTGACACTCAGAATCTCGCCACGCGCTCTATGGAAGAACTCTCAGCTATGCTCTCCATCGCCTACGGCGACCTTGAAGGTCTGGAAGAACATTCCCTGGACCGTATCCGTATCCTGATCGGCATCCGCGAGATCACGGCTGAGATCAATCGCCGTACCTGGCAGGTCAGCCACCCGAGCACACCAAAGCCGGGAAGATAGCTTCCCGGCTCAGGCACTGAGGATCTATTAATCCTCAGGCTCGCCCAGGTGATCCCAGTAAGGGTCATCCTTTGGGCGGCTGGAGTTGGCGAAGCTCATGAACCAGACGGTTTGTGCCGCAAGGCGGATCAGATTCAGCATGTCCTTCAATGCGAAACTCTTCGTATTGTGCCATTTGCCTTCGCTATCTCGGTAGCTGCGCTCAAAGCTGGCAGCATAGAAGCTATGGCCATCGGCGCTTTTGTTTTCCCAGATCGAGGCCTTCACGCGACCAAGCTTGTAGGTTTTTACGGGTTTATTTGCTTTTGTAGTCATCGTTATCTCCTTTCTGTTTGTTTAACGATGTATTCCCGACAGCCGCCGGTACAGGCGGACAGGTCAAAGCTGGCGTAAGCGATTATGCGGGCAGGAGCGCAGCGACAACACGAGCGACCAGCCACCTGCGAAGGCTTTGACCGGTACGGCGCAGCGGCTAAGGTTTACATCATTGGGTTAAACACACAGCAAAAGGAGTCGAGGAGATTACAGAGACAAACCTGTTTCAGACATTCGCCGCTTTCCGTTGGGAGTGAGGTCAAAAAAGCCCAGTAAATGCAGAGACTTACCTATCGATATTCGAGCGCAACTGGAGTACACAGGAATGCAGCAAGCCAAGTACCGAAGCTGTCAATAGCGTGTTGTTAATCAATTATTAATCACTTTTCCATAAACTGAGAAATGTAGGAGGCACAGTCTATACAAACCATAGGAGGGTTTTATGGACGACTACTACATTGACGACTGGGGCGAAGTTCAGCATAAAGAAAATCTATCTGATTGGTCAGATTTCGAGCCTTGGCAATTCTGGCAAACACAGTTCGAATGGATTGATTGCGATGATGACCTCAAAGAGCAGGACGTGATCGCGTTCAGGGATGATGTCATCATTAACCATCGAGACGGATCTCGCACTTTCAAGGACGGTGTGCGGTTTAATATCTGCCGTATCGCGAACATCAAGAACGAAAAGGCCTATTTGGAAGTCATTCACAGCGAGGGCGAAGCTGCGTTCGAAAACGAGGAACGCATTTACAGATCATTGAAGTGGCTGGGGCGATACGGAGTCCAACGGTGGCCAAGAGACCACAGCCCTACAGAACGTGTCACATCAGAGCAAAAGCAGAAAGGCGACAAGATTAAACAGAAACGCGAAGCAAACAGCGCCTCAGATAGTGCCACAGGAAGCGGCTCGTACACCCACACCTTCAACAGCAAGCAGAGAAAGAAAAAGCATCCTCAAAGCCGCTTCTACGGCAGCTCACCAACGGGCAAGAATTGCCCTCTAAAGCCCTGATTCCAACTTGGCTTCCGCCCTGAATTTCCGGACACTATTCCGGACACATTTCCGGACACAAGTCTGCTTTGGTATTTTGAGAATCGTTTTATTTCAACGGTTTAAACAACCAGAGAGGTTTCCTCGAATCCCACCTCCTCCGCCAATCTTCAAAATCCTTCCTTTCCAGAACCCAGTAACAACCGACTGATATTGCTTATCTATTTTTCTTCTTGACTCTTTTTTAATCCTTCTTTACTTATCATTAAAGAAGAAAAACGGTAACAATTCAGGAACATTTTTGGACACATGAGGTATATTTATCGAGAAGGAAAATGGTACTACTTCAAGCGACGCATCCCGATCATCTATCGTGAGTTCTATCGCAGAGAGTTTATCAAAACGTCGCTCAAAACAGATTCGCAATCTGTCGCGCAACAACGCGCAGAAATCCTCAACTTCGAGCTGGAGAAAATCTGGCTTCACCTATCGACGGATGGAACCGCAGATCACGATAGCATGTATCAGAAAGCTGTTAGGTTGGCGCGGATGAGCGGCTTTCAGTATATGCCTGCGCAGAGTATCGCAGAGGAAGACATAGAGCAGATAGTGCGGCGCGTACTTCAGCTCCAAGACAATACCGATGTACCAGCCCAGGAATCACATGTACAGGCTGTACTAGGCGGTCTGCCGCAGTCAGCATTGCCAATCAGCGAAGCGCTTGAAGAGTACTTGGCATTCGAAAAGCAGAATCTTCTGAGTCGGAGCGACGATCAGATTCGCAAATGGGAAAATCCCAGAAAGAAAGCCATCTCAAATTTCATTTCAGTTTGCGGTGATCTGCCTGTCGAGAGCATTACGCGACAGCATGTTTTGAGCTTTAGAGACTGGTGGCACAATCGAATGCGTTCAGAGGGTCTCACGGCGAATTCCGCAAACAAAGATTTTTCTTATGTCGGACAGGTGTTGTCCTTTATTAAGGACAATCGTGGTATTGCCCTGGATATGAATGCGCTCATGACAAAGCTCCGGTTCACCGAGGTCGCGGGTACACGCCGGCCTTTCAGTACGGAATACATCAGGAATGTCCTGTTGAATCCCGGAGAACTGGTTGGCTTGAACAAGGAGTGCCAGCTATTTCTATTTGCCATGGCGGATACCGGGGCAAGGCCTTCTGAGCTCGTCGGACTGAACTTCAAGAACGGCGACATCCGGCTGGACGCAGATATACCGTTTATTGATATTAGACCTGCCCAAAATCGGGCGCTGAAGACCCCTCAGAGCGCGAGAAAGATACCTCTGGTGGGTTCGTCCCTTTTTGCCTTTAAACGGCTTCCAGAGGGCTTTAAACACTATTATGGCAATTCTGATTTGCTATCCAATACACTGAACAAGTACTTGCGCGAAAATGAGAAGCTGCCTTCGAAAGATCATTCGGTGTACAGCCTGCGCCATAGCTTTGAGGATCGTCTGACTGCCGTCGAGCCGCCGGACAAGGTACAGGCGGCATTGATGGGTCATAAGTACAACAGGCCGCGTTATGGCAAGGGCCCGAGCCTTGAGCAGAAGAAAAAGTGGCTGGACGCAATTTGCTTCGATGTTTCATAGGGTTGGCTCGCCCTTTGAAATCCTTTTAGCGATATTTATCAAATCCTTCTGCTTTCTTCTCTGCTCTAGCTCGTAATGAAGCCGTTCAAATATTGGAAGATAAGCGTCTCCGTAGCAATCAACGATTTTCGCTACGAGCACATAGCATTCCTCTAGAAGTTCATCGGTAACATCGTGTTTTTCGATCTTTTCGTGGCGGCGAGCGGTTTGAACGAATTCAGTCGAAATCGATGCCATCCTTACGGGTTTGAGACGCTCAACATAGTCATCTATATGCCACTCACGAGAAACCAAGACCTGTCCTTTCTTTGAAACCAGAGCCTGCCTACTCCGGTACAATACGCCTGTATGTTTATGGTAACGGATATTGGTTAATATTTTGTTCATGAATATTAAGGCCACTGGCTAAGCCAGTGGCCTTAAAGGTTAATGGCTCCAGAAGACATGAACCTCTTCGAAACCTGTTTCGATGGTGAAGATATCGCCTGAGTATTCCCAGTCACGAGCCATCTTCTCGTAGTCGATGTAGTATTGCAGGTTCTCAGGAATTTCCGTTCCGGTTTGCTCCGTGAAGTCTTCCGCGTAATCGGCCAGAGACTTAAAGCAGCCCTGATAGTTTTCTTCTGCTAAACGGCGTGCTTCCTCAAGGTCTGAACAGTGGTCGAGGAGCTCTGAACCGAAGTCGGGATATTCTTCCAGGAACGAAGCGATCTCGTGAAGCGATTGGATGCTTTCGTATTCTGAGACGCTGTAGCTACCGAAACCTTCATAGTCGTGAATGGCGTATTCTTCTGCGAAGTCTTCAGGACTGGATTTAAGCATCGCGTGGATGTGTTCCCAGATGGTATCGATATCGTCCAGGGCGTCAATCCAAATGCCGTGGAGTATTCCGTTATTGTAAGCGGCTAAATCTGCTATGTAGATACGTGGTGTTGTCATCGTTTTCTCCTTCCTTTTCTGTTTAACGATGACCTCAATGCGACAGGGCGCATAAGCGGAGATTGCAAAGCCGAATTTCGAGGTGGTGCGGCACGCAGCGCAGCGAGTACACGGCTCGTAAAATTCGCTCGTATAGCTTTGCAATAAACGCTGCGACTTGTAAGTTGAAAGGTCGGAAGTCAGAAAAGGAAGGAGGGTTTGACAATCACCTAATTGAAGTGGATTTAATGTTTACTTATATTCTCGGAATCCTGTCAACACGTCAGCAAACGATTTCGGCGCATATTTTTCGTAACCTTCCTGATCCACATACACAAAATCGTATGCTACATCTGATTGCGTAGCATTGATGTCCTCACACCACTGAGATAGCCGTCGTGTTTTTAGCGGGACATCCAGGTCTTCTTGTCCCTTTGTCTCGACTACAACAATCCGGCTATCTGACAGCTTCACAAAGAAGTCGGGATAGTAGTTGGATATGTCGCCGTCGGCATTCACATAGTCCAGCTTGAAATGCACCGCTAGATAGTTCTTGGCGTAGGAAACTACATCGCTGCAATCCTCCAGAAAACTGGCAAATTGCAGCTCGAAATGACTGTCGCCGATCACGCGATTGAACACGCTCTTTTTCGGCATCAGGTAGCCCTGGTCTTTCACCACAAAAGGCCGGGTCTGACGAAGTTTGATGGTATCACGGATTTCCGCGTCGCCCTTGTCGCGCACGGTCAGATCGTTGACCGATTTCTTGAAGGTCTCAATCACCGTCTTGGTGGCCGCTAGTTCGGACAGATTGCGCAGCGTGTTCGGCGATTCCAGATCAACTACCTGGCTGAACAGCATATTCTGAATAAACGCCTTGATCTTGCCGTACAGCACATCGTAGCCACTCACCAGCCGCAATTCTTTCATCACGGTTTGGGTAAAATAGCCAATCACGCTGCGATAGTCTGCCACCCCGGCGGTATCCAGAATCGTGGTGTGCGTCACCTCGCCGGTAGTAATGTCCTTGAACACAATCTCGCGCTGCTCCTCCTCGCTGAAGGTCTGGTAGATCACCGGCTGGAATGTCATAGCCCCAGCATCCAAGTCGCCCAGGTTCTTGTACTCACGATAAACACGCGGCGTCAGCACCGGAATTTCAATATCCAGTGCCTCAATATCTTTCTTCTCGTTGCTGTTATCGACTTCCACCACAAGCGGGGTCTTGGGCTTGGTTCCTTCGCCCATGGCCTTGCGCTCCAGCTCCACGCCCTCGGCCTGAATCGATTCAACAAAGTCCATGAAGGCATCCGTACCCACCACGCTCACATATTCTTCTATGCCACCGGGGTACATCTTGCGCAAGCCGCGCCCGAGGGTTTGCTCCGGGAGGATATTGCTCTTAGCAGAATAAGCCCGTAGCCCGACGATGGTGGTGACGTTCTTCACGTCCCAGCCTTCCTTAAGCATCAGCACGGACACAATTGCCTTGTAAGGGCTAGCTAGTGAGTCAATCTCGTTGGATTGCTGGCGCAGCTTCTCCAGTTCTTCCTTCGCCTTGCCTGAAGCGGCTTCAGAAATCTCTCCATTGTTCTTGGTATGAATCACCAATACCGCATTCTTGAGATCGGGATAGCGCCCCTCCAGATATTCCGCCACGTCATCGCAGTTTTTGGTGTCGTCGGTCATCACGAACAGGATGGCCTTCTTGTCCAGCTTTTGGTGCTCCTCATAGGCCTTGCGCCATTCGATCACGCCCAGGTCGATATAGTCGGCGTATTTCTCCGTGTATTTCGCGCTTTGCCGTTCCGACAGCTTGGCGCGGCTGGCAGCATCGGGCAGTACGGGATGCTTGACCACGTTTTGCGAGATCGCTTCCACCAGCGGATAGTCCGCCACCGTCTGGACAAAGATCGCGCCGTTGTTGTGCTTAGGTGTGGCAGTCACATCCAGTTGCAGACTTAAAGCGCCACCCTTCTGCAATAGGCGGTTATGAATATCCTGAATCGACTGGAACCAGGCCAGTTTCGCATCATGGATATGGTGCGCCTCATCGTTAAGCACCATAAGCTCTTCGATGTCGCGCACGATCATGCCAAGATCAACCTTGGAATCCGTGGTCGCGCCGGTAGGCCGGTCGCCCAGGAAATAATCCATTGTGTTTTCATCATCCGGCGTGGGTGGAATGTCCTCCCCCGCATAGACGCGGTGGATATTGGTCAGAAAGATATTGCCTATCGGATGGGTGACGTTCACCTCGTCCTGTTTATACAGGGTCAGTTGAAAATCGTCCCGCCAGTTGCGGCCATCAAAACCGTTATCGGGAAGTACCGGGTCCTCAAAGAATATGCGCAGGCCTTGAAAGTCGTGGTAAATCCGATCCAGCACGATGATATTGGGTGCAATAACCAGAAAGTTACGCGATAGCTCCGAATCCGGCTCGTACAACTTGTGAAAAAAACTCCAAGCAAGCGCTAGACTCATCACCTTGGTCTTGCCACTGCCGGTGGCCATCTTGATCACATAACGTCGCCAGCTCTCGTCAAACATCTGTGCCGACACCGCACCACTACTGTCAAATCGCATCAGGTCAAACTTGTCCTTAGCGCCCACCACGTCATACAGGTAGATGATCGTCTCCAGCGCCTCGCGCTGGGCAAAGAAGTATTGAAACTGCGCATCCGTACCATTCGGCTGTGGCTGCAAGTGAGGCTCCTTAAACCACCAATTCAACAAGCTCTTGCTAGTATCTGTTGCACCTACATAACCACTATCGCGAAACTCTTTTACTTTCTTACGCAGTTGCGCTACCAGTGGCGGCATCAACTTATCCATGGTCGTTTCGCGCATTGCCTCGTCCGCCGGAAACCATCGGATTTCTGGATTGAGAATGGCGTGAGGGGATTCTGGAAAATCAGGATGCAGGGCCATTACTTCTTCTCTCCTAGGCTGACTTCCACAATCGTCATAGTGTCGTTACCAAAAATATCCACTACCTTCACGGCGATCTTCCGACGACCAGGCGGACACTCATGCGCCACGCTGGTCAGTTCCAGTGAACGGTCCTTCTTGGTGCGGAAGCTCTGCCATTCATTCTCGAACACGTAGTCGCCAGTCCACTGCTCCTCGGTGTCGTCGGTCTCCTCGTTCTGAATACGCACGATCTCGCGCTTGCTTTCGAAATCGAAGTCCACGCTCCAGTAGTCGATCCAATCGGTCCAGTGCTGGGTCAGTTGCTCTCGGGTGATCACACCGTCTTTGTCCGCGCTGACCTTCACGATCTGCCCGCGCTCCACCACGATACGACTACCCTTTTTTTTCAGGCTCGCCTCAGCGTTAGCGATAGAGTCCTGCGAGTAGAACACCGAGAAATCGGTCAGCTCCACTGCCACGGTGCCAAGTCCTTTCTTTCCGGGCTTCACGTGTGGTTTGACCTCGATGAAGGAAACATCGTGGAAAACCACCTGATTCTTCTCCACCGCCCGCTTGTCGAACACCTCGGCGGGAATGTACTTAGGCGCGATGTCGATGCCCTTGCCACGCGCCTCGTCCAGCACATTGGGGAACAACCCCATCTCGAACTCGAAGCCAAGAATGTCGACCTTAGTGATGTGCTTCTTGCGGCACTCCAAGATAATCTCTTCAACGAAAAGTCGGGTTACCGGCATGTTCACCGGGCCTACCGCTACGAGCCTCCCAGCGCGTTTGCCGTTGAATGTGGAAAAACCTTCGGTCTTTTCCGCCCTGTAGGCGCGTAGGATGAGATCGAGGAAGGCCTCCTCTTTGGCTGCGAGCTGCTGCTGTTTCTGTTCCTCGCGCAAGTCGGGATTGACACCGATATAGTGTTGGCGTTCGTATTTTCCTAGGTTGAGGATCTCAAACGCGCGGTAGTCCTTGCCTTCGGCCTTCAAAGCCCTTTGTACGCCGATCATGCGTTTGCGGGTGGTGTGGATGGCAAACTTGCCCAGGTCGGTGGCGATCCATTTGCGGCCTAGCTTTTCCGCCACGGCGGCTGTGGTGCCGGAGCCGCAGAAGAAATCCGCGATAAGGTCACCTTCGTTACTGCCAGAGGTGATAACACGCTCAATTAGCCTTTCTGGTTTCTGAGTTGGATAATCAAGCCGTTCCAGGGCGACAGGGTTAATTATCGGTATAGTCCAGACATCACCTATGGGCCGTTCTTTGGCCCCATCGGCATACATCAAACTTCCGTCTGGATTTTTCAACCATACTCTTTCGCCATCAATTTTTTTGGTAACAGGTTGTTTTTTTTCTACTTTGACTTTTCCACCGACTTCATTGTGACAATATGACTTGCCTTTTGAATATTTCAAAAGCACGTCATGCCTGGTGTCAAATGTTTTTGCCCCCCAACCTGTGCCAAGCTTGTTTTCGTAATGCCATACAATCTCGTTTCGAAAAACGCTTGATCCGAATATTTCATCAAGGATAAGGCGTATGTGGCTGTTCACCCTCCAATCACAATGCACATAGATGCTCCCATCCTCCGCCAGCAGATCCCGCATTAACACGAGCCGCTCGTAGATCATGGCGATAAAGGAGTCCGCGCCTTTGCCCCAGGTGTCACGGTAGGCAATCTCTTCAAGGATGTTGGGTTTCTTAGTGAAAGTGTCGCCGCCGATCTCGATATCCATGGAGAAGTCAGCGCCCACGTCGAACGGCGGATCGATGTAAATCAGCTTGAGCCCGCCTTGCCGCTCAATTTCCTCGCGCATCGGGCCATTTTTGAGCGATGAGAGGATCAATTTGTTATCACCCCAGATAAGCTTATTTGTCCAGCCTTTGAGCTGGCGGCCACGGTTGTCCATGGCAAAAAGGTCAGATTGAAGAGAAGAATCCTCGGGCTTCTCGGCCCGCGGCTCGTCTACTTGCTCGATAGTCTGAAACGGCAGTACGATATTGCAGACCTCATTGGTCTTTCCGTTCCATACCAACTCTACTTCGCGCTTGTCGTCGAAAAGCAGAAAGCGGTACTTATCAGGCAACGGCTTTCCCGACTCCAGAAACTTACTTATATCTCTTATTTCACTATCGGTTAGCTTCATGCCCCACCTTTATACTTCTACCGATTCAAAATAGCGTTTCTTACTTGGTTTGCAAAGCACAAACTTACTCTCGCCAGCTACACTATCTTAATAGCAGATTATTGGTTATTCGCGTGTGTAAAAGCCCGCTTCAAATACGTATATTTTGTTCTCATCATTCTCTCGCATCGCCTCCTGTATGCCCCTCTTCAAGTTGACAGTATTCTCGTCAACATCTATCAAAAGGAATGCCTCATACTTTCCAAGAAGTAGCGATGCTAAGCCAGCGCTAAATCCGTTCTTCATTAAAGTTATTTTTCTCAGGTCGGTCGTCCCGTATTTAATTCTCGTATACAACTCTTCATCCAATAACTCCAGATCATTCAGAACCTCTACAAACTTCATTATCTGGTTATCTAGAAAATCTTGCTCTTCCTTTATCCGGACAATAGCTAGGTTCACCTTTTGCTTTTGCGTCTTCTCTGACACATCAACCCATCGTTCACGATGACTACCCGGCCGGGCGGTATCACCCCACTTATCAACATAGACTAGTGTGTCATCAATGCTATCCCAGTAATCAATGAACCTTTTGATCATCTCAGCAAAAGATGCATTTCGCATACGCCATTTTATAAACATCCGATAGAATCTTTTCGCGCTTTCCTCAGAAAGCCGCTGTAAATGCCTATGCTTACCTTCAGGTATATGGACTATGAATGCGAGGTGAAGAACCTCCATGAGCTCCTCGGCGTCAGTAATAGCGTGTCCACCTGCTTCTATTTCTGCGAGAAGCTCGTCAATTTCCCTTTCAGACTTAAGAACATCAAACTCTGTAATGTTATTGATATAGCAGAGTCTTCCGACAACAGTGTTCGCATATGTTGCATCGGTACCTGTAATACCGGGCTCAATGTTTTCAAGAAATTCGTTGGCCCGGTCAATTTCCGCTTGATTTTCGCTCGTGATCTCTACAGATTCGAGCATTACATTATCCAACTCGTCTTTAATCGGCTTGTCGATCTTTACACGCTCCCTGACGAAGCTATCGATATTGGCATTGGAAGCCATATAGCGTGAGGAGGCAACAATATAGATTTCAGGTTCCAGCATCGAAAGCGAACCATTTTCGCGGTCGAAGAGCTCACTAAAACGGCATACGCGTCCTACCAGATTCTTAAACTGTGATGCGGACAAGTATGAGCGCCCTTTCCGACATTCGAGCAAAAATAGCTTCTCGGCTGGGATGTTCACACCTTCTAGTAAGGTCGAACTAGATACGATGTAGCGTATACTGGGGTTAATAGAATAGAGGTTTTCTACATATAACTTTATTACATCAGGCACTGAGCCGTGATGGTAAATGACCCCTTTTTTAAGGCAATCTAGCATTCCATAATCTTTATGCAAAAACTCTGCAATATCTTCACATGCCGCCGATAATTCTGGGTCCTCCAGCCCTTCTCCCGCATCTGCTAGACCGTTCGCAAATTTTTCAAGCTTCGGAGGCGAGTTCAGGTAGACAACATTCTTGTCGGCTGAATTTTTTCGTATAAATGCTATTTCATTTCCATGTAGCTCAACGGGAACAGGTATAAACGCATCGATATATTGGTCGTAAATTTTAAGGGTTCTATCGGTATTTCCCCGCAAATCAACTACATGATAGCGCTCTGACTTCAAATGTTCGCTAATACGAAACTCCGTATATTTCGCCTTTGAATACCGAGTTGTTAAACTATCTGAGCTCACAAGGAAGGGTGTTAAATAGTTTAAAGAAGTGGCGTCGCTACGACGGCTCAGTAATGCGATCACCTCGGCGAGCAACATACTTCTCTGGTCGCCTGAAAGAAGATTGTGTGCCTCATCTATAAATACAAAATCAAATGTGAGGTCACGATCATCCTGAATGATTCGCAGCAAGCGCTCCTGCGTCAGTACAGCGACGAAACCGGTATCCCCCTCATTGTACATTTCGGGATGGGTGATTATTTTTCTAGCCGACGCTGCTTCGCCAATCCCATGCAGGACCCTCTTCCGTATCTGCGATAGAAGTGCCTTTGTCGGAACTATCATCGCAATGGTGGCATCTGGATGGGAATTACAGAAGCGCACAAACAGCTCTGACTTGCCATAAGACGTTGGAGCGATGACCGCCACTCCCTCGTCTGCATGCTCATCAAAGTAGCTATTGAGTTCTGCCTGCTGAGCAGTCAGGTATATACCGCCAGAGTTATAGGTTTCGCCAAACCCTGAGAGAAACGCACTGAAAAATCTCTCTTCAAAAAAGTAAGACAATTCCGCCCTATTTTCAATCGCCTTAGTAATGGGAATATATCCCTTACCTATAGCTATATCATAGAGTGGTTTGTAATCGGCTGATAAATTAGCATCGAGCACTATTATCCTGTACCCAAAGTCTTTTGCATTATCATCTCCCGCGTTCATTAGGAGAAGCGCGATTTTCAGAAGGGCTTCACGTTGCTCTGAACTAATCTGCTCACGGAGTAGCAGTTTAATATACAGTTCGGGAAGATTTGTTTTTCTAATTGTTCTAAGAGTAATGCCGGTCACGCTTCAGACTCACTCTCTAGGAAATTCGCTACCTGTTCATACGTTTCTTTCTGTATTGAGAAGACTATAATGTCTCTGAATAGCTGTTCCTCAACTATTTTTTTTCTTTTTTTATTTATTTCCTTGGCCGTAACTGGATCGGAAGTATGTTTATAGGTGACTGACACTAGGATTACATTTTTGTCGCAGCCATCCTGCAATTCATCAGAGGCTTCCTTATGGCATATTTCCAGTATTTGATTGATGCGATCCTTGACCTTGCCACTGGAAAGGGCGAGCCTCGCCCCATTGATGGCGTTAAGCCAGATATGGGTCTGATTATCAGAAAATCTCGTCTTTAGGTCGTTCTTTGCCGTATTGAGCAAAGTCCTATTGAATGTATTAGCACTAATAGTCCCAGCACTACCGGATTTCACTTCAGTAACCCACATCTCTTCATGCTTTTCATCGAAAACAATTAGATCAAACCCCTTCTTGATACTACTTTCTTCCATGTTAAAAAGTGGATTAGCAGGTTTAATGTCGGGACAGTTCTTGAGAAGCAAGATGTGCGTTAGGAGTTCTCCAATCATTCCTTTTTTAGTATTTTCTGATTTAGTTGCATACCGCTTGTTAAATTCCTTTAGTGTTTCGCCGTAAGAAGCGACACTACTGCCAGAATTAACCATGTCTAGACCATGGCAGATTGCCGAAAGTCGCTCTCTAATTTCAGTTTTCAGCTGTTCAGAAAAATCGTCTACACGACAAACCATCGCAGACTTACTTTTCTCAATCGATATGCCATCAATCATGTAGACGCATCCCTTCCAGGATCTTAGAGATCACCTAAATCCCTTTCGGGCAATCTAATAGGTATTCATTCGATCATCTTTTGGGTTTATATTCATAATGCTCTTTATCATTCTTGTACTAACTTCTTTTAGCGCGTACACACGGCTTTATCATCAAGCTCTGTAGCCTTCATTTCCTCCTTCTGGAATTTGACCTCCTCCAGCACCTTTTCCTTAGTGGGCTCCAGAAGCGTATCCAGGCGGCGGAGAACCACCATCGACAGGATGACATCGCGGTATTTGCCGCGAACATAGACATCGCGCAAGCAGTCATCAGCGATGTTCCAGGTAAACGAAGCCAGCTTATTGTGTACAGAGTGATCCATTAAGCTTCCTTACCTTCATTTTTCTTATCTTCGATCCAGCGCTCTATATCTTCCTGTTTGAACCGCCAACTTCCACCGACCTTAAACCCAGGCAACTTGCCATCGGCGGCCAACTTGTAAGCCGTTTTTTCGGCGAGCTTTAGATACGCGGCAACCTCTTTCAAGGTCAAGATTTCATCAGTCATGGCTTTCTGGCGCTCTTATACCTAAAGCGACAATAGGGGAAAATCGGGGAATCAACAATAAAAAATATAGATTCACGGAACCTCGGCTCACAGCTAGTGCTATCAGGGTAAAGCAACAAATACGTTGCTATGCAACAAAAACCTTGTCGCGACCAGCTTATAGCAATTTTTGTGTTGCTTTTAACTTTTAGGCAACTAATATATTGCTATAATGGCTTTAGGAAACCAATACGTTTCTTGAAAGGGATTCAGATGAGCAAGATACACGATCAGCTAAAAGCCCGGCGCAAAGCACTCGGTCTCAAGCAAGAGGATATGGAGCTCCGTGTGGGCATGTCACGCCAGCAATACCAACGCCTGGAGGCCAAAGGGAACCCTCGCCTGGACACGCTGGAGCTGGTCGCCAAGGGCTTGAAGATGGAACTCATGCTCATCCCGCAAGAAAAACGGCGGGATGTTGAGGACTTCTTGGCCGGCAAAAAGAAAATCGGTGGGGGATTCACGTTGACCGCAAGAGGTTCTGTCGTAAAGCCCTCCCCGGAGGACGACCCCTGGAGCGATCTGCTGGAGAATGACGATGACTAATGGCGATACCGTCAGCGTGCTGAAACTCGCCCTCCACGGGGCGACAGTGGGTTATCTGGCGGGGTATCGAGATGGGCGCACCATCCTGACCTTCGCGCCCGAATTTGCCGCCAATGAAGCTCGCCCGACGTTTAGCCTGATTACACACCCGGCTTTTCCCAAAGCAGAGGCGATCATGGAAAAGCCCTGGGTCAAACGGCAGAAGCTCCATCCAGTGCTTTCCAACCTGTTGCCCGAGGGGGCATTGCGGGAGTACCTGGCACAGGCGCTCAAAACACACTCAGACAACGAATTTGAGCTTTTCGCGTATCTGGGACAGGACTTACCCGGTGCACTGATTGCCACCGCTATCGAGCCGGACGCTGTTCCAGATTACGTCCTGGACGATACGGCCAAAGCAAGAGCGGTCAAATCCCCTGATCAAGACGAAAAAAAGCGATTCTCGTTGGCAGGCGTCCAGATGAAGTTCTCCATGCGGGAACGGGACGGACGCTATCAGATCGCCGAGTCAGGGGCACTGGGGGATTGGATCATCAAAACGCCCTCTACCACGCACAAACATGTACCCCTAAATGAATACACCGCGATGCACCTAGCCGAACTCGCGGGCGTCACCATCCCTGACATCCGCCTGGTCGAGATGGACAAGCTAGAGCAGCTCCCCGCCATCAATCTGCCCAATGAACACTACGCCTTCGCCATCAGGCGCTTTGACCGTCATGAGGGCGAGCGAATTCACATGGAAGATTTCGCCCAGATACTGGTGAAATACCCGCAGGAGAAATACCGCTCAGCGAACTACCAACAAATCGGCAAAATCCTCTACGGCTACGCTGAGGATGGGCTGGGCGATGTTCAGCAATTCGCCAGGCGATTGCTGGTCAATATCCTGCTCGCCAATGGCGATGCCCATTTGAAAAACTGGAGCGTGCTCTATTCAGACCAAGTAACACCCACCCTCTCCCCGGCTTACGACATTGTAACCACCCGCGTTTACATGGGCGACGAACGCGATTTCGCTCTCAACCTGGGGAAGAGTAAAGACTGGTATCAGGCCTCAATGGCACAATTTGAGTACTGGGCGGGCAAGGCCGATATACCGTGGCGAGCGATCCGGCCACACCTGCTGGACACGATGGAGAAAGCCCGCAGCCTATGGCCTGAAGCACTGCAAGGCTTGCCGATGGATGAGAAACACAAGGTTGAATTGAAAGAACACTGGCGCAATCTGCATCCTGACTTCCGGATCGAGGCGCCATAACCCGCACCGGGCTGGTGGAAAAATCGGATGGAAATGTGGATGTCATCGACATATCCAGCCAACATGTCGATTAAAACATGAAACATCGACATATATTCTATGAGCCTTCCTCCCGCCTTTGTCCGTATGAGTCCCTAAACTGTCCCTATATTGAGCAATAGGACAGCCTATAAGGACAAAACAAAAACCGGACTGGGCAATCATGGCCAAGAATGACTCGATTCAGACACCACAAGGGTGGTACACTTTGGCAATTCCTTGAACGAGAGGCAAGGAATAAAACCCTTAAATATCAATTAGTTACAAGAGTTTTGCGGCGCTAAGCGCTTGTGTGTCCCAATCCTCTCCTGGGCACCATCCGATCGGTAGTCATTGCATTCCCAGCCAGTTATCTGGCGCTAGCGGCGACGTTTCAAAAAAGCCTAAACCAGCGTGCCAGACATCGTCAGTATCCGGCTCACTCTCTGACGCTCAGTCCGCCCGCTGCAACTTCAGTCCCACCTTTGTCACCTGGTCCCCCTCCAGGGCTCTGACCACCAGCATCAGCTTTCCCAGGTCGATGCGATCGCCAATTACAGGGTGCCCGCGACGAGCTTTGGCAAAACAGTCAGACAGGCTGTAACTAGGCGGAAAACGGTCCACCGCCACCCCATAGACGGCACGAATGTCTTCCAGGGTAGTAGTGCCGTTCAGTGTGAATTCGCCGAAAAAGCGTCGGTCCGACAGATGTTCGGGAGGCTCCCGCCGACCCAGAATCTGCTCGATATCCGCGCTGCGCGACACCGGGGCCATTACCGCCACGACATCGCGCTGCTGCACATCCACGCCGCGCCGGGCTGGAATCATTTCTCCGTCCCTGAATACCGCGGCCGGCCAGCAGCCCTCGGGCAGCGGGATGTCAATGAGCGGTGTCGGCTCGATCCAGCGCTCGCCCTTCATCGCCACCAGCAGCAGCTCGTGTTCGCCTACCGCCGGGTGAAGCAACGGGATCGTGGTGCGCAGCGCCTGCCCCCTGGGCACCTCCAGCCTGAGCTTGCGCGCCAGCGGCGCAAGTGTCGAACCCTGCAGAACCAGGCTCACCAGCACCACCATAAAAGTGATCTGGAAGATTGTCGCTGAACCGGAAATTCCGGCCATCAGTGGGAACAGGGCGAGCACGATGGGCACCGCGCCGCGCAGACCAACCCAGCCAATGAATAGATGCTCGCGGCGGGAAAAGCCGAACGGTGCTAGCGATATCAGCGTGGACAGTGGTCGCGCCAGAAAAATCAGCACCCCGGCGATCAACAGCGCCGCAGGGGCCGTCGCCAGCAACTGACCCGGGGATACCAGCAGACCCAGCAGCAGGAACAGACTCAACTGCGCCAGCCACGCAAGGCCATCGTGCACCTGCAAAATCGAAGGCAATCGGCGCAAACCCCGGCTGGCCAGCACCACCCCCATCACGTAGATGGCCAGAAACCCGCTGCCCCCCAGCAGGTTCGTGGCGCTGAACAGACTAATTCCCATGGCCATGATCAGGAGGGGATACATGGGCTCCATAAGTTGCACCCGATTGGCCAGCATCGCGATCAGAACGCCACCACCCAGGCCTGCCAGGGCGCCAAAACCAAACTGCTGCAGCAGCATCGACAGGCCGGACAGCCAGGAGCTGTTGTCGGCATTCAGAATCAGTTCAATCAGCAACAGGGTCAGGAAGATTGCCATAGGATCATTGCTGCCGGACTCAATCTCCAGGGTCGCCTCAACCCGCTCGTTGATTTGCAGGCCGCGTCCATTCAGCAGCGAAAATACCGCCGCCGCATCCGTGGATGAGATAATTGCCCCTATCAGCAGCCCCATCAGCAGCGGTAAATCAAGCAACCAGGCGGCAAAGACTCCGCACACTACCGCAGTAACCACTACCCCGACGCTGGCCAACAACAGTGCCGGGCGCAGGCCCACGCGGAACGACTCCACTCGGGTGCGCATGCCACCATCGAGAAGGATGACTGCCAGTGCGAGGTTGGCCACGATAAAGGCCGTATCGATATCGTCGAACTGAATGCCTCCAGGGCCATCCTCGCCTGCCAACATCCCTACACCCAAAAACAGCAATAACACCGGCATGCCAAGCCGCGATGACAGGGGTGTCATTAAAATGCTGAGCACGACCAGCGCCGCACCTACCAGCAATAGCGTTGTATCCATAGCTGCCTTCCGACCTTAACCCCGACTTTCGATCAGCTTCAGCCAGGCCTGCCAGCGCGGGAACTGGCCGAGGACGAGTTTCACGCACACCAGTAGCGGCACTGCAATCAGCACCCCGGCTACTCCCCAGAGCCAACCCCAGAGCGTCAACCAGAGCATGATCACGAGGGGATTCATGCGCATGTGTCTGCCCAGCACAGCGGGCGTGACAAACTGCGCCTCCACCGCGTTGATGGCAAAGTACACAGCGGCGGGCAGCACAGCGGCCCACACCAGCCCGAACTGCGCCAGTCCCGCGAGCACTATGACCACAGTGCTCACCAGCGGCCCGACATAGGGAGCAAAGTTCAACAGCGCGACCATGGTTCCCCACAACAGTGGATCTTCAAACCGCAGCAGCCAGAGAGCGCCGGCAGTGACCAGCCCGAGGCAGACATTGATCACACTCACGGTAAGCATATAGCGCGACAATTCGCTCTGCGCACCTCGTGCCATGTCAACCAGCCGTTTTCGATCTTCACCCAGTGGCAGCACATGGACTGCGGTGTCATACAGTGTTGGGCCATACACCGTGAGGAAGATCAGCAGCACTGCCGCTGTAATAATTTGCGCCAGCAACACCGGGGCCTCGGAAAGCACAGTCAAGGTGATGTCGACGCCTCCCAGCACGATCTGGTTGTACAGCGTCTTGCCCGATTCGGAAGCCGGCTTCCCGGCGGCAGGCTCCGGCTCCGGCTCGGGCTCCTCGTCCTCAAGGCCGAACCAGCCCAGAAAGCCGCCCCAGGCCGAAGCGCTTTCTTCCGGCTCAGCTGCGACAGCCGGCACCTCTTCCTTGGGCGCAACCAGGGCTTCACTGAGACTTTCAATCTGATCGCTGAGCTCGGACGCAAGCTCCGGTATCTGCCCCGCCCAACGCTGTGCCGGCTCAGCCAGTTGCGTACCGAGCAGCGTGAATGGCCCACCGATGGCTACCAGCAGCAGCAATGCGGATACTATGCGTGGTACATACACCCTGCCCAGCGCATTGATCACCGGGTTGAACAACAGCGAGATCAGAACGGCGACCGCTATGGGAATCAGTAGTGAGGCGGCAAAGTGGAGGGTGTACATCACCGCGAGCGCAGCCAGCGTGACGATCGATCCGCTGGCCACACGGGACCTTCGCCCGCGCGCTCCGGCAGGCAGTACTTCGCTCGGCTCATTCATGCCGCGAACTCCCGTAAGATCAATCATGGCGACAGCGGTATCGCTATCGCGCTCGACAGGCGTTGCACCCAGACCGGAACGGGTGGCGAGGTGACCTCCGCCGCGCTACCGACTTCGAGCCGATACACAGCCTGGCTCATGCGCCGGATAGTCTGCCAGCGAGGGCTTCGCAGAGCAACGCCATTGGCCGCAGGCACGGCGGTCATTCACCTTGCTTTTTTTTCTGCCTGTAAGCATTCTGAAGCAATGTAAAATGCATAGCACGCGGGGAGTTGTCGAATGCTGCAATCGTCGTCGCCATCAAAACACCACGATCTGTCGCACCTGGGAATTCTGGCGTGACTGCCAGCCCTCCCGAACGACAGCGGCACCTGCGGGCCTGCCACCTGTGCGAGGCCATCTGCGGGCTGGTGATCGAAACGCAGGGTGAAGAGATCGTCTCGATACGCGGCGACCAGGATGATCCCCTGAGTCGTGGACACATCTGCCCGAAAGCAGTCGCACTGAAAGACCTGCACGAAGATCCGGACCGGCTCAGGGCGCCGCTGAAGCGCAGCACCGGTGCCGATGGCCAACCGTGCTGGGAAACGGTGAGCTGGGACGAAGCGCTCGATCTGGCTGCCCGCTCTCTGGTAGAGGCACACAATCGATACGGTGTGCACGCCATCGGCATCTACATGGGCAACCCGGCGGTACACAATTACGGCATGCTCACGCATCAGGGCAACCTGTTTCGTTATCTGCGCACCAACAACCGCTTCTCCGCCACCTCGGTGGATCAACTGCCGCATCATCTGACATCGCTCTGGCTGTTCGGGCACAAACTGCTGTTTCCCATTCCGGATATCGACCGCAGCGACTACTTCCTGATGCTCGGCGCCAACCCGGTGGCCTCCAACGGCAGCATCTGGACGGTGCCCGATGTGCGCAAGCGCATCAAGGCAATGCGCGCACGCGGCGGCAAACTGGTGGTCATTGATCCGCGCCGCACCGAAACCGCAGAACTCGCGGATGCGCACCACTTCATTCGCCCGGGCACGGACGCCCTGTTTCTGCTTGCTTTGCTGAACACGCTGTTCGCGGAAGGGCTGGCTGATCCGGGCCACCTCGCGTCCTTTACTACCGGTCTTGATGAGGTTGCGCATGCAGTGCGTGATTTCACCCCTGAATACGCCGCTGCCCATACCGACATCGCAGCGAGCAGTATCCGCGAAATCGCGCGTGACTTTGCCGGTGCGGGCGCGGCCATCTGCTACGGACGCATGGGCGTCTCCACGCAGGCCTATGGCGCCCTGAACCAGTGGCTGATACAGATTATCAACATCGCCACGGGCAACCTCGACAAACCCGGCGGCTCGATGTTCACGCTGCCGGCGATAGACCAGATCCAGAACGTCGGCGCGGGCGGTTTTGCGCGTCATCACAGCGCCGTGCGCGGCCTGCCCGAGTTCGACCGGGAACTGCCTACCGCCGCACTTGCAGAGGAAATCGAAAACCCCGGCGAGCAGGGTATTCGCGTGCTGTTCACCGGTGCCGGCAACCCGGTGTTGTCCGCGCCCAACGGGCGCAGGCTGGACAGCGCCCTCGCCACGCTCGATTTTATGATCTCACTGGACCCGTATCTGAACGAGACAACCCGGCACGCCGATATCATTCTGCCGCCCACCTCGCCACTGGAACATGATCATTACGATCTCGCATTTCATGTGAACGCGGTACGCAACACCGCGCGCTACAATCCGCCGGTATTTGCGAAACCCGAAGATGCGCTGCACGACTGGGAGATATTTAGCGAGCTTGGCGCGCGCGTGGCCACCCTGCTGGGACTGGACGCACAGGCTACCGCGCCGCCGGAGCAAATCGTCGATATGGGGCTGCAACTGGGGCCCTATGCAGATCGCGGCCTGTCACTGCAAAAATTGCGCGATCATCCTTCCGGAATAGACCTCGGCCCGCTCACCCCACAACTCCCGGGGCGCCTGAAAACACAGGATCAACTCATTCGCTGCGATACACCCCAGACGCTGGCAGATCTCCAACGCTTGCGGGATGAATTCCCGATCGGGGGCAACAGCACAACGCCGCCGGAGTTGCGGCTCATCGGCCGGCGCCATGTGCGCTCGAACAACTCCTGGATGCACAATTTCCACCGCCTGGTAAAAGGCGCGGACCGCTGCACCCTGCTCATGCACCCGGACGATCTGCGCGCGCGCAATATCGCACACGGCAGCGAGGTGACAGTCAGCTCCCGCGTGGGCGAACTTGAAGTCACGGTCGAGGCTTCGGAGTCGGTGATGCCTGGCGTGGTCAGCCTGCCCCACGGCTACGGCCACCATCGGGCTGGCATACGCATGGATATTGCGCGCGAGCACGCCGGCGTGAGCTGCAACGACATCACCGATGAACTCGCGCTGGATGCCCTGTCGGGCAATGCGGCGGTGAACGGCGTACTGGTAGAGGTACGCCCATTGTAATGGTGGGCTGATCGGGCAGGCAGCGACAGCGCGATGGACTCGATAATGCAGACGAAAACACACTGAGGGAAGCTGCTATGGAAGTCACCACAATTATAATCTGGCTGGTTCTGCTGGCGCTGATCATCTACATAATAAGTATCTACAACACCCTGGTGACGCTGAAAAACCGCTATCTGAACGCATTTTCCCAGATCGAAGTGCAACTGAAACGCCGCTACGACCTGATCCCGAACCTGGTCGAGACGGCCAAAGCCTACATGACCCACGAGCGCGAAACGCTTGACGCAGTCACCACGGCGCGCAATGAGGCGGCCGCCATTCTCAAGGCCATGGGTGATGGCAATGTCGGCGGCGCTGAGATGGCCAACCTGGCCCAGGCCGAGGGTGCATTGCAGAACGCACTGGGCAAGCTCAACGTTACCATGGAAGCCTATCCCGACCTGAAGGCGAACGAGAACATGATGCAGCTCACCGAGGAGCTCACCACCACCGAGAACCGCGTGGCGTTCGCACGCCAGGGTTACAACGATGCGGTGATGACCTACAACACCTATCGCCAGAGTCTGCCACCGGCGCTATTCGCGGGGGCCTTCGGCCATCCCGCCGACGCGCAGCTGCTGGAGTTCGAGGACTCGGCTGCTATACAGCAGGCGCCCGAGGTAAAATTCTAGCGCACTGACAGGCTGGCCCGATGGACTTCTTCGCCCAGCAGGACGTTGCCAGGCGCAATACACGCGTGCTCGTACTGCTGTTTATTTTCGCCGTATTTTTGTTGATCCTGCTCACGAACGCGCTGTTCGCGGCCTTCCTGTACATCAACCAGGACTACAGCGTGTACGGCGGTTTGCGCGAAGGAAGCGCAGGGTTTCTGTCATTTTTCACCTGGGAGCGATTCGGCGGCACTGGTCTGGCGATCACCGCCACCGTTGGCCTGGTCGTGCTGCTGAAATGGATACAGCTCTCCACCGGCGGCAAGGCCGTGGCAGAAGGCATGGGAGGTTCGCGCATCCTGCCACAGACACGTGACCACGCGGAGCGCCGCTGCCTGAACATCGTGCAGGAGCTGTCGCTGGCGGCCAACATGCCGGTGCCACCGGTTTACGTGCTC
>TARA_R110000823_G_scaffold291009_6_pt1 | contig 28554 bp, 24 predicted proteins | sample TARA_R110000823 | Tara Oceans TARA_R110000823 (sample SAMEA4397722) | marine metagenome | biome: Polar Biome; feature: [DCM] deep chlorophyll maximum layer (ENVO:01000326); material: water (ENVO:00002006), including particulate matter (ENVO:01000060) such as... | depth 20 m | reverse complement strand
GGCCCGCCTGCGGGTTAACTTCTTCACGGCCGGCGTACATCGTGGGCTCGGAACGCATCGCCACACCGCGAATCCAGGCCGGCGGTTTGGACGCCTTGCTGGCGAGTTCCTCGTTGGCAATCACCATGGCGCAGGCGCCGTCGGAGGACGGGCAGGATTCCAGGAAACGGATCGGATCCCACAGCATGAAAGATTCTTCCACTTCCTGCATGGTGATGTCCGGCTTCTGCAGGTGTGCCAGCGGATTCCGCGCGCCGTGCAGGCGATCTTTCACTGCTACCTTGATGCCCACATCGTAGGGCGCGCCGCTGCGGCGGATGTACTCGCGGATAATCGGCGCGAAGTAGCCACCTGCGCCCGCATTGAGGTGGGTGGAAAACGGTTGCGGGCTGGACAGCGCCCACATGGCGTTCGACTCGGACTGCTTCTCGAACGCCACGGTCAACACGCGATTAAAGGTGCCGCTCTGTATGTGCGACGCCGCCACCAGCGCGGTGGAGCCGCCCACCGAGCCCGCGGTATGCACGCGCAGCATGGGTTTGCCGTTGCAGCCGAGCGCATCGGTGAGATAGATCTCGGGCATGATCACGCCCTCGAACATGTCCGGCGCCTTGCCGAGGATCACCGCGTCGATGTCATCCCAGGTGAGGCCCGCGTCATCCAGTGCATTCACCGCCGCTTCGCGCACCAGCCCGGCAATGGAAACGTCTTCACGCTTGGTGGTGTACTTCGTCTGGCCGATGCCGACCACTGCTGCCAAATTCGCCATTACGCCTTCTCCAATACGGTAACCAGGTTGTGCTGCAGACAGGGGCCCGAGGTGGCGTGGGCTACGCCGCGCGCCGCTTCGCCCGCAACGATGCGGTTGAACACCTCGCCGATGCGGGAGAGTCCCGAGGCCATCATCAGGTTGCCTGCCAGTACACCGCCGCTGGGGTTCACGCTGGTGCTCTCTGCAAGGCCGAGCGCGCGCGTCAGAATAAGCTCCTGGTGGCTGAAGGGCGCATACAGCTCCGCCACGTCCACCGACCCGTTGTGCACGCCGGCGCGTTCCCCCGCCCTGCGCGTGGACATGGAATCCGTGAGATCACGCATGCCGAGGTTATGGGTTTCAATGCAGTGATCAATGCCGCTGATGAGCGCGTAGGGCACGCCCCATTCGCGCGCCTTCTCGACAGTTGCAATCACCACCGCGCTGGCGCCATCCGACACCGGGCAGATATCCGCCCTGCGCAGCGGCGAGACAAAGCTCTCTTGCGCCATGATCTCGTCCACCGAGATATCGCCGGCGAGCTGTGCGTGCGGATTGCTTTGCGCGTTGCGCCGCGAACGGGAAACCACTTCGGCCATATCGCGCAGCGTGATCGCCCCGCTGTCGAGCAGCAGCCGGGCCTGCAGCGCCGCCAGGGAAACGCTGTCCACCCACAGTGGCGCGAGGTAATAGGGATCGAGCTGTTGCGACAGCACAATGGGCAGCTCACCGGGCGAGGAGCGGCCGAAGCCGTAGATCAGCGCGGAGTCTGCGTGGCCCATGCGGATTTTCAGCATGCTCTCGTAAAGGGCCCAGGCGGCGTCCATTTCCACATGCGATTCCTTGATGGGCGGCACCGCACCCAAGGCATCGACGCCGGCGACAAAGGCAAAGGCCGCGCCCTGCAGGTAATCGCAACTGCCGGAACAGACGAAATCCACATCCTGTGCATTCTTGATACCCACCTGCGCATAGGTGCGTTGCAGCACTGGCATGATGAGTTCCACTTCGTTGGTGGCCCCGGCGTCCGACACGCAGTCTGACTGCTGGTAGGCAATGATCGCGATATCCTTCATGGGTCAGCCCTCCAGACCGGTGACAGGCAGCTTGCCGATTTTTTCCACCGGCACATCCGGCTCATCCAGCGGCTTGAAGTAGAGTATGTTGTCCATGGCGTAATCCCACTCCTCCTCGGGTCTCCATACCGCCTGCACGCGCTGGCCGATATGCACTTCCTCGTTCACGCACTCGCTCATCAAATGAATGAAGGCGATATTGGCGCCATCGGCCACCAGGTTGGCGACCACCAGCGGCGGCTGCAGCGGATTGCCCGGAATGGGAATGGAAACGATGGTAAAGGACTGCACTGTCGCCTTGTCGGACAGGCGTACTTCTTCCTCGGTCGGCACGCCACACGCGGCACAGGAGCCACGTGGCGGCACGTACACCTGCTGGCACTGCGGGCAGCGCTGGCCGGTGAGAATGCCCTTCTTCACCTGGGCCAGAAATCGCGCCGGCGCGCGGCCGGCGGTGAAATTGTATTTCAGGTAGATGGGCGCTTCGATGCGGGTAACTGCGCCATCGGCGCTTGCGGTCTTATCCTTGCTCATGGGTGATTCCTCGCTAAACCAGTTCGAAGCAGCGAATGTCGCTGATAAATCCGCGGGGCTCATCGGCCCACACTACTTTCACGCGCGCACCGGTGCAGATATCGCGCTCGGATTTGGCCGCCACGCAGTGGATCATCGGCACATCGGCGCCGTCGAGTTTGATCATCGCCCAGGCAAACGGCTCCTGCATCGGGTGTGCTTCGCGCGGCGTTTTCACCCACGCAAAGCTCACCACCGCACCCTGCTGGCCCACATCCACAAATTCACTGAGCGCTTCGGCGGTGTCCGGGTCGTATTCCATGGGGGGCACGATCACCCGGCCATCGCTGGCACGGATACCCACGATGTTGCGGTTTTTCAGTTCGGTGAGGAACCTGCCGACCACGGGGCCGGTAGAACGGGTGTAGGTAAAGCCAAGCTCGAACGCCTGGTGCAGCTCTTCCGGTTGCGACACAGTCACAGCCCTCCTTGTATGGGAGTGATAGGGTAGACGCAGCAGTATCCCGAAGGCGGCGCGTGCACTCAATGACACAATGGCTCACCTGGCAGTGACTTTTAAGATCAGCGCCAGGCGGATCGTCAGCATGACTCGCCGGTCATAACTGATCTGGGGGATGCGCGCCGCGGCTGGCGCGTGCGAGTATCCGGGCAGCGTTGCAGTCCGGAGCGCCGCCGAAAGCTTGCATCGGGCACGCCGCGGGCGGCAGAATGCCGCTGGCACACAGCGAGGGTCAAAGCCGTGCGCGCTGCGCAGGGCTTCACTTCCATTTGGCAGACACAGGAGTATGTATGGCCATTTCAGCCGTTGGTTACTTGAGAATTGCGTCCACGGACCCAGCCGCATGGGCGGATTTCGGCACCGGTGTACTCGGCCTGATGGACGCCGGCAGGGAAGACGCCGCCGGGGCGCGCTTTCTGCGCATGGACGACCACCCCTTCCGCTTCATGATCGAACCGGCAGAGCACGACGGCCTGCTGGCAACCGGACTGGAGTTCCCCTCCGAAGCGGCGTGGCAGTCGACCCTGGACGCACTCACCGCGGCCGGGCATGCGGTGGAAATGGGCAGTGAAGCCGAGACGGAGCGGCGCTGCGTCAGCGCTCTGGCGACCACGCAGGACCCTTCCGGCAACACGCTGGAACTCTACTGGGGCAGGCAGCTCGACTACGCGCCGCTGGCCTCTCCGACGGGCGTGAGCGGTTTTGTCACATCATTTCAGGGCACCGGTGACCTCGGCTTCGGCCACGCAGTGCTCCCGGCACCGGATTTCGCTGCCACCACGGCGTTCTATACCGATATTATCGGCACCGGCATGACCGATGTGCTGTCGATTCCGGGTATGGAAGGAGTGAAAATCCATTTCATGCACGCCAACAACCCGCGCCAGCATTCGCTCGCCCTGTTCAGCGGGCCACACCCGCTCGGCATTGTGCACCTGATGGTGGAGGTTCAGACCATGGACGAAGTGGGCCTGGCAATGGACCGCGCCAAGGCCGCCGGCGCACACGTGCTTGCCACGCTCGGGCGGCATGTCAACGACAATATGTGCTCGGTGTACCTGTTGGCGCCCGGCGGTATCGCCGTGGAGTACGGCTACGACGGCCTGCTGATAGATCCGGAAACCCATGTCTGCACGATCAGCGCCGAAGGCGACCTGTGGGGACACGAATACAACTTCCCCGGCGTCAACGACTGAGCAACGCCTCGCGCAATGCCTGCGCGGTGCCGATGTCTTCCAGCGCACCGTGCAGGCGCTTCAGCGAGGCCTGCAGATAATTCACCGGTTGCCACGCGTCGCCCATTGCCAGCGTGACGGCAGCACCCAGCCAGACGTAGGCCGAATGCCACTGAAACTGGCGCCACAGCTCGTCGGGGCCGGGCGCCGCAACACCCTGTTTCTCCAGTTCCGCGCGATAGAACCGCAGCAGATCAGCGAAGCTGTCGCGATCCTCCGGGTGTACGGTACCGGCGAGAAAATAACCCACATCGCGCATGCCCGGCGCCCTGGCCAGCACCGCCCAGTCGAGGAATCCCGGCTCGGCGCCGTCCATGAACAGGTTGCCATCGTGCACGTCGCCGTGCACCAGCGTGTCGGCGCCTGCGCACCACAGACGGTGAATCGCGTCGCTGTGCTCGAGATACAGTTCACCGAGTTCACGGAATACCGCGGGCATCTGGACGGCGTGCTGCTGCAGTGCGCGTTCCACCAGCTTGAGGGCGATGGGTTGCTGCATGGGCGGTTTCACCCAGGACAGATCGGCGGCGAAGCGGGGCGATTCCCAGAACGTGGCGTGCAACCGGGCAAACGCCGCCAGCACCGAACGCAGGTATTCGGGTGAATAGTGCGTGCGCGCATTGCGAAAACTGCAGCCGCTGTCTTCCAGGTGCTCGAGCAGCATAATGTAGGCTTCGCCCCGGTCGTCGCATTCGGCAAAGTAACAGCGCGGTACGCGCAGCGGCAGTGCGGGGGCAAGCTGCTGATAGAAGCGCACTTCGCGCCTGCCCATACCGTTGCTGACAACAAAGGCCTGCTGTTGCGGTTCCGTGGGCGGGAGCTTCACGAACAGCCGCGCCGGTAATTCCACCGGCTCGCGGTAGCTGATTTCAATCACGGCACGCCCGGTAGTGCCCGCGTGCGCGGCGGCAACGCGGCAGCCACTGACCGGCGCATCCAGCACCTGCGCCAGCCACTCGCGGGTGATCGCCTCGGGATTGGCGGGTATCTGCAACATAACTGGCCCCTGTATCAGCGCCGCCGATGAGCCGGCTCAGCGCACCTCCACCGTCACTGGAATCCAGCGATTGCGTATGTACTGCAGCGTGCCGCTTTTGCGCATGGTTCTGAGCGCGCCGTTGAGTGAATCCAGCAGGCGCTGGTCGTCTTTGCGCACCGCCCAGGCGAGAGGTTCACTGGTCAGCGCTTGATACAGGCTGATCAGGTCGCTGTTGTCATCCGAGGTTGCCAGTTGCCAACTGGTGGGCGCGTCGTGAATATACAGATCGATGTCATCGCGGCGCAGTGCGGCAAAGGCCGCGGCCGAATCCGCAAAAAACTTCACTTCGGCACTTTCAAGTTCGCGTTCGGCAAACTGCGCGCCCGTGGTGCCGGGCTCAACGCCAATGCGCACACCTTCCCGATAAATCGACCAGGGCTGGGCGAAATGCGCGATCTTGTCGCGATGCACGATCGCCATCTGGCCAATTTCCAGGTACGGCTCGCTAAACGCGACCTGCGCGGCACGCTCTTCGGTGACACTTAGGCCCGACATGATGACATCGATCTCATCCGCCAGCAGCGCGGGTATGAGTTTTTCAAAGGGCATCTGCACCACACGCATCTCGCGGTTGAGAATCTTCTCGAGGGCGAGTATGTGGTCTGCTTCCATGCCTACCACACGACCGTCCTGAAGGTACGCCAGCGGCGGGTAACCCGGTGACAGCCCCACGCGCAGGTCGGCGGCGAACGCGCCCACGCCGAGGCACAGCAAGAGACACAAGGAGAGAAAACGGGGCATGATGAATCCTCTGGTACAGCCACTGAACAGGCTGGTAAATATCGCGCGTTAATGTAACACCCAGGCTCCGACCCTGCCTATACAGGTCCGCGGCGCTGGCGCAACACGCTTCAGTCCGCTTGCAGCCGTTCCACACGGCCAGTGTCGCCATCGATGCGGATGCGGTCACCGCTGCGGAACACGCGCGTGCCCTGGCGACTGTTCACCACGCAGGGCAAGCCGTATTCACGCGCGATCACCGCGCCGTGCGAAACCGCGCTGCCGAGATCGGTGACCAGGCCGCCGATAAGGCTGAAATACGGTGTCCAGCCGATATCGGTAATCGGCGCTATGAGAATCTCGCCCGCCTGCAGTTCGGCGGCCTCGGCCAGCGAGTGCGCAACCCGGGCAATACCCTCCACCACGCCGCGCGAGGCCGGGCGGCCGATCAGCACGCCGTCTTCACATTCTGTTACCACGGGCTCCAGGGGCAGCGGCATGCCGACGGAAATCTCGGGGAACCCGAACTGCTGCTGGTAGACCAGCGCATCGCGCCGCGCTTGCGCAATGCGCACGCCGTCGGGTATCTCCCCGGCGATCAACGCCGGCATCTCGCCGATACTGAAGAAATTGATCAGGTCCGCATCGGGCAATTTACCTTCCGCCACCAGCAAATCTCCGAGATGGCGGAATGCCTGCTTGAAACGGTGCGCGGTATCCACCAGCTGGGATTTGGTGTGCTCGCGCCGGCGGATTGCCGCATGGGCTTTCGGCAGCAGCCAGCGCAGGCCGCGCGAGAGCCCCTCCCAGTTTACCGCCTGCGTGTGCTGCTCGCGGTGCGTGCCCGTTGCCAGCCGCCCGCGCACCGCCGCCTGCATGCTCTGTATCAGCGGCAGGGGATCATCCACCCACGCCGGGTCACGCATGCACAGTTCGCGATAACCCCGGTGCCCGTGATTTTCCAGAAAGGTCGCAAACCCGCCCTGCAGCTCTGCAGATGAGCGCAGCCAGGCAAGTGCATCCGGCGTTTCGGCGTCGCGAAACTCCGCCGCCCCCGGATGTGCCGCGACCAGGTCGACCAGCGCATCCAGTTCCACCAGCATCTGGGCGCTTTCCACGTCGGTGGCGCCCGCGAGCAGACCCACCGCCCGCGCCTGTTCTTCATTGGTGCTGTCGTTGGAGCGCCCCGACACCATGTTCTCTACCATCGCCGAAAGAAAGCCGGACAGCGCCGATGACTGGATATGCACCGCCATCGCATGTTCGTAGAAGCCGAGGCTGTCTGCCAGCGACCGCCACTGGGCGTGACTGTCGTCGTGCCGCGCTATGGAAAACGCAGCGAGTTCGTCGCCAAAGCGCTCGACCACCCGCGGCGCTCTCAGCGCATAGCGCAGCAAACGACCCGTGTTGATGATGCGACGCCCCAGCGGCAGCGGCGGCAGACCCTTCAGCTCGGGCACTATGCGGCCACAAAGGGTCTGTGCCGCCTGCTCCGGCGTGGAACCCAGCACACCCGCGGACATCACGACATTGCCGGTGAGATTGAGGAAAAGATGGCCCCAGGCCCAGGCGGTAATCTGCCATTCGGGCACGATGCGCGCACGCGTGCCCACACACACCTGCATGTGCTGCAGACCATAATCGATGCACCAGCCGGTGAAGGAGCCGGTAAGGGGGCAGACCGCGCCGGGCATCATCTCGCTGATATTGCTGATAGTGAGCACATCGTCCGGCCGCGGTAGCGTGGTGTCGAACTCGGCGAGATCGGCGGGCAGCGTCGTGATGGGTCGGGCCTGCAGCCAATACAGCGTGCCAGAGCGATCGATGGCCCACTCGAGATCCAGCGGATGGCCCTCGCTGAGCGCGGCGGCGCGCGCCTGTTGCGCAATTGCGGCAATTTCATCGGCACTCAGCAGCGGCTCCGCTGCCGTGAGCGCCGAGCGAAGGAGTTTGCCCGCGGCGTCAACCACGTAGTGGTCGGGCGTTGCTTCGCCGCTCACCAGCGCCTCACCGAGACCCGCGACCGCATCGATCACCACGAGATCGCGGCGCGCACTCACCGGGTCTGCCGTGAACACCACGCCGGCGCAACGCGCATCCACCATCGCCTGGATCACCACATGCATGCTCGCAGCGGCGCCGTCGAGCTTGTCGCGCCGGTAGCTGGCCGCGTGCTCGTGCTCACCCGATTCCACGCAGCGGGTGATCGCCTCGCGCAGCGCCGCGGGGCCCGACACGTTGAGTACCGTGTCGTACTGGCCGGCAAAGGAGGCGTCGTGGCCATCCTCGCCCACAGCGGAGGAGCGCACGGCCAGGGACTGCGCGCCGAGCGCCGCGACTGCGTTGTCCAGTTCGGCGGGGAAAACACTCGCGGAGGCATTGCGCAGCACCACCGCGGGCGGTACCGCGAGCCCCATGGCAGTCAGGCGAGCGAGGCCAAGAGCCTTGCCACCCAGCGAGGCGTCGCTTATCGCATCTAGTTGAACCACTGCCGGCGCGCTATCCTGCGCGTGCTCTTCGCGCCCACCCTCGGCGAGTACATCACTGTGTCGCATGCAAGTTATCCCCGGGCCTGCAGCCAGCGCGCCACGGCCTGTCCAATCTCAACCGGCGAATCCTCCTGGATAAAGTGCGTACCCGCCACGGTCACCTCGGTCTGGTTCGGCCAGCTACGGCAGTAGTCACGCTGGCGGCCGACCAGAATTGAACCGGGATCTGCATTCACAAACAATTTTGGTAAATCGTGGCTGTTCTCGAGCCAGCGGCCATAGCTCTCCACCAGCGCCACCATCTCCGCCGGTTCACCATCGATGGGAATCTGGCGCGGCCAGTTCAACGTCGGCTGGCGGTCTTCCGGTGTGGCGAAGGGCGCGCGGTAGTGCGCCATCTCTTCCTCGCCGAGGCCGCGCATCACGGAACTGGGCAATACCGCTTCCACGAACATATTGCGCTCGAGCACCAGATCCTCGCCCTTCGGCGAACGAAAGCCCTGGAAGATGCCGCGCGCAGCCTCGGGCCAGTCGTCCCAGCTCACGGGGCAGACGATACCTTCCATGTAGGCGATGCCGCGCACCGCCTGCGGATGTTGCTGCGCCCAGTAAAAACCCAGTGCGCTGCCCCAGTCGTGAATCACCAGCGTGACTTTGCTGTCTGCGCCAATGGCTGTGAGCAGCCCGTCAAGATAGGCGTAGGCCACCTGAAAACTGTAGCGTTCGGGGCCGTCTGACGCCGGCAGTTTGTCGGAATCGCCCTGGCCGATCAGGTCAGGTGCTATCACCCTGCCCAGCCCGCTGAGCTCGGGTATTACGTTGCGCCACAGGTAGGACGATGTGGGGTTGCCGTGCAACAGCACGATGGGGTCGCCCTGGCCCTCCTCAATGTAGGCGATGCGCCTGCCATCAACATCCTGGTAACGCTTCTTGAAATTCATCGCGGAAGAAATCATCGCAGCAGCTTCCTGGCTTCGGTCGGCGGACAATGTACCATGCCTGAATCGCTGGCCAAGCATTGGCGCAGAGCAGAATATTTTTGACTGAAAAGTCATACTATGCTGCACTGCTTGCAGGTCGCGTGCGCGAGCCACTGACCAATAATAACGGGATAGCTCTCTACCGCGATGCGCACACTGACAGCACTGGAGAAATGGGCCTACGCGATCGGCAACATGCCCTACTCCGTAAAGGATGCTGCCTTTAACAATTTTGTGGTGTTCTACTACACGCAGATCGCGGGGCTTCCGGGCTCACTCGCCGGGCTCGCCATGTTCATCGCCATTTCCTGGGATGCAATCAGCGATCCTGTCGTAGGTAGCTGGTCGGATAGCGTGCGCTCGCGCTGGGGCCGGCGCCACCCGCCCATACTACTCGGCGGCCTGCCCTTCGCCGCACTTTTCCTGGCCTTGTTCGCACCGCCCCAGATGCTGGGCGAAAGCGGGCTTTTCCTGTGGCTGCTACTGGTGTCGGTGCTGCTGCGCACCTTCCTGACGATCTATTTTATTCCCTACTCGGCGATGGGCGCCGAGCTATCGGCGGATTACGATGAACGCACAGTGATTGCCAAGGCGCGGGTGACCATGGGCTGGCTCGCGGGCATGAGCATGCCGGCAATAGGCTTTCTGTTTATCTTCAACACCGATGGCGATACCGATGGCAGGCTGCTGGCCGACAACTACACAGCCTACGGTGTGTTGTCAGCGCTGGTCGCCGCCGCCGGCATTCTGCTGTGCACCTGGGGCACGCGCACAGTGATCGAGCGTCTGCCGCGCGCGGCAAAAGATGCCGCCGGCTTCAGTTTCCGGGGTACGCTGGCAGACTTTCAAAGCGCCTTCAGGAACAACAATTTTCGCATCTCGGTAGGCACCAGCCTCGCCTTCGGCATGGCCGCCGGCGTGTACTCAACGCTGTCGATGTACCTTGCAACCTACTACTGGGAGTTCAGCACCGCTCAACTCGCGGGGCTGGTGGTGCCCACGGCCCTGGGCATGGTACTGGCGTTCGCCGTGGTGGGCAGGCTCGGCTCCCGTTACGACAAGCCCGTGCTCATGTGTGCCGCCTCGCTCGGCATCGCGCTGAGCGCGTTCTGGTTGATTGGCCTGCGCCAGTTCGGATTACTGCCCGAGAACGGACATGCGCTGATCTACGCCCTGCAATGGCTGAATACCATTGTCGGCGTATTCTCCATTGTCAGCCTGCAGATTCTGTTTGTGTCGCTGCTGGCAGACATACTCGATGAACACGAGCGCGATACCGGGCGGCGTCAGGAGGGTGTGTTCTTTGCCGCAAGTGCCTTTGTCAATAAAACCACCAGCGGCGTTGGCGCACTGGTGGCAGGGGTTGTCATCCAACTGGCCGGCATACAAACCGGAAGCCAGCCGGGAGAAGTGCCGGGCGATTCGCTCACGGCACTTGGCTGGTTCACGATCACCATCATCACGGCGTTGGCGTTGATCGCCTTTGGCTTTGCGCGCCACATACGGCTGAGCCGCGCCGATCACCGGCTGCTTCAGGCAGAACTCGCGGAGCGCGCCGGGCACACTGCTGCACCCGGCGACGACCAGCCCGCGGGCTGAAGCATCAGCCCTCGAAGGCCACCGACGGCTCGGCGACACCCTGCGGCTCCTTGCCGCGGATATAGGCGAGCATGGTATCTGCGTCTGACACTTCGAAGGGGTCGATCTCGCAGTTGTCGCTGAACTCCGGCTCGATAAACATTTTTTCAATGTTGCCGTCGTCCACCAGCATGGAGTAGCGCCATGAACGCATGCCAAAACCAAGATTGGATTTGTCTACCAGCATGCCCATCTTGCGGGTAAATTCACCGGAGCCGTCCGGCAACAGGAAGATATTCTTGTTGCCCACTTGCTTGCCCCACTGGAACATCACGAACGCGTCGTTCACCGAAACGCAGATAATCTCGTCGATGCCCTCCGCCTTGAATTCCTCATACAGCTCGTCGTAGCGCGGCAGGTGGTTGGAGGAACAGGTGGGTGTGAACGCGCCGGGGAGAGAAAACACCACCACGCGCTTGCCGCCGAACAGGTCTGCGGTGCTCGTGTCCTGCCAGCGGAAGGGATTGTCGCCCTCTACCGACTCGTCGCGAACGCGGGTCTTAAACACAACGTTGGGTACTCGATCTCGCATGCTATGTGCTCCTTTTGACATGGGTTTAGTTATCAACATAGTCACTATACGGCGGAATGCTCAATACTTATATTTAATTGTTATTATTCGTTCGATTGATTTTAACTAATTACCAGGGCACGGCTCCCGCGCTCCCCGGCAGCGACAGGGCTTCCGCAGCAACCGCATGGAGCTGCCGGATGTCAGGGTACTTCGTACCAGATTGCCGAGGTCCAGGCGCGCTCCTGAATAACGCGTACGAGATCGGGATCGCTGCAGGCGGCCAGCTCCGTTTCCTTCGCCGCGGCATTGCACTGCCACGCCGTCCAGCGACAGCTTGGGTTTTCCACCACGCGGGCATAGTAGAAGGCCTCCTGCCGCGGCGAAAAATCCGGGTCCCGCCAGACGCTGCACAAGCTTGCATGGCCGGTGCCGAAGGGTTCACATTCGGCGTTTACACCCGCGCCGTTGTCGGCATCGCCGGCGACATCATACACCTGCTGGCGCTGCTCGCCGTTTTCCAGCCAGCCTTTTACGATCTGCAACCGTTGCAGCGGCGTACCGGGGTGTTTCTCTGTTCCGGCATCCATCGCGGCCCAGGCAAACAGCGCCGGCGCGCCCGCGCCGTCCGGTCGCGCCGGCATCACGGCGCCCATCGGTACGCCCTGCAGGTAGGCCTGCTCAATGGCATTCGTGTTCTGGCAGAGCTCGTCATCGAGATGCCACCCGGCAAACAGCCGTGCCTGAATGCGCGGCCCGGTGGTACCGTACACCTCGCGCCTGCGCAGCGCGGCAAACAGGCTCTGCCGGCTGTTCTGTTCGGCCCATACCGCGGCGAGTCCCCCGGGGTTGAACACAGGGCCGCCGCGAAAGGACGTCTCGCCGAGGCGCGCTTCCAGCGTGGCGTCGGCGCTGCCGCGATGCCCGCGCCAGTCGTGCTCCGCCACCGCGCCCGGTGTGCCGTTGTGGGTATCGGTGCTGCCGATCACGCCCAACTGAAATGGATTGACACCCAGCCGGGCGCGCACGGAAAGCCCTTCCTGCAAAGCGCCGCGCACAAAATCGCGGTGTGCTACACAGCCGGCGTTTGCCACCCCGCCGGCCCCGGTGTCAGCGCCACACAGAGCATACGGCGGCTCGCGCAATTTCTCGAACGCGCACAGCTCATCCTCGGCACTGCCGACCCCCGGAGCACATTCGGAATCGCCCTTGTGCTGGTAGATTTCCACCAGGGGTTCCACGCGGGCGCGCAACCGTGCCTGTTCTGCCTGTTCCTTTGGCGTCGCGGCAGCAGCATCCGCCGGCAGGAATGTCTTGCCGTTACTCTGGTTGCTGTTGTGCGGTATGGCGAGCACATCGCATCCGTTGTCCGCGTCCAGACAATCGCGCTGCAGCGCTGTCCACAGCGCATCCACCTGCGGGGCATCGAAATAGGAGACAGGCGCGGGCACCTCACTACCGGCAAAGATCACATTGCGGTGCTGCGCGCTGGCGCCGGTGTTGGCGGTGTATTCGTAGGCGATGAAGGTGCTGAAGGCGCAGGCGGGGCTACCATCCTGATAGCGCTGCGCGCTGGCGATGATATCCTCCCAGAGCGAAAGGGCGGCACGACGGCAGCGCGTGCCGTCCGCGCAAATATCGGCGTTGCGCGCAGGCTGGCCGTCGGTCAGCGTCACCCCCAGAAGAGTCTGGCCCAGCGGCCCGTTCGAGCGCAGCGTCTGGCAGAGCCGGGCGTTGTAACCGGGAACTTCCGGGTTCAGGCAGATGCCCAGTTCCCCGAGAAATTCCGCATGCTCCGTTACGGCGGCAAAATCCAGCGGCCGCTCCAGCCGGAGGGTCTGGCTGCCCTGCCCCGCTGCATCGAGAGGAGGCAACTGCACGGCCTCGCCGAGGGCAAAGCGGTAGGCGTCGTCTGGCCTGTTGCGGACATCGAAGGCGTAGGCGTCGAAGGAAAGCGCCGTGTGCACATGCAGATCCCCAAAGTAGAGATTGCGCAACGGGTTGCTCCGGGCACAGTGCACCGGCGATGGCTCGGCGCCGACAGCGGTGTCGTTGCCATCGCTACAGCCCTGAATGGCGAGGAGCACGAGCACTGTCAGCGCGACAACGCACGCAACTGCCCTGCACCCGATGCCTGCGCTGTACATACCGGCTCCCTCCCTGAAGGTTGCGCCGGGGCCGTCTACCCTGCGCGGGTGTTTTTCTATTCGGTACACCTGTATCGTTTGCCAACAGAGTAGCCCTTTCACCCGTGGCCAGCTTTTGCCCCGAGCAGACCGCCCTTTGCGTCAGCGCAGCGAGGACGACCCGATGAGCAGAATGATCTATCCCACCACCAACCTCAAGGCCGTTGAGCAGCTCGTTATCGAACGCGGCGACGGTGTGTATGTGTACGACAATCACGGCAAGCAGTATCTTGAAGGCATGGCAGGTCTCTGGTGTACCGGCCTCGGTTACGGCAACCGCGAACTGATCGACTGCATCAGCGCGCAACTCGGTCAGCTCTCCTACACACACATGTTCGGTGGCAAGACACACCCGCCGGGCATGGCGCTGGCAGACGCCCTTTCCGCGATGGTGCCGGTGGACGACGCCATGGTGTTCTTCGGCAATTCCGGGTCGGACGCCAACGACACCCACATCAAGCTGCTGCGCTACTATTTCAACGCCATCGGCAAACCGGAGAAGCGCAAAATCATCACGCGTGAACGGGCCTATCATGGTGTGACGGTGGCCGCGGGGTCTCTCACCAGTCTGCCCGCCAACCTCACCCACTTCGACGCACCGCTGGAAGCCCTGGGCATTCTGCGCACAGACCATCCGCACTACTACCGTGGCGCCGAGTCGGGCGAGAGCGAGGCGGATTTCGTCGCCCGCCTCGCGCGCAACCTGGAGGCGCTCATTCAGCGCGAGGGGCCCGACACCATCGCCGCCTTCATTGCGGAACCGATTACCGGCGCCAGCGGCGTGATTGTTCCGCCCGCCGGTTACTACGAAGCCATTCAGCCGATCCTCGACGCACACGACATTCTGTTCTGGGCCGACGAGGTGATCACCGGCTTTGGTCGTACCGGCAACCGCTTCGGCTGCGAGACCGTCAACATCCAGAAGCCCGCGATGATGAGCTTCGCCAAACAGCTTTCCTCGGCCTACTATCCGATCAGCGCCTCGGTGATACGCGGCGACCTGTACGCGCCGCTGGTGGAACCGAGCGCGGAGGTGGGCATTTTCGGCCACGGCTATACCTACTCAGGCCACCCGGTGGCCTGCGCGGCAGCGCTGAAAACCCTGGAAATCTATGAGCGCGACGGCCTGTATGCGCACGCCGCGGAAATGGGCAATTATCTACAGAGCAAGCTCGCGCCACTCTCTGAACATGAGCGCGTTGGCGAAGTGCGCGGCGCGGGCCTGATCGCCGCGGTGGAACTGGTGCAGGACAAGAGCACGCACGCACCCGATGTGGATCTTGGCAAACGCGCCACGCTGCGCTGCCAAGAGAACGGGCTGATCGTGCGCAATGTGGCGGGGTGCGCACTGGCGCTTTGCCCACCGCTCATCATCAACACCGAACAGATTGATGAACTGGTCGAAAAACTCGCCCGCTCGATCAATGAAGCCTGTGCCGGTGGCTAGCGAACCGGTGTACGGCAATGACCCTGAGCTCATCGATTTGCGTTATTTTTTTATCAGCCGGTAGATAAACAGCAGCACAAAGGCGCCGGCCGTAGCTGTGAGGATGCTCGCCAGGCTGAACTCTCCGGTGGTGCCCACACCGATCAAAGAGCCGAGATAGCCGCCGACGAAGGCGCCGGCAACACCCAGCAGTATGGTCACGATCCAGCCGCCACCATCGCGGCCTGGCATCAGCCATTTTGCGAGGGCACCGGCAATCAGACCGAGAAAAATCCAGGCAAGAATATTCATGGTGTACCCCTTCTATTGGTTGCGAATGGTTGCAGGCTTACTGTGAGCATCACGCCAGCCCTGTTAATCTGATGCCGGATCGGATATTAGTCAAGGTGGCTGTTCAGCAGGACGGACAGGCACACTTCGCGCTCAGAGTGCCAGCGGCGACGTGAGCTCAACGAGTATCAGCAAGCGTGTGCGCCCATCTGTGCAGGGGACGCTGCGGCCACCGCTACGCCTGCAGCCGCCGCTGCCAGTCCCGCAGGCCCTGGGTATTGAGCTGCACGTCGAACACCAGTTTTTCACCGAGTTCACCTGCGCTGTAGCGGCAGCCGAGTGCCGCGGCGCGTCGAACAGCGTCGTCGGCGAGCGCCGCTTCCAGCGCCGCGTCTGATTCGTGCGCCATTGCGAGCGCACGATAAGTGGCGATCTGCGACGCCAGCATGCGGGATTTCTCCGGGTGGTAATCGATGGCGCCGTAATGCGTGAGGTACATCTGCCGCGGCGCGTAACTGTGCAGCAATGTCAGTGACGCGAGATAGGCCTCGGGATCGAACTGCGTCGGCGTGGTAGAGGGCAGCACCAGGTCGCCCCCGGGGAATCGGCACCACGCATAACAGAGTCCGAACATATCGCCGCTGAACCAGCCCCTGCTCTGCGCATCCCACACACAGAAGTGATGCAGCGCGTGTCCTGGCGTGTGCCGGAACTCCAGCCGCCTGTCGCCGAGTTGCACACTGTCGCCATCGTGCATGGCCAGAATGCGCGCCGCGGGCACCGGTAGCACCTCACCATACAGATCGGCAAACAACTCGTCGCCGTACACCGCGCGCGACGCCGTCACCAGACGCTCCGGGTCCGCCATGTGACGTTCGCCGCGAGGATGAACGAGCAATTGCGCGCCGGGAAAGCACTGCATCATCAGGCCTGCACCGCCCGCGTGATCGAGGTGCACATGGGTGGGAATGATGTAACGAATCTGTTCCGCCGCGATGCCGCGTGCGCCCAGCAGACGCTGCAGATTCTCTACACTGCGGCTGGTGCCGGTTTCGATCAGCGCGTATTCGCCGACCGCTTCGAGCAGGTAAAAACAGGCCATGCCGGGTGCTACATAGTTGGCATCAATGCACACGATGCCATTGCCCAGGTCCTCGCAGTACGCATCGACGCCGGCTTTACTCACCCCACCCCCTCCTGCAACGGCTGCTCAGCGACGAATATTCGACTGCACATCGAGCACCACCGGTTCTCCCACGCGCGCACTGATAACCCGCTTCAGCTCATCGACATGCTCGGTTGTCAGTGTTTGCGCCGCACTCAGCTCCACCCGCACCAGATGGGGCTTACCGAGACTGACATCCGCGACGGTGATGGTCACCGGCAGGCCGGCCACCAGCATGTCACCCAGCGGCACGTGCTCGAGAATACGATCGCGCGTCACCAGGTGCGAAAAAGACAGTGACAGCGGCACACTGATTACCAGCATCACCACCAGGGCGGCGCCCATGCCCGCTTTCGCGCGCTTGAATGGCGCGAAACCCAGCACCAGAAAAGTTGCACTCGCGGCCAGCGCAATACCTACCAGGTTGGTTAACAGCAGCAAGCCCGCGCCCCAGGCCATGGCCCAGTCGCCCCAGCCGAGACCGATCCCGACAACGGCGAGTGGTGGCACCAGGGCAACCGCAATGGCCACGCCCGCGAGGCTTTTGGCGATATCTTCCTTGGCGTTGGCGTAGGCGCCCGCGATACCCGAAACCACTGCCACCAACAGGTCGAGCAGCGTGGGCGACATACGCGCCTTCATCTCGGCGGTCGGTAGTTCCAGCGGCATGAACAATGCTACCAGCAGCGCGCAGGCAAGCCCCCAGCCGATACCGATACCGAGGGTTCGCAGGGAGGCGCGGATGAGCGAGGCATCGGTACGCGCAAGCCCCATGGAGAATGAAATGATCGGCGACATCAACGGCGCCAGTATCATCGCGCCAATGATCACCGGCGCGGAATTGGCATACATACCGCCCAGGGCAAGCAGAACGCTGAGCACCATGAGCACCTGAAACGTAGATGTCGCGGTGCCATTGTCGCGCAGGGCAATGAACAGTTCGCGATACTCTTCTTCCGAGGCGTGGTTGAACAGCGGCAACGGCTTGTTCACCAGTTGCTTTGCACCTTCATCCAGCGGCACGTGATTCAGGCGCACGGTTTCCTTCTCTACCGCGCGCGCTTCATCCTCTTTGCGCAGCACCAGAGCGGTGCCAGGCAACAGTCGCAGCCGCGTATCCAGCACCTGCAATTCCATCTCGTGGGCATGCACGGGTTTGCCGTCGAGCAGGTACTCCATGCCGCGCGGCGCGCTGATACACAGCCGGCTGCTTTGCAACAGGGTGAGCGAGGGTGGCAGGTGCGACAGTCGGATTTTCGTGGGCCACAAGAGTCGCAGCAAAAAAACCAGATAGCTGAACACGCTGCGTGGCGCGAATGCCAACAGTGACACCCGGCGATCCGCGATACCGAGTTCATCGCTGAAGGCCCTGCCCACCAGACTGCTTTGCGTCTGCCCCACGGCCACCATGCCGAGGGCCGCCATGTGAATGTCCCGGGATTTGCCGGTGGTCACCTTGTAGGGCGCGAGTTGCAGCCTGGTGAGGCCTTTGAGCGCACCGGAGACCAGGCTGCGGCCAGTCAGCGGGCGGTTGATATCGTAGGGGCGCAGCGCGAGTACACGGCCGATAACCACCGAGGAAAATACCAGTTCGTCATTGCAGGTGACGGCATCAGCCTGGATGACCGGCGCATCGATGTAATGCTTGAGCATTTGCAGCACATCGCCTCTCACACCCAGCGCTGTCATCGCATGCCTGGCCTGCGGATGCGGCAGCACGCCAACTTCCCAGCGTCGCTCCAGCGCCAGCAGCGCGAGATCGCGCACCTGCTCATCGCCACAGTGCACAAAAACGCGGGCCTCCTCCGGCACCGACTTGCGTTCCGCCCAGGGCACGGCGGCAATGCCCGCCTCCTCGCACAAACTATTGACCGTTGTCAGGTCCAGTGCGCTGTCGTACACCAGAAAGCGCGGCGGCGGCGATTGCGCCGGCTCCGCGTCTGTTGCTGGCGGTTTATCCGGCATTGGCCACCAGCCCACCGTCGAGCACCAGCGTCTGGCCGGTCATCCAGGCAGACGCCCGCGAGCTCAGGTAGATGGCGGTGCCGGCTGCGTCCTGCGCATCGCCCAGGCGCCGCCGGGGGATTCCGGCCGCCACCTCTTTTTCATACTCGAGCAGGTGCGCAGTCATCTTGCTCGGGAAAAAGCCCGGCGCGATGGCGTTCACATTGATCCATTGTGGCGCGAGATCGGCGCCCAGGTGCAGCGTCAAGTGGTGCACCGCAGCTTTACTCGCCGAGTAGGAGTAGTTGTTCATGTGCGGATTACAGATGCCATTCACCGAACCGATGTTGATCACGCGCGCCGGATCTTCGCTACTGCCCGCCTTGCGCAACTGCGGCAATAACTGCTGGGTGAGGAAGAAAATTGATTTGACGTTGAGATCCATGACCTTGTCCCAGCCTTTTTCCGGAAAATCATCAAAATCCTCACCCCAGGCGGCGCCGGCGTTATTCACCAGTATATGAATGCGCTCTTCGCGCGCCTGAACAGCTTCGGCGAATGCCCGAACACCCTCAAGGCTGGAAAGATCCGCGGCCACAGCAATACATTCTCCGAGCTTCGAGAGCTCCGCCGCGGTGGCCTCCAGCTCCTGCGCATTGCGCGCCGTGATATACACGCGCACGCCGTTCTCGACGAAGCCACGAGCGATCATGGCGCCAATGCCCCGCGAGCCCCCGGTTACCACGGCAACCTTGCCGCTCACATCAAACAGTTTATTCATTGCTTATCTTCCTCGATATCACTGCCGCCACGTCCGGACTGTACCCTGTGGCGATACTCTGAAGGTGCACAGCCGCACCACATTTTAAACGCATTGGAGAAAGACGCCTGATCCGAGTAACCCAGCAACAACGCAATCTCGGTGATTGCCAGGCGTGGATCCTCCAGATAGCGCCGTGACTGCTGTTCACGTACTTCCTGCAACATGCGTTTAAAGCTCGATCCGTGGGCATTCAGGCGACGTTGCAGGGTGCGGCGCGAGATACCCATGTCGGCCGCCAGGCCGTCAATAGTCAGCCCGTTGCCGGGCAGCGCACGCCGGATGGCCGCGCGCGTGTCGCGCAGAAACGGATCACCACCCTCCTCTTCGGCGAACATGCGCGCCGGCCCAGCCCAGAAATTGCTGGTCAGGTCAAAACCCGTCTGAATAAGCGGATAGCGCACAACCTCGCGGGAGAAGTACAGACAGCTCAGCGCGCAGCCGAACTTGAGGTTGGCGCCGAAGGCGCGCTTCAGTGCGCGCGTATCATCCGGCGCCGGATAGGAAAACTCCGCCGCGCGCACCGGCACCGGCAGTACACAGATCGCATTGATGATTTCCGCCGCCGACTTGAGCATTTCATCCACCATTGGTCGCCATGCACCCAACTGTGCGTCCAGCGGGTGCCATTCGAGACAGATACAGTCACCCTCGGGGCGAATGAGCACGCGCCCTGTGTCGCCGCGCAGACGCAGCGTACTGGGAATAACGTTGAAATACTCCTTGAGGTTGCGGCAAATGGTGGTCATGTACAAGTGCAGGTTCAAACCGCTGAGATACATGATATGGCCGACGTACAAGCCGAGGTCGGGGTCGGCGCTGCGTTCAAGCGCAAGGCGGTAGAGGGCCATATAGCTCGACAGAGGAACGCGCTCATCGGGCCTCGCCAGCAGATCGGGATTGATACCGACGTCATGCAGCAGCGCCTGTGTATCGACGCCGAGGGCTCCGGCGGCCTGCACGACCGCGCGCAGGCAAAGCGCATGCACACTGCCGCCGGCGGAAGAATTCATCCGTCCACGCGCGCCGCCGCCAGCGCGCGCACAATCACCGCGCGGGTTTCTGCGGGGTCGATCACCGCATCAATTTCGAGAAATGACGCGGCTTCCGAGGCCTTGCCCACTTCGTACATGCGCGCCACCAACTCCTCGAACAGGCGTTCACGGGCGGCCTCATCCTCCTCGGCTTCGAGCTCTTTGCGGAAACCGAGGCGCACGGCCCCTTCAAGCCCCATACCACCGAATTCCCCGGTGGGCCAGGCAGCCGCAAACACGGGGCGCACAAAGCTGCCACCGGTCATTGCCATCGCGCCCAGACCGTAGCCCTTGCGCAGGAAAATGGCCACTACCGGCACGCTCATCTGCGCACCGGCGATAAACAGCTCCGACATGCGTCGCACGGCAGCCTGCTTTTCACTTTCGGGACCCACCATGAAGCCCGGCGTATCAGTGAGCGAAAGCACCGGCAGGCCATGGGCATCGGCTATGCGCAGGAAGCGCGCTGCCTTCTCCGCCGCCTGTGCATCCACGGCGCCCCCCAACTGCTGGCAATCGTTGGCAATCAGCGCCAGCGGGCGCCCCTCCAGGCGTATGAAGCCGGTGATGATCGGGCGCCCGTAAATACGCTGCAATTCCAGGAAGGAACCTTCATCGGCGAGAGTTTCGATGATCCGGCGCACGGGATAACCCCAGCGCCGGTCGGCGGGAATGGCCTCGCGCAGAGATTCCTGTGGGCCTGCGGACCAATCCGCCCGCGAACCCTGAAAATAACCCAGCAGCTTTTTCGCCAGTGCCGTGGCGTGGGCCTCATCATCGGCGACGATGTCCACCACGCCGTTTTTTTCCTGCACCTCGATGGGGCCTATGTCTGTGGGCGCAAAATTGCCCAGCCCGCCGCCTTCGATCATCGCTGGCCCGGCCATGCCGATCCACGAACTGCGCGTGGCAATGCTGAAATCCGCGCAACCAAACAGCGCTGCGTTGCCCGCAAAGCAGTACCCGTTGTTGACCGCAATCCGCGGCACACGCCCTTTCAGGCCGGCCCAGGCGGCAAAGGAGCGAATATTCAGGCCGGCTATCTGCGTGGCGACATCGGTATCGCCCGGGCGTCCGCCACCGCCCTCGGTGTACATGACCACCGGCAGCGACAGCCTGGCTGCCAGCTCGCACAGTCGATCCAGCTTCTGGTGATGAAAGAACCCCTGGGTGCCCGCCAATACGGAGTAATCGTTGATGACGACCGCGGCGCGCGCGCACCCGGGCGGGGCACTCGCGGCATTGATGGTACAGGTACCGGTGATGATGCCGTCGCCGGCGGTACTGCTTTGCAGCTCCGCATAGTCGCGACGGCTGCGCTGGGCGGCGACGGCGAGTTGCCCGTACTCCTGGAAGGAATCCGGATCCACCAGATCGGACAGGTTTTCGCGGGCAGTGCGGTAGCCCCGGGCGTGACGCTTGCCGCGCGCCTCCTCGCGCGCCGCATCAAGCGTGCGCTCCTGGCGCTCGCGCCACGCTTGCAGTTCAGGCCTGTCCGGCGTATCCACTCGCGCTCCGGGCCCCGATCTAACGACCTTTCCAGACCGGTGCGCGTTTTTGCAGAAACGCCGCGGCGCCCTCCGCCGCATCATCGCTGGTGATGCACACGTGCTGTAGTTTGGCCTCCGCGGAGATCACGGCATCGACCGGAGATTCCATGGCCGCGTTCAGCGCCTGTTTGGCATGGCGCAGCGACAGCGGTGCCTTGCCGGCCAGCTCCCGCGCCCACGCGAGGCTCTCGTCCAGCAGTGCGTCTGCGGGCGCCACGCGATTACACAGGCCCCATTCCAGGCATTTCTGTGCACCGAGCTTCTCGCCGGTGGCGATGATCTCGAAGGCGCGCTTGCGCCCGAGGGTACGCGCCAGGTGCCAGGTGGCACCGCCATCCGGCACCAGGCCGATCGCGGCGAAGGCCTGATAGATGTAGGCGTTGTCCGCCATGACAGTTAGATCGCAGACCATGCCGAAAGCGCTGCCGATACCGGCACACGCGCCGTTCACAGCGCTGATCCAGGGCTTGGGCGCTTCGTGAATTTCCATCAGCGCGGGCTTGTACTGATGGTTGAGCTGGTCTTCCACACGAAAATCGCTTTCGCCCAGGGCGGCAACTTCCGTGAGATCGGCCCCGGCGCTGAAGGCCCTGCCAGCGCCGGTGAGCACAGCAACGCGCACGCTGTCGTCATCATTCACCGCACGCACTGCCGCCAGCACATCGCGCCGCAGGCTGGCATTGAACGCGTTCAGGCTGTCTGGCCGGTTCAGGGTGACCAGCGCCACGCCAGTGTCTATCTGTAGCGTAACCGTTTCGTACTCTCGCATGGCTGTTACCTCGATAGGGCCTCGACCCTGCAACTGCAGGGTGCTGATACAGGGGGCGCTCGCGGCGGGTCAGCCCTGAGCGATTGCTCCGGATGTTTTAAGCGCCGCGAGTTCCTGCTCGGCGAAGCCCATGGCCGACAGCACCGCATCGGTGTCCTGTCCTGGTTCGTGTGCGCCGTGGCGCACCGCCGAGGGCGTGCGGCTGAAGCGCGGCGCCGGCGCGGGCTGCAACATGCCGTCCACTTCCGTGTAGGTCTGGCGTGCAACGTTGGCCGGGTGCTTCGGCGCCTCCATGAAGTTCAGTACGGGAGCGAAACAGACATCGCTGCCCTCCATCAACTCACACCACTCGGCCTGGGTTTTCCTGCGGAACACCTCGGCCAGTTTCTCTTTCTGCTCGGGCCAGCGACTGGCGTCGTTCTGCTCGCCAAAATCCTCTACCGGCAACTCCGCCTTCTCCATCAGCAGGGCATAAAACTGCGGCTCAATGGAGCCGATGGACACGTACTCGCCATCGGCGCACTCATAGGTGTCGTAGAAGTGCGCGCCGCCGTCCAGCATATTCTCACCGCGACGCGTCTCGTCCCACAGGCCAATGGCGCGAAAACCGTAGAACATCCACATCAGCTGCGCGGCGCCGTCGACCATCGCGGCATCAATCACCTGGCCCTTGCCGGAATTGGCCGCCTCCAGCAGGGCCGCCAGCACGCCGCTCACCAGCAACATGCCGCCGCCACCCATGTCGCCCACCAGGTTGAGCGGCGGCACCGGCTTCTCACCACTGCGCCCGGTGGCATAGAGCGCGCCGGTCAGTGAAATATAGTTGATATCGTGTCCGGCCGCGCGCGCCAGCGGGCCCTCCTGGCCCCAGCCGGTCATGCGTGCGAACACCAGCCGTGGATTGCGCGCCAGGCACACGTCGGGCCCGATCCCGAGCTTCTCACAGACGCCCGGGCGGTAGGGATCTATCAGCACATCCGCGTTCTCAACCATCCGCAGCAGCGTTTCGATACCCTGCGGATCCTTGAGATTCACCACGACGGATTTCTTGCCGCGGGCGCTGACGTCTTTCATCAGCAACGCACTGGTCGCCGAAGCGCGATCGATACGAATCACCTCCGCCCCCATATCGGCGAGGATCATGCTGCCCATGGGGGCCGGGCCGATACCGGACAACTCCAGGACCGTATAGCCGTTGAGAGGACCCATGTTCGATCTCCTTTGCCTGATAGAAGCGCGCAGGCCGCCGTCAGGCAGCGCTGCGGCGCCCGGTGTTGGTTGACTGCAGCCTTATTTGGGCTGCATGCGGATGCCGCCGTCCATGCGGATGCATTCGCCGTTGATGTAGTCATTCTCCACGAGCTGTTGTGCAAGCTGGGCAATCTCGTCGGCCCGGCCAAGGCGCTTGGGATACAGCACCTGGCTTGCCAGCGGCTGCAGGAACTCGGCGATCTCCGGGGTCATTTCCTCGGCACCGCCCATCATCAGCGGCGTTGCGATCAGCCCCGGCACAATGGTATTCACCCGAATACCGAGCACGGCGAGGTCACGCGCGATGGGCAGCGTCATGCCCACTACGCCACCCTTGGAGGCCGAATAGGCCGCCTGGCCAATCTGGCCTTCATAGGCTGCGATTGACGCTGTGTTGATGATCACGCCGCGGCCACCGTCCTCGTTCACTACCTCGTTGTCCGCCATTTTCTCCGCGCACAGACGCAGCACGTTAAAGGTGCCCACCAGGTTGATCTGGATGATCATGTTGAATTCATCCAGCGGGAACGGACCCTTCTTGCCCATGGTGCGTTTTGCATTACCGGTACCGGCGTAGTTGCAGCAGATATGAATTGCGCCGAAAGCTTCCATGGTGGCGTCGATACCCGCTTGCACCGATTCCTCGCTGGTGACGTTCACATTGCAGAAGATCACGCTGTCCCCCAGCTCTTCAGCCAGTGCCTTGCCTTTGTCTTCGTTCATATCGAATATCGCGGCTTTCGCGCCGTTGGCGACGAAACGCTTGACGGTGGCGCGCCCGAGGCCAGATGCGCCACCGGTCACTACAGCAACTTTGTCTTTCAGATCCATCTCTATTCTCCTTTGGGTAAAACCTTATCTGCGCCCGCACGACGCAATGCGCCATGACTGTGCGAGCGCGCTAGAAATTGCGCGTATTGAACGGGACATAGTCATCGTTCAGGAAATCCCGGCTGATGATGATTTTCATCACCTCGGAACTGCCGGCGTAGATCGTTGAGATTTTAGCGTCGGTATACTGCCTGCTTATGGCATATTCGTCCATATAGCCGGCACCACCGTGTAACTGCACGCCAATGTCCGCGGTTTTAACCTGCAGCTCCGATGTCACCAGTTTGGCCTTGGCCGCATCCACGGCAGACAGGGCGTCCGCATTGAAGGATTTTACGCACTGATCCACATACACCTGGGCGAGGTCGAGTTCTGTGCGCAACTCGGCGAGCTTGAACTGGGTATTCTGGAAGGCGGCCAGCGTTTTGCCAAAGGCCTTGCGCTCGCGCACAAAATCCCGCGTCAGATCCCAGGAGAGCTGCGCTGCGCACAGGTAGCCCACCGCGCCGATCAGTCGCTCCTCGGCCAGCCCCTCCATCAGGTAGTAGAAGCCCTTGCCCGGTTCACCCAGAACGTTGGCCTTGGGTACCTGCACATCATTGAAGAACAGTTCCGCGGTATCCTGCGCCTTCAGGCCCATTTTCTTCAGGTTGCGGCCGCGTTCAAACCCCGCCATACCCCGCTCGACGAGAAACAGGGTCATGTGGTGCGGGTTGTTCTCCGGGTCGGTTTTGGCGGCCACCAGGACCAGGTCGGCGTTGATGCCGTTGGAAATATAGGTCTTGGAACCATTCAGCAGCCAGTGATCGTCTTTCTCGACCGCCGAAGAGCGCATGCCGGCGAGGTCGGAACCGGCGTCCGGTTCGGTCATGGCAACGGCTAGAATAGTGTCACCACTGACGCAGCCCGGCAGGAATCGCTCACGCTGTTCTGCGCTGCCAAAGCGTGTCAGATAGGGGCCGACCAGACGGCTGTGCAAGGTGTTGTACCAGTCGCCACAGCGGGCGTAACCGGTTTCCTCGATGATGATTTGCTCAAAACGGAAGTCATTGTCTCCCGTACCGCCGTATTTCTCGTCCGGCCAGATCATCAGAAAGCCCTGCTTCCCCGCGCGCTGGAAAGCATCGCGATCGACGATTCCGGCCTCACGCCACGACTCCATATGTGGCACAATCTCGCTGGCAAGAAACTTGCGATAGGCATCGCGGAACATGTTCTGTTCTTCGGTGAACTCTCGTTGCAGCATGGTACCGCTCCCGGGGCTAGGTTCAGGCGGCCCACAGTATGGTGAGCGCCTGTTGGGCCAACAATGACCTGCCCCGACAAATTTATTGACTGGACATTACAGCCAGGGAGGCCATTCGGCAGACACGCGCATGCACCTGATTGAACCCCAGAGCTGGGCCGCGATTCACATCGGGCTGATTCTCCTGATTACCGGCGTACTGATGGCGAGCGTCTATATTCTGGGAGACTCCAGTAATCCTCCTGCCGGGCTCGGACTCTTCACGGTCTACTTCATGGCGTCGCTGCTCGGCTGGATCGCCTTCACGCTGCAACAGGTGTCGGCGGTGCCCATGCCACTGGATGTCGCCTCGGTAGCGGCCATCATCAACAGCTATATCCTGTTCCTGGCCGTTGGAGCACGCAGCGGACATACCCGCGGCCGGCTGGTGCTGGGCACGCTGTGCCTGGGCGCCAGCCTGAGCGTGTTCTTTTTCAATGCCGACGCGATGTTCGTGGTGCAGATGGCCAGCGCGGCGCTGTTGTTCGCCTGTAGCGGCGTGCTCGCCACGATCCGCTGCTTCCAGCGCAACAACGCCGGCGACGCCCTGTTGGCACTGGCCACGCTGATCATGGTGATCGGCGTGCCGGTGAGTCTCTACCACCTGTTGTCCGGCGAGCGTGCCGAACTCGCGTACACGGTGGCTTTTGGCGCTCACAGCATCGCCTATGTGCTGGTGGGGTTCGCTTTCCTGCTCAGCGTCGTGGTCGAGTACCAGCACAATCTGTCACACCTGGCGGCCGAAGATCCTCTTACCCGTCTGCTCAACCGCCGCGGCCTGGAAAACGCCCTGCATGTGACGCTCGCGCATGCCGCCCGCCAGCAACTACCCACGGCTGCGATCATGCTGGACATCGATGGCATGCACGAGATCAATCGGAATTTTGGCCCCGAAACAGGCGATCAGGTAATACTCGAGGTGGCGCGACAACTGCAGCGGCTGTGCCGCGCCAGTGATGTGATGGCGAGAGTGGGTGGCGACGACTTCCTGCTGGTGCTGCCGCATACCTCCCTGGATGCGGCGCGCACGCTGGCGGAACGCATTCATACCAGCATTGCCGGCGAGCCGCTGGCCGTCGACAGCCAGGTGCTGCCGGTTACGGTGAGTCTCGGCGTCGCCTGCATCACCGGCGACGCCGACCTCGATAAACTCTCGAGGGAGGCGGATCGCGCGGTGTTTCTGGCCAAGCGCGGCGGCAGCAATCGCGTGGCCTCCGTGGAGTCGAAACCGATTTACCTCAGCACCACTGCCAATCCGGCCTGAGTTGCGTGCGCGACCATTCCATATCGGTACATTTTCTGCGGGCCACCCTCAAGCATGCCGTTGCCCATGGCCTTGATCCCGCGCGGCTGCTGCGTGAACACCGGATATCGCCGCGCTTGCTCAAGGAGGAGAACGCGCGCGTTTCCATCGAGCGTTACGCGGATCTGCAGGTCGCGACAATGCTGGCCATGCAGGACGAGGCGCTGGGCTATTCACGGCGGCGCATGCCGATAGGCTGCTGGGCCATGATGTGCCACGCGGTGATCGGTTCGGAAACGCTGGGCCAGGCCCTGAGCCGCTACTGCCGCTTCTACCAGCTGTTTGAGTTCGACTACTACCCGGAGATTGAGGAGGCCGAAGACGCGGTCAGGCTGCGACTGAGCCCCGCTGGCAACGCGGCACTGCCCGATCCTTTCCTCGGCGAGGTGATGCTGTTCAATTCGCACCGCTTTGCCAGCTGGCTGGTGCAGGAGCACCTGCCGCTGCAACTCGCGCAACTGAGCTCCGCGCCGATGGCCGGGGCGCTGGATTATCGGCGCATGTTCCTCGCCAATCCGGTGGCATTCGAGCAGCCCGTCACCCAGCTGGTATTCTCCCGCGCGTTGCTCGACAAGCAGGTAACGCAGAACGAAACATCGCTGCGACACTTTTTGCGCCACCCGGTGCTGATGATGCTCACGCAGGATTACGCCAGCAATAGCTGGACCAACCGCGTGCGCTACATCGTGCGCCGCAAGCTGCTGGACATGCCGGAGCTGAACGATGTCGCCGGCGCGCTGGAAGTGCATCCCCAGACCCTGCGGCGGCGGCTGTCCGCGGAGGGCACCACGTTCAAGGAGATCAAGAACCAGGTGCGCCGTGATACTGCCCTGCACTTTCTCGGCAAGCAGGGTCTGTCCATCGAGGATATCGCGCACCGCGCGGGTTTTTCCGAATCCAGCGCGTTTATTCGCGCCTTCAAGGGCTGGACGGGGGTGACGCCCTACAGTTACCGCAAGGGCCTTTAGCGCCGCTTGCATGCTGGGTTGATGAGTTGCTGGGTTGCTGGGTTGCGTAGTCAGGGTTCGGCGACAGATGGCCGCCAGGGCTCGGAAGGCTGAGATACTCGCCCTGACAGCCATCTGCCGCCGAACCCGATCGTGCATTGTAGCGGGTATCGCTGGCATTTCCCCCACCCCATCTTTCGCCGCGCCATTGTTTCGCTGGAGCAGAGCGCGGCCTGCGCGACAGGCCGTTCAGGGCGAGTATCTCAGCCTTCCGAGCCCT
>TARA_R110000823_G_scaffold298864_3_pt1 | contig 28588 bp, 28 predicted proteins | sample TARA_R110000823 | Tara Oceans TARA_R110000823 (sample SAMEA4397722) | marine metagenome | biome: Polar Biome; feature: [DCM] deep chlorophyll maximum layer (ENVO:01000326); material: water (ENVO:00002006), including particulate matter (ENVO:01000060) such as... | depth 20 m | reverse complement strand
CAAGACTGCCCTGTTCCTGATAGTGGTCACAGATGGGTTCTCAAAGTTCGAGAATGCTTCCCAGTTGTGCAGTTATGTAGGCATCACACCTACTATAAGGGAATCTGGCAGCAGTGTGAGGGGACGAAGCAAGATAAGCAAGGTCGGCAACAAGAAGTTGCGCAACCTATTGTTCTTGTGCTCGTTCAATGCGTGCAAACACAACAAGGCTTGCAAAGGGATCTATGAACGTTTGGTCAATAAAGGGAAGAGTAAAAAACTTGCTCTGATCGCGGTTTCCAATAAATTGCTGAGGCAGGCATTTGCAATCGCTAAATCAGGTAGGCCTTATGACGATGCATTTGTTTCGGTTCTAAAAAAGTAAACTCAAATGCATATGGAATAAAAAAGGGCGAAAACTTAAATTTATAAATTCTTGCCCAAGAAGAATAGTGTCGAAAATTAATAGATAAAAAAGTTGTTTTTTACCTCAGTTCTTTGTTGTGCCTCGTTTTTTTTAGTTTATTAATTCCGATTATTTCTGTCAATTTTTTTAATCCGTTTCCTGAAATAATTCTAAATGCTAATTCCGTAAAGACAAATCGAAAAACGACCAATGCCATCAAAGTCGGAAATATCAATGAAATTATTATCTCTTTTTCCTTTGTGAATAATGCTATTGTAAATCCGATTAGTGGAAATAAATATATAAGTGATAACATTATTCTAAATGCTTTATGAATCCTAATTTCAAGAGTTCCTTTTTTCGACTCCAGTTTGCCATTTAAAATACAAAAAGCTCCTCGACCAGGTTTTGACGAGATTATTTTAAATCCGTTATTGTTTACTTGTCCGATAAACGCTTTTTTAGTCCATTCAGACACAAGTGAGTCAGTTATCAGAGTGTTTTTTTCTAATTCCGATAATGCATCTGTACTTTCCTTTGTCAGTTCAAATTCGTAATTATTAGTCGGAAATATTTTCATTCAGCGTTCAGTTTGTAAATGAGGCACAACGTTAGGGGTATGAGTCGTAGCATGGACGGTGCGTTGGGATTGAGCGGCTATGACTTATAACTATTGTTGTGTGCTTTATTTTTGTATCCCCCGGAAAGATACAAAATAAAGGGACTGTAGGCCAGTTCGGCAAAAAAAACAACAACGCTGGCTTTGTTTGGCGACCCAGGGGCCCATGGGGTTTAAAACCAATAAACACCGTTGGCAACTGGGGCAGGCGCAAAGAATCAGATCAGGTAAAAAACAAATCAGAGCATCAACCCCGTGAAAACTTGACTTTGTCAGAAATTTTCACGACCTTGACCTAAGCATTTGTAACGTGCCAACGTTCAGAGAGTGAACTCTCTACGATACCATCGTTAAATGCTTCGGGGCAAAACCCTCCATAAGTCGGGTTTGCAACTCTTTATCCCTTTTTTACCCCTCATAACAACACGCCTGAGCCGTACAAAGATCAATCGTTCCGAAATGGACTATTGCATACAACATGCGTATAAACGCAATTGCGTTTATATTTTGCTTATTTCAAATATACTTATTTTAATACTTTCTAATTTTACTTACTAAGTTCAGGCCATACTAGATTTTATATTCCTAAAGCAAACTTCGGGCTATATTAAAGCTAGGAAGTAGTCTGGTTTAAAGTAGCCAAGCAATGACTACTACGCCTACTCCTAGCTATACCTTGTCAAGTTACAATAACCTATCAAAATCCTCAATAAGCTGCAGCTTATTGACGGTAAATGACGGTGTTTGACGACACTTGACCGAGTCTGCTTACTGTTACATCTGTGTGATGGTAGTTTATGGTTTTTACATTTTTTTGCATTCGTTTGATAATCTATGCATAATTTACCTTAATTTTTAGAGGTTTTGTTCGAGTTTCCTTCGGGGATCCTTCGGGAACGGAGTGGGGTTATTTTCCAAAAATATACCGTATCCCGAACAAACCCCGAGCGAAACTAAATGAAAGGGAAAAGGGATAAGTGTCAAACTAAACGAACAGACCAGTTATACTAGCGGTAAGACATAAAAAAAGCGAACTATACAGCTCGCTTTGTCTTGTTTACTAAAATAAGGTGCTTTTATAATGCTTCGGCACCAGCTTTAGCTACCGTATGATCGTCCTCAACAGTACTGCCGCTTACGCCAATGGCACCAATAATAGTTCCATCGCTATTGGAAACAGGTATTCCGCCAGGAAACGATATCAGTCCCCCGTTTGAGTGTTCAATATTATAAAGTGACTCCCCTGGTTGTGAAAGTTTACCAATTTCGCCACTGTTCATATCAAAAAAGCGAGCAGTTTTGGCTTTCTTTAGCGCGATGTCAGCACTTCCTAACCAAGCACCCTCCATACGGACAAAAGCCACTTGATTAGCACCGACATCAACCACGCTAATATTCATTTTAGTATCCATATCTTTTGCTTTGGTTTTCGCCGCTGCAATCATCTTTTCTGCTTGTTCTAAATTTATCGTATTCATAGAATTTCTTTTTTAGATTAGCAATCATTTTATTTTTAATAATCGTGTTCCAAATCTAAGGTGGCTGAGTGTATTACACGAAGTGGAGAACGTATCGAAGCCCCGACTCTAACAGTCCTGTCAAGGTTGCTGAGCGGAGCCGAAGTACCGAAGTACTGAAGCCTAATTCAACTGCATCACAGCTTTAGCATTTACAAACTCTTTTATACCAAAGCCACCGTGCTCGCGTCCGTAGCCCGAGTTTTTCACGCCACCAAAAGGCATATTAGGTTGTGCCAATCCGAAAGAATTGATAAATACCATACCAGTATCAAAATGCTTTTTAGCTAGATCAAACGCTTTATCAGTATCTTCTGAAAAAATACCGCCACCTAAACCAAATCGGCTATCATTGGCAATGCGCATCGCATCTTCAGCATCTTTTGCATGAATCAGTGAGGCTACGGGGCCAAACAGCTCATCGTCGTAGGCAGGTTGTCCAGGCTCTACGTTTGCCAATATGGTTGCTGGATAATAATATCCTTTGCCTTCTGGTATTTCGCCACCACACAATATCTTGGCTCCTTTTTTTACACTCTCTGTAACTTGTTCATGTAAATCGTCGCGTAAATCTTTTCGTGCCATAGGGCCTATCTTAGAGTTTTCGTCTGTGGGATCGCCGTGGTTCACACCTTCCATACGCTTTAGAAAAGCTTCTTTAAACTCTTCATAAACTTTATCTACTACTATAAAACGTTTGGCAGCCACACAGGTTTCTCCATTATTGTACACGCGACCATTTACACAGTGTTTCACAGCCTTGTCTATGTTGGCATCTTCTAATACAAGATAGGCATCGTTACTACCTAGTTCTAAGACAGTTTTCTTTAGTTTAGCGCCTGCTTTTTTACCAATAATTTTTCCGGCTTCTGGACTTCCGGTTAGGGTAACTCCGCGCACTAAATCGTTTTCAATAATTTTATCAGACTGATCGTGGTTAATTAATAACACAGTAAATAAGTGTTTTGGGAGTCCAGCATCGGTATAAATTTTCTCTAATAACTCGGCGCATCCAGTTGCAATTTCAGCATGTTTTAGTAACACACCATTCCCTGCCATCAAATTGGCAATAGAATACCGAATTACTTGATATGCCGGGAAATTCCAGGGCTGTATTCCATAGACCACACCAATAGGGGAGTAGGCAATTACACCTTTACCTCCATTAGGTAATTCGCGTTCGTCATCTGCCAATTCTTTCGGTCCATTCTCGGCAGTGTAATCACAAATACCAGAGCATAAATCTACTTCTTGTTTACTTTGTTTTAGCAGCTTTCCCATTTCTTGAGTCATCAAGTTTGTCAATTCCTCTTTATGGTTTTGTAAACTTTCACCAATGGCTTTGATTACCTTGGCGCGTTCTTCAACGGGCTTGGTTTTCCAATCTAAAAAAGCTTCATGGCATTTTTGCACAGCTTCTTCTGCTTGTTTATCCGTCATAAACGGATAGCGTTGTATTAATTCTCCCGTTGCTGGGTTTATGGTTTTTAATCCTTCTAATTGCTCATTCATAGTTTTTCTTTTTTTTGTTTATAATTTATGATGAAGTAAGGCTTTCTTCTCTTGCTTTCGCTTCATAATCAATATAGCCTTTCTTCTCTTGTGTGTAAAAAGTGTCTTTATCCCAGTCACTAAGGGGTATGTTTTTTTCAAATCGTTCTACCAAATCGGGGTTGCTTACATAGGGTTTTCCAAAGGCAACCAAATCGGCATCACCACGTTCCAAAACAGCATTTCCTTTTTCTTGATCAAAATTGGTGTTTATCATCAATGTGCCTTTATATATAGGGCGGTACCGTTTGGCGATTTCAGTTTCAGCATACGGCACATCACTTACATCGTTAAAAGGTTCACTAAGGTGTAAATACGCCAAATTATACTCGTTTAATTTGTTGATCATATAATCAAAAGTGGGAAGGGTTTCTTCATCCATAGTCATTCCAAAAATTCCGTGAAGGGATGGATTCATACGTAAGCCGATTCTATTTTCGGGCATTACTTTTTTCATTGCATCTAATACTTCAAACAGAAAACGAGCACGGTTTTCTATGCTGCCGCCGTAATCATCGGTTCGATGATTGGACGTTCCATTGAAAAATTGATGAAACAAATACCCATTACTAGAATGTATTTCTACACCATCAAAACCGGCTTCCATTGCATTTTTAGCAGCGTTGGCAAAATCCTGAATGGTTTGCTGTATGTCTTCAGTAGTCATTTTTTTAGGAGTAACGGTATCTTTAAACCCGTTTGGCGTAAAGGATTGCGCCTCCGGATTCAATGCCGAAGGGGCATGCGGTAAATCGCCATTATGAAAATCGGGGTGCGAAATTCGCCCCACGTGCCAAAGCTGGATAAAAATTTGTCCATCGGCTTCATGTACGGCTTGTGTCACTTCTTTCCATCCTTCCACTTGGGCTTCGGTATGAATACCTGGTGTGTGAATATATCCCACAGCTTTTTCTGAAACCTGCGATCCTTCTGTGATAATTAATCCAGCTGAAGCTCGTTGCTTATAATAAATTGCATGTTTATCTTGAGTTGGTTTTTTTTCAGGATTGTTGGCACGACTTCTTGTCATTGGTGCCATTATCACTCGGTTGGGTAATTGTAAATCGCCCATATTGTAGGGTTGTAATAAAGCTTGTTTACTCATATAAATTCCCGTGAATACGGGTGGATTTTAATTAAACTGAAATTTTTATGTAATTTGTTTTATTCTATTTTGCTGAAAGAATATCAATCTTTTTTATATCTGGAGCTTCACTAAGTAATCGATCTGCATTTTCCATTAATGCTTTTGCAATATCTCCGTTTAAATGAGCGTCCCGGCCAGCTTCATCTTCAAAAGAATCGAAAATTCCGAATGTAGAATTGTCTATTTTAAAACTGTACCACGTAAGGGTTTTGTTTTCTTGTCGGGCAAGGTCTACAGCTCCTTTAATAAATTGGGCAACTTCGTCTTCTTTCCCTGTTTTGGCTTTTAGTGTAGCCAATAATCCTAACTTTTTCATAGCAATAATTTTCTTTCAATAAATATACGGCATTCCCTTGTCAATAAGGCTTCTATAAGCATAAGCCTATGTTAAAGGAGTGGTAATGTTTTCAAAACAGAATAGGAATAGTTACTTGGTAATAGTGCTATATAGACCTTCGGGGTGTTGTTTTAGGTCTAAGGAAAAAGGAAGCCAAATATAAGGTAATTATATATAACGTATTAGTGTATTTATAGCGTATATATAGCGTATATATAGCGTGTTTATAGCGTGTATATTGTATGTCATATTAATGAAATGCATATAGTTTATTCCACCTAAGTCTAAATTTGTCTACTTCCTACCGCCTACCGCCTATTGCTTACCGCCTATTGCTTACTGCCTATTGCTTACCGCCTACCGCCTTTAGAACATGGCTACTGCAAGTACCCTATGAAAAACATCTACAATTCACAAAGAACACTTTGAAACTCCCTTTCAGAATGTTATCTTTGCAACCCTATATACCTAAGAGTATCTGTAAACTAAAGCGTAAAGAATATGTTTGATAATTTAAGTGATAAGTTAGATAAAGCAATGCACGTCCTGAAGGGACACGGCCAAATTACAGAAGTAAACGTAGCCGAAACCCTTAAAGAAGTACGCCGTGCTTTGCTCGATGCCGATGTTAACTTTAAAACTGCCAAAGAATTTACCAATACCGTTAAAGAAAAAGCCCTTGGTCAAAATGTATTGACGTCCCTACAACCAGGGCAGTTGATGGTGAAATTGGTAAAAGATGAATTGACTGAATTAATGGGTGGTGACACTGCAGGAATCGATTTAAGCGGTTCGCCTAGTGTTATATTAATGTCTGGTTTACAGGGTAGTGGTAAAACCACATTCTCGGGAAAACTAGCTAATTATTTAAAAACAAAAAAGACAAAAAAGCCTTTATTGGTAGCTTGTGATGTATACCGTCCGGCGGCAATCAATCAGTTGCATGTAGTAGGGGAACAGATAAAAGTAGAAGTATATAGCGAAGAAGGAAATAAAAATCCAGTGCAAATTGCGCAAAATGCAATTGCTCACGCTAAGCAAAATGGGAATAATGCTGTAATTATTGATACGGCAGGTCGTTTGGCGATTGATGAAGCGATGATGACTGAAATAGCCGATATCCATAAAGCTATTCAACCTAACGAAACGTTGTTTGTTGTAGATGCAATGACGGGGCAAGATGCAGTAAACACGGCAAAAACGTTTAACGAACGCCTTAATTTTGATGGAGTTGTATTAACCAAGTTGGATGGTGATACCCGTGGTGGTGCCGCAATATCAATTAAAAGTGTAGTGAATAAGCCGATAAAATTTATCGGTACTGGTGAAAAGATGGACGCAATCGATGTGTTTCACCCAGCACGTATGGCCGACCGTATTTTAGGGATGGGAGATGTGGTGTCGCTTGTAGAGCGAGCACAAGAACAGTTTGATGAAGATGAGTCTCGTAAACTTCAAAAGAAAATTGCAAAAAACCAATTTGGTTTTGATGATTTCATTAAGCAGATACAGCAAGTAAAGAAAATGGGTAGTATGAAGGATCTAGTGGGGATGATACCCGGAGCTGGAAAAGCCCTAAAAGGAGTAGATATAGATGATGATGCCTTTAACGGAATTGAAGCCATCATTCATTCAATGACACCTGAGGAAAGAAGTACCCCATCAGTGATAAACGGAAGCCGTAAAAAACGTATTGCTAAAGGTAGCGGAACTTCGGTGCAAGAGGTAAATCAACTGATGAAACAATTCAACCAAATGAGTAAAATGATGAAGATGATGCAAGGCGGCGGCGGTCGCAAAATGATGCAGATGATGCAAAATATGAAGTAGTGTCAGTTAGCAGTTGCAGTAAGCAGTAAAACAATGAGTTTTAAAACCTTGAAAGCAAATCAAAAAGGATTTGATTTGGCAATGGACATATTTGAAATTTCTAAGTCCTTTCCGAAGGAAGAAAAATATTCATTGACTGATCAAGTTAGAAGAAAAGAGTCTGGAAGTAGGCAGGCTTATTAATTATATGATACTAAATCCCGGTAAGTTTGGAGTATAGGCAATACTGCCAACTGCAACTACCAAACTGAATACTTTATTTATATGACAATTCTAGACGGTAAGAAAATATCGAACGATATTAAGGCTGAAATAAAAGCCGAAGTAGACGAAATGAAAGCCAAGAATGAAAAGGTGCCGCACTTAGCTGCTATTATCGTAGGGAACGACGGCGCTAGCATGACATATGTGAATACCAAAGTAAAAGCTTGCAAAGCCGTGGGTTTTGAATCTACTCTAGTTAGAATGTCTAGTACCACAAGTGAAGTGGAATTAATGGACAAAATAAAGAAATTGAACAATGAAGATTCTATAGACGGGTTTATTGTTCAGCTTCCGTTACCACCACAAATCGATACGCAAAAAGTACTGTTAGCTGTAGATCCCGATAAAGATGTAGATGGTTTTCATCCAACCAATTTCGGAAAAATGTCTTTAGATATGACTTCTTTTATTCCTGCAACACCTTTCGGAATATTAGAACTGTTAGAACGATATGATATCCCTACAAAAGGAAAACACACTGTAGTTATTGGGCGTAGTCATATTGTAGGACGACCGATGAGTATTTTAATGGGGCGAAGTGGTTTCCCTGGAAACTCAACAGTAACACTTACTCATGAGTATACTAAGAATATTACGCAAATTACTTCACAAGCCGATATTGTTATTATCGCAGTGGGAATACCAGATTTTCTTAAAGCTGAAATGATTAAAGATGATGCCGTAGTGATCGATGTAGGTATCACTCGCGTTCCAGATGAATCTACTAAAAAAGGCTATGTGCTTAAAGGTGATGTAGATTTTGAAAACGCTAGTAAAAAAGCTTCTTTTATAACACCGGTTCCTGGAGGTGTGGGTCCTATGACCATTGCTATGCTCTTAAAAAATACGTTGCTCGCGAGAGAGCAGCGTAGAGAGAGAAGGTAATGATATAAAAAATGTTCAAAAAATATCTACTTGATACCTGCAATTAGAGCAACTTAGATATGAATAAAGCGAGATTGATAAAACGACTAAAATGGTATTATCCAATTGAGAAATTCCATGCGTATGTCACTTTTCCTGCATTATTACTATTTCTATTGTTTACGAATCCAGTTGGAGATTTGATTCTCATATCTTATGGATTAATTGTATGCATAATTATTCTATATCAAGGTCAACTTTATTGGAAGTTGAAACTGGAAAGACTTACAGAAAAACACATAAATCAAGCTGGTAATATTCGATTTTTCAAAAAGTCAAAACGATTTAATTGGCTGCTGATTTCAGGTATGATTCCTGTTTTATTGATTCAGCTCTACATTCAAAAATGGAATTTTGAATCTAATAACATGTTTTACTGGGGGATTTTTGCAAATGTGTTTGCGATTTTAGAACATATAAATTACTATTATCTCCAACTAATGATAGACAATAAGTATGATGTAGAATATTTATTTAAAAACAAGAAGTTAAAAAAAGCAAGTTTGGCCAAAGACTTGATTGAAAATAAAATTTAAAAAAAGCAGGTAACAATTACATAGCTTACTTCTCGTTAGGCTTTATATACTCCCGCTAAGGAAATATGCTACTATCAGAGGGTATTTAAATTCCCAAATCGTTTTCCATTCTCCAATCTAAATAGCGGTGCAGATCGCTTTCTATCCAACCGACACCCATAGTAAGGATGGCAACATCATCTATATAACCGATACCCGGAATAAAATCAGGTACCACATCCATTGGGTTTAAAACATACAATAAAGCCATCACGATAGTTGCTATAGTAAACCACGGTATGTTTTTGTAGCTTCCGTTTTTTACATCCTTCAGCATACTAATCATAATCCTGCCAAGTTCTACATATTTTGAAAGGGAATTATTTCCGCTGAATTTTTTATCAATATTTTCTTCGTTGTTTAAAACAACCTCTACATCATCTTCTTCAATTTTATTAACTTCTTCTTCAACATAATTTTCATCAACACCATCGTCTCTGTTCCCAGGGTTGAAATGTAGTTTGTCTTTCTTTTTACCAAATAGCATAGTCGGTTTTTTATTTGTTTTCTGAAAGATACGGCTTCAAAAAAGAAAACTGTTTTAAAAATTTGTTATAAAAATCTAGAGAGTACATAAAAAACTGCCAAAAGTATGAGCAAGTAGAGTAGCCAATACGGCTTTAATGCTTCTGGGTTTTTTCCGAAGGAAAGTGTAGTGAGTTTAAAAAAGAAGGGGCGATGCTTCGCAATGTAATTATATCCGTGATCGCTGAGCTTTGTAAACCAAGAATAATTGCAATACCAACTATGCCAAGGCAAATTCTTTGTTGAATAGGTGTAACTTCGGTAGGCTGAATCGGGACCACTGTATATTTTACCATTAGTTTCAATAAGGCGAGAAGCTTTTTTAAATTCTTTCAGCGGAATATCATGAAACTGAGAAGCAATTTCTTGATAGGTTTTATACTCAATTTTGTTACGGGTCAAACTTTGCCAACGCGTCACCCAATATTTGCAAAAACCACATTCTCCATCCCAGACTAATACAGGTTTACCGGTTGGAGGATAGTTGGTCTTTTCAAATTTCTGAAACATGATTAAAGCTTCTTTTCGTGTGTTTTACTATATTCTTTTCTATAAATACGAAGTACAATTAAAAACAAGCTAATAAGTAGCGGGCCGAAAATCAATCCAATAAATCCAAATAGTGGAACACCAACAACAACACCTATAAAGGTTATTAAGGGGTGTACGTTGTCTAGCTTTTTAAGAACATACATTCTGAAAATATTATCGGTAGAACCAACAACAATAAATCCATACAATAAAATTCCCCACGCTTGGAAGGTGTCTCCAGCTGATAACGAAAGAATAAAAACAGGAAGGATACCTACTAGAGTCCCAATAAATGGAATCATAGAACCAATAGTGGTTATAACAAACCAGAAAAATGGATCGTCAACGCCAAAAATTAAAAAGCCAATTAAAGCTACAACACCTTGTGCAAGAGCTACTAAGGGAATGCCAATAGCATTGGCACGCACCATAGCGTTGGCTTCATCACCTATTTCTTTTAAGTTATCATCACCAATTGGTATATAGTCGAACAATGATTCTTTTAGCTCTTTTCTATTGGTAAGCATATAATAGAGCATAAAGTACATTAATCCAATAGCGATAAACATATTGAAGGTGCCACCAGCAAAACTTTGTAATTGGGTGGAAATCCAAGAAGAAATGGCGGTGGTATCAATTTGTGAGCTAATTTCGTAGCCTAATTGTGTTTCCCATTCTCCCAATTGTTCTTTTAAAGCAACGATTACTTCTTCTGAATTTTTAACGGCATTACCTATTTTATTTCCCAGCATTAAAACAATGCCAGAAACTGGTAGTAAAATCCCAATAAACGAAAGTAGCATTAATAAGCCTGCTGCAAGATCGGAATTCCAGCCTCTTTTTAAAACTAATTTTTTCATCCAGCCTCGTAATAAAACATAAATGGTAACAGCGCCTAAAACACCAGAAAGGTAGGGTGCCATTTCCTTAAAGATTAAACTACCCATCAATAAAATGAGTAAAAGGACAAATACCTGCCTAATTATTTGTGGAGAGATTGATTTCATTCAATTAGCTAGTAAAAAGTTGGTTCATGTTTTTAAAGGCTTTGAACTCAAGGGCATTGCCAGATGGGTCTTTAAAAAACATCGTGGCTTGCTCTCCGGCTTTTCCTTTAAACCGAATATACGGCTCAATGATAAAGGTAATATTTTTACTTTTCAACAGCGCAGAAAAAGCTTCAAAGGTTTTCATATCTAAAACTACACCGAAATGAGGAACAGGAACATCTTTGCCATCTACTGGATTTGATAATGACGACTCTGTTTTTGTCTTTTCTTTGTAATGAATGACCAATTGATGTCCAAAAAAGTCGAAATCTATCCAATGATCGCTGCTTCGACCTTCGGTAAATCCTAGGGTGTCACGGTAAAAAACTCGGCATTCATCAAGATTGTGTACTGGGATTGCTAAATGAAAGGGGTTTATACTCATCAATTGTTTCGTAAGGCGTTAATTAATTGTTTTTTGTTCATTTTGGAACGACCGTCGATGGCTACATTTTTTGCTTGTTCATATAAATCGTCTTTAGTCCAATCTTCATAAGGAGGTGCTTGTCCTCCTTTTTTACCTGAGTTTGGGGTATTGGCAATACGAGCAGATTTTTCTTTACTATAGCCTTTATCTCGAAGCGCTTCATACTGGTCTTCGTTTTTTATTCTTGGCTTTGCCATAATTTTACTTTTTTGATTTTTAATTAGAAGAATTGATTCTTTTTAGGTTTCATCTGTATCGTTTCTTTTTTTCAATAAACCTATTCCGGCAAAGAAGAAGATAATGCCTAAAATAATAAGTGCCCATGGGCTCAAGCCTACATCTAAACTTCCAAAGACACTTAGTATTCCAAGTACTAATGCGATGGCTCCACCGATTGTTAAAATAAATCCTAAAATCTTGATCATAATTAATTGTAATGGTTAGCTACTAAAATTAATAGAAAAACCCCGCTTTATGGCGAGGCTTAACAAAATATTGAGAGGGTTTTAGAAAAATTTATTCCTTTTCGGTAGTTGTATCTGCTTCCCAACCTATCATAAAATATTTAAATTTGGCAACATCTGGTATTTGGCTGGCTTCAATTTTTGCATTGGGATTATACCGTAAGTTTTCAGGAAGTTGTTGTTTGTCGATTGTCAAATAGATCTCACTGTCTTTTAAAAAGACAACCACCGAGTTGATGGTAGTTTCAATATTTGAAACCGTATAATTGGCTTTTACATCTTTAAAAGTACTGCCACTTGTTAATCCTTTATCAGTTTTGTATCGTGCATCAAATACCTGAACATTGGTTACAGTTGCATTAGGATCGTTTTCATCTTCTGGAGAAAGCAATAGCAGTTTGTTTCCTTCTTTATCATAAATTTCCACTTCGCCCTGTGTGCCTAAAGCATTTTTTATCGGGTTAAGCTTTACAATGGAGTCTTCCGCAAAAATAGAGTCAACCTGTTTCATTTGAATATTTTTATCCAGGCTTCCAATGCTTCCTTCGCCAATAGTAAATGGGTCTTTATTTGAATCACAAGAAACAAATAGAATAGTAGTTAATAGGCTTAATAATAGTGTCTTTTTCATATAAATTTTATTGTCTGTTTTATTTTAATAGTTTTCCTAATATTCCCAATACACTGCGTATTACAGTTGGACTGCTTAATACTTTAACAATAGGGTTTTGTCTGCTGCTTCTAGAAGAAGAACTACTGCTAGAGCGTTTTACTTTAGCTTTTTCTTTTTGAGCTTTTTCTTTGGCTTCTTCTTTCTCGGCAATGTCAATTTTATCGTTTAATAATTCGTAAGCACTTTCACGGTCTACAGTTTCGTTGTATTTTTCTATGAGTTTCGATTCTCCTAATAATTCTTTTAGCTCTTGATCTTCTAATACGTCCATTCGGCTCATTGGGGCGCGCATTAGCGTAGCAGCTAAGGGTGTTGGAATTCCTTTTTCATTTAAAGCTGAAACTAAGGCTTCTCCAATTCCCAACTTGGTTAATACTTCGTCGGTTTTATAGTATTCTGAAATAGGGTAGTTTTCAGCAGTTAACTTAATTGCTTTCCTATCTTTTGCTGTAAAGGCTCGCAACGCGTGTTGTACTTTCAGCCCTAACTGACTTAATACCGCGTCAGGAACATCTGTTGGGTTTTGAGTTACAAAATACAATCCTACACCTTTTGAACGAATAAGCTTTACAATACTTTCAATTTGGTCTAACAAAGCATCACTTGCTTCTTTAAACATTAAATGTGCTTCATCTATAAAGATTACTAATTCTGGTCTACCACTATCACCTTGTTCAGGGAATGTAGTATAAATTTCGGCTAACAAGCTCAACATAAAAGTTGAGAAGAGCTTGGGGCGATCTTGAATATCGGTAAGACGAACAATGTTAATGTAGCCCATTCCATTTTCATCTATTCGTAGTAAATCATCGGTATCAAATGATTTTTCACCAAAAAACAAGTCACCTCCTTGTTGTTCTAGCGCTACGATACGTCGTAAAATAGCACCTGTTGAAGCAGAGGAAATACGTCCATATTCTTCAGAAAACTCGTCTTTCTCTTCGTTTGTGGCGTATTGTAATATTTTTTTGAAATCCTTTAAATCTAAAAGTGGAAGTTTATTGTCATCACAATACTTAAATATTACTGAAATAATTCCCGCTTGGGTTTCACTTACATCTAAAATTCGCGATAACAACACGGGCCCAAACTCACTTACGGTAGCGCGAAGGCGTACGCCGTTTTGTTCCGAAAGCGTCATAATTTCTACTGGAAATTTTTTCGATGTAAAAGGAATGCCAATTTTTCCGTGACGTTCATTAATCTTAGCATGACCGGGACTAGGTTTAGCAATTCCGCTGAGGTCACCTTTCATATCCATTAATAGTACAGGTACTCCTTTTTCTGAAAGATTTTCTGCTAGTACTTGTAACGATTTTGTTTTCCCAGTTCCTGTGGCACCGGCAATAAGGCCGTGACGGTTCATGGTTTTTAATGGGATTTTAACCAGCGCATTAGTGAGGGTTTCGCCTCTCAACATAGCAGCACCTAATGTAATGGCTTCACCTTTGGTGGTGTACCCTTTTTCAATATGGTCAAAAAAAGCCTGTTTGTCTGCCATCGTTTAAATTTTCGATAAAAATAGCAATTGTAGGTAAGCTTCTGAAATATTATTTTAATAACTATTTAAATTAATGCTAAAAAGCATACGGCTTTCCCTGAACTGCCAACTATAAATTGTAATTTTGCAGTCTATGCAGACAGAGACTCAACAATTGGTAAATAAAGGGGAGATGCTTCCGTTAATGGAGGAGTTTTACACCATACAAGGAGAAGGATTCCATAAAGGTACAGCGGCTTATTTTATACGAATAGGAGGCTGCGATGTAGGTTGCCATTGGTGCGATGTTAAGGAGAGTTGGAATGCCGATATACATCCGCCAACTAATATCGATACCATTGTTGAAAATGCCGACAAATACAGTAAAACGATTGTGATAACTGGAGGGGAGCCACTTACGTGGGATATGGGGCCTTTAACGCAAAAGCTGAAAGAAAAAGATATGCAAATCCATATTGAAACTTCAGGGGCGTATAAGCTTACTGGAACATGGGACTGGATTTGCCTTTCACCAAAAAAGATAAAGCTTCCAACTCCAGAGGTGTATGAAAAGGCACACGAACTAAAAGTGATTATTTACAATAAAAATGACTTTAAGTTTGCTGAAGAGCAAGCCGAAAAAGTAAATAACAACTGTATTCTCTACCTACAACCCGAATGGAGTAAACGGGATAAAATGATGCCGCAAATTGTTGAATATGTAATGCAAAACCCTAAGTGGAAAGTGTCATTACAGACGCATAAATATTTGAATATTCCGTAAAGGGAAGTTTCTTAATTTACCTTTTCAAAAGGCACCTCTACATATGTCTTATCCCATCCAATCATTAAGGTTGCGCCCTTATCTTCTGGTCTAAAAACCATAGATAGTGATTCTGCAGGAGCAGCAGCGTTTCGTGCTGGAGTTTCTAGTCTAACGACGTCATTATCTTTGTTGTAAATAGTACCCCAAACATTAGCATTTTTATTAATAATTACGGTCCACATGTCCTTCTCAGGAATGGTGAATAACGTATACGTTCCAGGCTGTAAAACTGTTTTATTAACTTTTAAAGGTTCGTATATGGTTAATTCGGTAGCTTCATTTGCTCCAGTACGCCATACTTTTCCGTAAGGAACTAATTCCCCAAAAATTTCACGGCCCTTTTTTTGTGGGCGGCTGTAAATAACGCGAGCAATAGGAGGTGTATTTCTGTCAGGACGTGCCATTGCTAAATCCATCGGGCTGGTATCCATCTTCGGGAAAGTTTGCGAATAAGCAGTATTAGTGCTAAAAACAGTAATAGCTGTAAAAAATAGTATGGTAAGTAATGATTTCATAGTTGTTTTTTATTTAAAGATAACTTCTGAAAAATTAAAATGTTGTAAAGTTTTCTAAAAGTTATATAATCCGTTCCTATTTCTTAAAAATTACAAAATAGTTGAACTTTCTTTTATTTTTTTGACTGTAATAAATCTATAAGGTTTAATTGCTGGCTTTTCTTCACATTAATCTGTTAATAACTTCCGGAGGTTAATCAATGGAATGCCTTTATTTTATAATGGGTTTCGTTATATTTGTTCGTTACGTATCAGAAAGAAAAACAACCTAATTTTATGAAGGACGAAAAAGACATTAAAGTATATGGTGCCGATAGTATTCAGGCGTTAGAAGGAATGGAACATGTGCGCATGCGACCATCGATGTATATCGGTGATGTAGGTGTACGCGGATTACATCATTTGGTGTACGAAGTGGTAGATAATTCTATTGATGAGGCGATGGGCGGCTATTGTGATACTATAGACGTTTGGATTAATGAAGATAATTCGGTAACCGTAAATGATAATGGTCGGGGTATTCCAGTAGATATGCACAAAAAAGAGGGCGTTTCTGCTCTTGAAGTTGTGATGACCAAAATTGGTGCCGGAGGAAAATTTGATAAAGACTCTTATAAAGTTTCTGGTGGTCTGCACGGAGTGGGTGTTTCGGTTGTAAATGCCTTGTCCGAAAGTCTAAAAGCTACCGTTCATCGCGATGGTAAAATTTGGGAACAAGAATACGAAAGAGGAAAAACACAATATCCAGTAAAATCTACTGGTGAAACAGATTATAGGGGTACGGTTGTAACTTTTAAGCCTGACTCTCAAATATTTAAGCAAACCCTTAATTTTAATTACGATACGCTTGCAAGCAGAATGCGTGAGCTAGCTTTCCTTAATAGGGGGCTTACCATTAGTATCACCGATAAACGTGAAACCGATGATGATGGTGAATTTATTTCGGAAACCTTTCACAGTGAAGAAGGGTTAAAAGAGTTTATCCGTTTCTTAGATGAAACTCGTGAGCCAATTATTAATGAAGTGATTTCTATGGAAGGGGAGAAAAACGATATTCCTGTAGAAGTAGCGATGATATACAACACTTCCTTTAACGAGAATCTACATTCTTACGTAAATAACATCAATACTCACGAAGGAGGAACACATTTAACTGGTTTCCGTCGTGGATTGACAACAACATTAAAAAAGTATGCCGATGCTTCTGGCATGTTAGACAAGCTGAAATTTGAGATTTTAGGAGATGACTTCCGTGAAGGATTAACAGCTATTGTTTCGGTAAAAGTAGCAGAACCTCAATTTGAAGGGCAAACTAAAACTAAACTAGGTAACCGTGAGGTCTCTTCAGCAGTAAGCCAAGCAGTTTCCGAAATGCTTGAAAACTACTTAGAGGAAAACCCGAACGATGCCAAAACCATTGTGCAAAAGGTGATCTTGGCAGCACAAGCACGCCACGCAGCTCGTAAAGCTCGCGAAATGGTACAGCGTAAAACCGTTATGGGTGGTGCTGGTTTGCCAGGGAAACTGTCTGATTGTTCAGAACAAGACCCTGAAAAATGCGAAGTATTTCTAGTAGAGGGTGACTCTGCAGGGGGAACGGCAAAACAAGGTCGTGATCGTAACTTCCAAGCTATTTTGCCATTACGAGGTAAAATTTTGAACGTGGAAAAAGCCATGCAACACAAGGTTTTTGAAAACGAAGAAATTAGAAACATATTTACTGCATTAGGAGTAACAATAGGAACTGAAGAAGATAGTAAGGCACTAAACCTTTCAAAACTTCGCTATCACAAAATAGTAATTATGTGTGATGCCGATGTAGATGGTAGTCACATTGCAACGTTAATTTTAACGTTCTTCTTCCGTTATATGAAAGATTTAATTGAAGCAGGACACGTATATATTGCAACTCCTCCTTTGTATTTACTGAAAAAAGGAAAAAAGAGCGAATATGCTTGGTCTGAAGAAGCCCGCGCTGAGATTAATGCCAGCTTTGGAGGTGGAGCCAGTATCCAACGATACAAGGGTCTGGGTGAGATGAATGCAGAACAATTGTGGGATACTACAATGAACCCTGAATTTAGAATCTTACGTCAGGTAACCATCGATAATGGAACTGAAGCAGACCGAATTTTCTCCATGCTTATGGGAGATGAGGTACCGCCGAGACGAGAGTTTATCGAGAAGAATGCTAAATATGCAAATATTGATGCGTAAGAAATAAAGTATTATTAATTTTTGAAAGCCACCGGTTAGTTTATTTAATCGGTGGTTTTGTTTTTAACCCTTTCTTATCGTATTTTAAATGAGATAATTGTATTTTTGCAAAACGAAAATTATTCAATTCTCGTTTCAAATAAATCATTCATTCAAAAATAATACATATAATGAAAGTTACAGTAGTAGGAGCAGGTGCAGTAGGCGCAAGTTGTGCCGAATACATTGCCATTAAAAATTTTGCAAGTGAAGTAGTTCTTTTAGATATTAAAGAAGGCTACGCCGAAGGAAAAGCAATGGATTTAATGCAAACCGCTTCCTTAAATGCATTCGATACACGCGTAGTTGGTACAACAGGAGATTACAGTAAAACAGCAGATAGTGATATTTGTGTTATTACAAGTGGTATTCCAAGGAAACCAGGAATGACTCGTGAAGAATTAATCGGTATCAATGCCGGAATTGTAAAAGATGTTTCTTCTAACTTAGTAAAGCACTCTCCAAATACCATCATCATTGTTGTAAGTAACCCAATGGATACGATGACGTATTTAGTGCATAAAACAACCAACCTTCCTAAAAACCGAATTATCGGTATGGGTGGTGCATTAGATAGCGCACGTTTTAAATATCGTTTAGCTGAGGCATTAGGTGCGCCAATTAGCGATGTTGACGGAATGGTAATTGGTGGTCACAGTGATAAAGGTATGGTGCCATTAACACGTTTAGCGACTAGAAACAGTGTGCCAGTAACTGAATTTATTTCGGAAGACAGATTAAACCAAGTAAAAGAAGATACCAAAGTAGGAGGGGCTACTCTTACTAAATTACTAGGGACTTCAGCTTGGTATGCTCCTGGAGCAGCCGTAAGCGGATTGGTACAAGCCATTGCTTGCGACCAAAAGAAAATATTCCCTTGTTCTACCTTGTTAGAAGGTGAGTACGGCTTAAATGATCTTTGTATCGGTGTGCCAGTTGTATTAGGCCGTGGCGGTATTGAAAAAATAGTAGATATCGAATTAAACGACGGAGAAAGAAATCACTTAAAAGAAAGTGCTGAAGGTGTTAATAAAACGAATGGTTTATTAGAATTGTAAATCAGTCAAGGATGCGTAAAAACCGTCTCAACTCGAGGCGGTTTTTTTATGCTTTTTTTCTAGAATTTTAATCAGAAATCTAAATCCAACTTCATTAAAACATCGGTTTGCTTATCGGTGCCTACCCAATAATACTGGTTGTCAAACGCTGTAAAATCTTGTTTTTTGTAAAAGGAAATGGCTTTTTGGTTCTTTTCCCAGACACTTAACCACAGTGTTTTTATGTTGAGCGATTGTGCTTTCTCTGTGGCTTTATTCAGTAAAAGTTTTCCTACTCCTTTTCCTTGAAATTTAGATAGTATGTAAATACGTTCTATTTCCAGTGTATTGGGAAGTTTATTGTCTGTTTGCGCAACACTTCTGTTTATTTTTAAATAACCTATGGTTTCATTATCCTGTAACGCAAAATAATAAAACGAATCTGGGTTTATTATACTTCTTTGTAGGTGTTCGGTGTTGAAGTTTTCGGCTAGATAAGCATCCATATCTTCCTTGGTATTTTCTAAGGCATACGTCTCGAAAAACGTTTCTTTGGCAATCTTTTGAAGTTCAAGTACAGATTTTGATTGAACTTGTTTTATTAAAATGGAGGATGCAGGTTTCATTCTAAAAAGTGATTAGATGTCTTAAAGATAATTAAAAAAGCCCCGATTTAATATCGGGGCTTTTAATACTAGTAAAATATAATTTAACTTTAACGAATTATCCGCATTTTGACGATCCGCAATCTTTACAAGTTAAACAGCCTTCTTGGTAAATTAATTGTGAAGAATTACAGTTATCACATTTTTGTTTTCTAGCCAAGGTTCCATCTTCAACATATCGTTTTAACGCTCTTGCAACACCGTTTTTCCAGGTATTGATAGATTCGCTGTCTAATTGTAAACTGTTGATTAACTCTACAGCTTTTTCAATAGGCATGCCGTGACGAAGCGTACTGGAAATCAATTTTGCATAATTCCAATATTCTGGATCAAACTTATGCGATAAGCCTTCAATTGTAGTTTTGTATCCTCTTTTGTTTTGATATTGAAAATCATATCGAGAGGTTCCGTCTTCGTTTCGGTTTTTTATAATCAAACCTTTCGTTGCCCAACGAGGAAGCAAGATTCCGTCTTCATCTGCCAATCCAGTAAATATTTCATACGGTTTATCATCAATCAGGCCAATAAAAGCAATCCATTTCTCTTTGTTATTTTGGAAACGAACTACATCGGCTTCTAAAACTTCAGGACGCTTGGTAGGGAAAGAAATCAAAGATTCTTGATTCTCCTCTTTTTTCTCTTCATTTGAAATTAATACGCCAGAACGAGAACCATCACGATACACGGTTACACCTTTACACCCGGCTTGCCAAGCTTCTAAGTATAGTTTTCCAACGAGCTCTTCATCTACATCATTCGGTAGGTTGATGGTTACACTAATACTATGGTCTACCCATTTTTGAACGGCGCCTTGCATACGTACCTTGCTTAGCCAATCTACATCGTTAGAAGTAGCTTGATGATATGGTGATAGTGCTACCAACTCATTCAATTCTTCTTGACTGTAGTTTTTATCGGTATCGTGACCGTTAATTTTCATCCATTCTTTAAAACGGTGGTGGAAAACAACGTATTCTTCCCAAGAGTCGCCTACTTCATCTATAAAATCGACGCGGGCATCTTTATCGTTAGGATTTACTTTTCTTCTGCGTTTATATACTGGTAAAAACACTGGTTCAATCCCCGAAGTAGTTTGCGTCATTAAACTAGTTGTTCCGGTTGGAGCAATAGTTAATAGTGCAATATTACGACGGCCATATTCTAGCATGTCGTAATACAGTTTTTCATCGGCTTCTTTTAAGCGAAGAATAAACGGGTTTTCTTTCTCTCTTTCTGAATCAAAAATCCCGAAAGCACCACGTTCTTTAGCAGCATATACCGAAGCACGATAAGCTTCAAGAGCAATGGTTTTGTGTATTTCTACTGAAAAATCAACACCTTTTTCACTTCCGTATTTAATGCCCAAGGCCGCTAGCATATCACCTTCGGCAGTAATGCCAATTCCGGTACGACGCCCTTCTTCAGCTTTTCTTTTAATATTCAACCATAGGTTTCGTTCTACAGCCTTTACTTCAGCTCCTTCAGGGTCAGCATCAATTTTAGCCAAAATAGCATCCACTTTTTCCAACTCTAGGTCGATAATATCGTCCATAATGCGCTGGGCAGCCGCTATGTGTTTTTTAAATAATTTAAAGTTGAACTTTGCTTTTTCAGTAAATGGTTTTTCAACATATGAAAATAAGTTGATAGCCAATAAACGACAAGAGTCGTATGGGCATAAAGGAATCTCTCCACATGGGTTAGTCGATACGGTTTTGTAGCCTAAGTCAGCATAGCAATCCGGTACCGATTCATTAATAATAGTATCCCAAAATAAAATTCCTGGCTCGGCAGATTTCCAAGCGTTGTGTACTATTTTTTTCCAAAGCTTATTAGCCTCAATATCTTTTGTATACTTTGGGTTCTCGCTAAAGATAGGATACTTTTGAGTGTAATTACCTTCGTTTTTTACAGCTTTCATAAACGTATCGTCCATACGTACTGAAACATTTGCACCGGTTACTTTACCCTGTTCCATTTTAGCGTCGATAAAGTCTTCTGCATCTGGATGATTGATAGAAACTGAAAGCATTAATGCACCACGGCGGCCATCTTGTGCTACTTCGCGAGTAGAGTTAGAGTATCGTTCCATAAAAGGAACAACCCCTGTTGATGTTAAAGCAGAATTTTTTACCGGCGATCCCTTTGGGCGAATGTGCGAAAGGTCATGCCCTACACCACCACGACGTTTCATAAGTTGTACTTGCTCTTGGTCAATTTTCATAATCCCTCCGTAGGAATCAGAATTTCCATCATTTCCAATAACAAAACAGTTAGAAAGTGACCCTACTTGGTATTTGTTGCCAATACCAGCCATGGGGCTCCCTTGTGGTACAATATATTTAAAGTCTTTAATAAGATCAAACACCTCGTCTTCAGTCATTGAGTTTGGGTATTGCTTCTCGACCCGAGCAATTTCTTTTGCGATACGGCGATGCATATCGTTAGGTGTCTTTTCGTAGATGTTACCATCGGAATCTTTTAGGGCATATTTATTTACCCAAACGCGAGCTGCTAGATCGTCTCCTTTAAAATATTCTAATGAAGCAGAAAAGGCTTCTTCTTGTGTGTAGGTTTTGGGGGCGGAGGCAGGAGCTTTTACTTGCATATAATGTGTGAATTTTAGTAGTTGAGAAAATCAATTTTGAAAGTGTAAATATAGAAAAATTGATGACACTTTACACTATTTAAAAATAAAAAGTTGTCAAGAAAAAATTGTTAATACTCTATTATTCAATGTATTAACAATTTGTCAACAATAAAAAGTTAACAAATTTTAAAATAAATATTGATAAGTGGCTGGTTTGTATGATGTTGGGCTTATTTGATTTTTTGATACTTTCTTTATTTATTTTTAAATACAATTCTCAATAATATTGGTTGAAATTAAATGAAGGTGTGGAGAGGTTATGGTGTTTTATTTACAATATATTTTTTTCAGAAAAAGGAAATCATATATGTTGTATATCCAATCATATAAAATATTGATTTGTATTCAATTAATTTGTTAAAGTTTTTAGAAAGAAAATAATTGGCATTTCTTAATTGAAAACCTATATTTGCACGTTTTAAAATTTATATAAACACGTACAAGAATGCAAAATAAAGGACTCATTACAGTATTTGCAATACTATTTGGCTTGGTAAGTTTATACCAATTGTCATTTACATTTGTTGCAAACAAAGTGGAAGGCGATGCAGAGGCGTTTGCGAAAAGCCAATACACTCAGGAAAACCAACACGATGAAAGACAAGCAGCAGAATCTCGTTATTTAGATTCAGTTGGTAGCGAACCTGTTATAATCGGTATTGACTACAATACAGCAAAAGACAAAGAGCTTAATAAAGGGCTTGACCTAAAAGGAGGGATTAACGTTATCCTTCAAGTATCGGTTCAAGATATCTTACGTGGGTTGGCAAACAACTCTAAAGATCCTGCGTTTAACCAAGCGTTAGTTAATGCAGTTGAACTTCAGAAAAGCAGTCAAGATACTTATTTAGAATCTTTTTTCCAGGCATTCGAAGCTATTCCAGGTGATAATTCATTAGCTTCTTCAAGCATTTTCTTTAACAAAAATTTAGAGGACGATATTAACGCATCCATGACCAACGAAGAAGTAAGGTCTGTATTGGAGCGTAAAATCGATGAGTCTATCCTTTCAGCATTCGAGGTTATACGTAAGCGTATTGACAAGTTTGGAGTAACACAGCCTAATATTCAGCGTTTAGGGAACTCTGGACGTATTTTGGTAGAATTACCAGGAGCTAAAGATGTAGAGCGTATTAAGAAATTATTACAGAGTACAGCGCAATTAGAATTCTGGGATGTTTACAAGTTTGATGATATGGCAGGTTTCTTATCTCAGGCAAATGAAAAAGTAAAGGCACTAAAAGTTAGCGATGTTTCAGAAGAAGAAGCAGAGCAAACTGTAGATACTTCTAGTACTTCAGAGCAAGCAGAGGCTTCTATAGAAAATGATTCTACTGCAGTGGCTCAAGATACAACGGCTACCGATGAGGATGACATTAGTAAGTTATTAGGGGGAGAAGATGTAGAAGAAACAGCTGAGGAAAACCCAATATTAGATAAAATGGTTTCTCCTGGATTTCAAGGAAGCCCTATATTAGCAACGTTTGAAGTAAAAGATACTGCAGCGATTAATAGCTATTTGCGTATGCCGCAAGTGAAGTCTTTATTGCCTAATGAATATCGTTATGCAAAATTTGTATGGGGACTTCCAACAGAGAGTCAAGTAGAAGATTTAGGGGAGGTAACCTCATTGTATGCTATTAAAGGAAACCGAAACAACGAACCACCTTTAGCCGGAGGCGTGGTGACCGATGCAAATCAAACCTACGACCAAAGAGGACAAGTAGCGGTTTCTATGCAGATGAATGGAAAAGGAGCTCGTGCTTGGGAAGAGTTAACTGGCGAAGCATATAAAAATCAAAGTCAGATAGCTATTGTACTTGATAATATTGTGTATTCAGCTCCAGGAGTTACAACAGGGCCTATTGCAGGTGGAAGTAGCCAGATTACAGGAGACTTTACTATTACTGAAGGACAAGATTTAGCAAACGTACTACGTGCTGGTAAACTACCAGCGTCTGCAGACATTATTCAAGCGGAAGTAGTGGGACCAACACTAGGACAGGAAGCTATTAGTAGCGGGATTTTATCATTCGTACTTGCCTTAGCATTTGTATTGATCTGGATGATCTTTTACTATGGTAAAGCAGGTGCTTTTGCAGATATTGCTTTGGTAGTGAATATTTTGTTCATCTTCGGAATTTTAGCAGGACTAGGAGCTGTGTTGACGCTACCCGGTATTGCCGGTATTGTATTAACTATCGGTATTTCGGTAGATGCTAACGTACTTATATTTGAAAGAATTAGAGAAGAGCTCGCAAAAGGGAAAGCGCAACGGGATGCTATTAAAGATGGTTTTAACAATGCATTATCCTCTATTCTCGATGCCAACATTACAACTGGATTAACTGGTTTAATATTATTGGTATTCGGTACAGGCCCTATTCAAGGATTTGCAACTACCTTATTAATAGGTATTCTTACTTCCCTGTTTACTGCAATCTTTATTACTCGATTATTTATCGATATGTATGCTAAAAATGGGAAACCATTAACTTGTTCTACAGGGGCTACTAAAAACTTGTTTAAGAATGTAAACATTAATTTCTTAGCAAAACGTAAAGTTGCTTTTATCATTTCAGGAATTTTAATAACAATTAGTTTGATATCGTTATTCACTAACGGATTAAACCAAGGGGTTGATTTTGTGGGAGGCCGTACCTATACTGTACGTTTTGACAAAACAGTTAATCCTTCTGATATTGAAGACAATTTAATTCAGACTTTTGGTAGTGCTGAAGCAAAAACTTATGGTAGCGACAACCAGCTTAAAATTACCACTAAGTATAAGGTGGATGAAGCTAGTGCTGGAGTGGATCAAGAGATAGAACAGATGCTTTTTGAAACTTTGAAGCCTAACTTCCCGTCAGAAATGACATATGACGACTTTAAAGACGATGACGAAGGTAAAGAAATTGGTAGAATGGAATACTATAAAGTAAGTCCTACCATTGCCGATGATATTAAGAAAGACTCCTTCTGGGCTGTATTGGGATCGTTGATCGTTGTGTTCTTGTACATATTACTACGATTTAGAAAATGGCAATTTAGTTTAGGTGCCGTTGCAGCGGTATTCCACGATGTATTGATCGTGTTGGGTATCTTCTCACTTACCTATAAATTTATGCCGTTTAATATGGAGATTGACCAATCGTTCATTGCCGCGATCTTGACAGTAATCGGGTACTCACTGAATGATACTGTAGTTGTATTTGACCGTATTAGAGAGTTCTTTAATGAGCATAACAGTTGGAAGATGAACCGTATTATTAACAGTGCATTAAACAGCACGTTAAGCCGTACGTTAAATACCTCGGTTACTACATTAATTGTATTATTATCGATATTCTTGATTGGTGCAGAGTCTATCCGTGGATTGATTTTCGCCTTGATGGTTGGGGTTGTAGTAGGTACTTACTCATCATTATTTATCGCAACACCGGTATTCTACGATACTGTTAAGAAAAGAGGAATCGATCTTACTGAGAAAAAAGAAGAAGAGGAAGAAACACCAGAAGCTGTTAAAAAATAACGCTGCTACTTTCTTCGGAAATATAAAAACGCCCGATTCTAATTTTGAATCGGGCGTTTAGGTTTTAAGGTAGTACCTGTGTAGATTCTATGATAATTAAATCAGTTTACGGGTTAGTTAGAATAGGCTCCTGACGAGTATGTTAATTCGTAACTGTGGGTATATATTTCGAAAACAATACCGAAAGGATCTTCTACATAGCACATTTTAAAGGGTTTGTCATTTGGATAATACTCTCTAATAGGCATTCTTTTTTTTCCTCCATAAGATATAATCTCATCGATTAGCTCCTCAATATTGGGGTCTTGAATACAAAAATGAAAAAGTCCAGTATTGAAAGGATTAAATTCAGGAGCCTCTTTCACACCTTGAGGAAATGAAAATAATTCTATTCCAATTCCATCTGAAGTTGAAAGGTGTGCAATTTCAAACTCCTCCCAATCTTCACCAAAAACGTCAATACACATTTGGCCAATAGCAGTGTCTTTTTCTTTTTTAACTGTAGAAGGTTCCATAATCACATACCATCCCATCACCTCCGAATAGAATCTTACCGCTTTTTTGATGTTAGGAACAGTAAGTCCAATATGTGAGAAAGATTTTGGATACTTTTTATTTGTCGTCATATAATTTAATTTAGGAAGCAAAATTAAATTATATTTGCCTAATAGGCAATAACTTACCAAAAAGTGCTATAGTCACCTAAAGGAGTTAAATGCTTAAAATCAATATGTTATATATCATAATTTGAATAAAAAAATCGCTTGTCCGTTACATTATACAATGAATTTAATAGGTACCAAATGGAAGCCATTAATTTTATTTCATTTATTAGAAGGACCTTTACGGTCTGGAGTTTTACAGAAAAAAATTCCAGAAATTTCTAATAAAATGTTTACTCAGTCTTTAAGGCAATTAGAAAAAGACGGACTTATTTCTAGGAAAGTTTATCCAGTTGTTCCTCCCAAAGTAGAATATAAATTGAGCAAAAGGGGAAGGTCTTTAGAGGAGATTTTAATAAGTTTGGATGATTGGGGTGTAGCGGCTAGCAAAAATTAAAATACTTAAGCTAGATGTTTATTTATTTGAGCTATTAATTGTTTGAATTCCACTCCACAACATCTCCTTTTTCCAATGCCCAAGTATCGCTAAGACCAGCATTTACCTCCAATACGTATTGGGAAACACCTTCTGAAGGAAGCGAAGTAGAGTCGTAGGGCTTTGCGTTTTTCTGCATACTTACAACTTCTTTATCGCTGTTTATATAAATGATGTCAATGCTAAACTCGGTGTTTTTCATATAAAACGAACGAGGGCGTGAATCTTCAAATACAAAAAGCATTCCTTGGCTATCGAGCATGCCCTTGCGGTACATCAAGCCAGTTTGGGTTTGGTACTCGTCGTCGGCAATTTCGATATCCAACGTCGCGATGATAGAGTCGGTTTCAGCTTTTTTCAGGGTAAGTTCGCCTTCTTTTGTAAAAGACACCTCCTTAGTAAGGCTTTCTTGATTCTTGGTTTTTTCTTTACAATTGTAAAAAGAACTTGATACTAAGATGCTGAGTAATAATAAGACAACTTTTTTCATGGTAATTAAACACTTCCTTTAATAATTATACTTCTTTTGGATATCTTCTTTTAGACGATTGCAGCATTAAGTATATACCTATTAAAATAAAAGGAATACTCAGCCACTGCCCGGTATTAAGTGCCCATTCAGCACGGTTTTCTACTTGCGCTTCTTTCACAAATTCTACTAAAAAACGAACCGTCCAAAGTAGAATTAAGAAAACTCCAAAAATATAACCTAAGTAATTGCGCTTGTCGGTTTTCCAATAAATAAACCAAAGGATCAGGAATACTAAAATATAACCTGCAGCTTCATATAATTGGGCAGGATGCCTCGGAAACGTTTCTCCTAACTGCTTAAAAATCACACCAAAGTCGCCGTTGGTTGGTTTCCCTATTATTTCAGAATTAATAAAATTACCAATACGTACAAAAATACCACCGCAAGCAACAGCAATTACCACCCGATCTAAAATCCATAATACAGGTTTTTTAATCACTTTTTTACTGTACATAAACATCGCAATGATAATAGCAATAGCTGCTCCGTGACTTGCTAATCCTTGAAAACCGGTAAATTCAAACTCAGGAACGGTGCGAATGGGTAGTAATATCGATAGTGGGTCTTCCCAAATGAGTTCAGTTTGATAAAAAATGACGTGCCCTAATCGTGCTCCTAAAAGCGTTGCGATAACTGTGTAAATGAAAAGGCTGTCCAGTTTTTCTTCTGAGATGTTTTCATTTTTAAATATCCGTTTCATAATAAACCACCCTAGCGTAAAGGCGACTACAAACATTAAACTGTAATAACGGATAACAAAAAAACCAAGATCGATCCCTTGAGAAGGGTCCCAGGTGAAAGCTAAAAATTGTGTCATGTAGTATGTTTTATAACGTACCTTTTTAATTTCAGTCTTTTAAAAGAGAGTACGTGTGCGATTGTAAAGATAGAAAATCCAATAGCTATACAAACGCTACGGTCTTTCTTTTTTTGACGGAACAGGATCATAACCAGAACCACCCCAAGGATTGCAACTAGCGATGCGTTTTATAGCCAGCCAGCTACCTTTAAGCAATCCGTGTCGTTTTAAGGCTTCTACACTATAATGTGAACAAGTAGGGCTGTAGCGGCACGTAGAAGGTGTGAGCGGTGATATCACGTGTTGATACACGCGTATTAAAAAAATAAAAGGGGCTATTAAAATTTTTCTCATTGGTGATACTAAAAATAATAATTTTG